>ERZ1090865.1697-NODE-1698-length-10579-cov-8.868776_pt1 | contig 10579 bp, 10 predicted proteins | sample MGYA00478478_ERZ1090865 | MGnify/ENA primary metagenome ERZ1090865 (study PRJEB33644, sample SAMEA5815715) | chicken gut metagenome | biome: Chicken; feature: Gastrointestinal Tract; material: Caecum | place: Ireland | collected 2019-01-01 | study: A study of... | reverse complement strand
CAGGCGGGCTGGCGCAACCTGGGCAGCTGGGTCAACAGCAAGATGACCGAGATCATGCTGGGCAAGCCGCCCGAGCTGGTGGTCAACAGCTACTTTGCGGCCCGCCGCTTTGTGGTGGACGAGATGCTGCGCTATGAGCACTGCTACCCCTATGTGATCGGGCTGGTACTGCGCAGCACCAAGCATATCTGCAACGTGCCGGTGCATCACCGCGCCCGGGAGGAGGGCCGTTCCGGCTACACGCTGGGCAAACTGCTGGGGCTGTGGATGAACGGTTTTACCTCCTTCTCGGTGAAGCCGCTGCGCATCGCCAGCTACTTCGGCACGCTGTCGGCGGTGGCGGGCTTTCTCTATATGATCTATATCATCATCAACCACTTCACCCGCCACACCGCCCCCCTGGGCTGGGCTTCCACCACAGCGCTGCTGCTCCTTCTGGGCGGGGTGATCCTGCTGGTGCTGGGGCTCATCGGGGAATACGTGGGCCGCATCTATATGTGCGCCAACAACGCCCCCCAGTATGTGGCGCGGGAATATCTCCACCATGAGGAGGCGTCCCGTTGAAACAGGCTAAATGGTATCTGGTGCTGCATGTCTTCCTGGGCATCTACGCCCTGAGCAGCGTCTGCAGCAAACTGGCCTCCCGGCAGGCCTTTCTCAGCCTGCCCTTCCTGCTGCTCTACGGCTGCATGCTGGCCGCGCTGGTGGCCTACGCCTTCGGCTGGCAGCAGGTCATCAAGCATCTGCCGCTGACTACTGCCTACGCCAACAAGGCCGTCACGGTGGTCTGGGGCATCCTGCTGGGTCTGCTGATCTTCGGCGAGACGGTCACCCCCCGGCAGCTGGTGGGGGCCCTTGTCATCATTGTGGGCATCGTGCTCTTTGTGCGGGCCGACCACGAAGGGGAGGACCGCTCATGACACAGGCACAGCTTCCCTATCTGCTTCTCTATCTTTTCAGCACCTTTCTGGCTTCGGTGTCCCAGGTGCTGCTCAAAAAGGCCGCCCTGCGGGAACACAAATCCCTGCTGGCCGAATACACCGACTGGCGGGTGCTGCTGGGCTACGGCCTGTTTGTGGGCTGCACGCTGCTGACCATGCTGGCCTACAAGGGGGTGCCCCTCAATGTGGGCCCCGTGCTGGAGGCCACCGGCTATCTGTATGTGACGGTGTTCGGCGTCACCATCTTCCACGAGAAGATGAACCCCCGCAAGGCGGCGGCCCTGGCCATCATCATCGTGGGCATCCTGATTTATGCACTGTAAACAAAAACCCCGACGAATTTTCGTCGGGGTTTTTACTGTGTTACCACCATTCGGGCAGACGCTGTTTGCGGTGGCGGCTGTGGTGGTGCAGCGGAGAAGTTTCCGCCTGCAGCACGGTGGCGGCGTAATCCAGGGCCAGGGCCAGCAGGATGCCGAACACCACATCGATGACGCTGTGCTGCTTGAGCAGCATGGTGGAAAGGGTGATGGCCAGGCAGAGCACCGCGGCGGCGGGACGCATCCAGCGGCGGCGGGGTGCATCAAAGCAGCTGCAGCGGTAGTAGGCCAGCATCAGCGTGACCGAGTTGGACACGTGGATGGACGGGCAGACGTTGGTGGGGGTGTCGTGCCGGTAGAGGGCGCGCACCGCCTCGGCGAAGAAGTCGCTGCCGGGAACGCTGTGGGGACGCAGTGCCAGTCCGTTGGGAACCATCACATAGAACAGCAGCGACAGCGTCATGCCGGCAAACAGCGGCAGGCAGAGCCGCCAGAAATCAGCGCGCGGCGCATGCCACAGTATGTAGAACAGCGTGAAAGGAATCCACGGGAACCACATCACATAGGGGACGACGGCATACTTGCAGAAGGGAATCAGGTCGTCCAGACGGCAGTGCACCCACAGGTCCGGCACCAGGATGGCCTTTTCCAGAAAACCGAAACAGGTCAGATAAAACAATGCATACAGCGTCATGAACCATACGGGATGACGCATACACCAATTACGCATAGGAAACTCCTTATACATCTCAAAAACAGCATACCTATGGCGATGTATTATTATACGCCGGAACCCTCGACAAAAGCAAGCGGAAAAGCCGACAAGAAAAAACAGTACAATCTGTAAGAATCTGTACGACCTGGCGATGCTATGGCATAAATCGGGGTTCTGTATACTATAACGACGCAAAATCAAAAAGCATTGCAATCTTTGTAAAATTTTTCCGGGTAATATTTCGCAGGTAAATCCCCGGAAAAGACCGTTTCAGGCAAAATCAGCGGGCCTTGCGGCGCCGTACCAGCGCCAGGATCAGGCATCCGGCGGCGCACACAAGGGAGAGCAGCTCGCAGCCCCGCCACCATGCAGGGCTCTGCCAGGCGATGGCGATGGTGCCGGTGTATCCGGCGGGGATGGTCAGCACCACCCGGGCGTTCTCGCCGCTGGTCAGGGGGAAGGCGGTGCCGGTAACGGTGTCGGCGGCGGTGTAATGGCCGTAGTTGAAAATGGGCACCGAGATGTCGGCCTCCGCCCCGGTGTTCTCCACACTCAGGTAGGCAACGCCCTGCCGCTTCTCGTAGCCGGTCAGGGTCATGTCCTCGCTGCCCGGCTTGGGCTGGGCCCAGATCGTCTCATAGATGCTGCACCCGTCGATCATATACTCGCCGATGCCCACATCCCGGGTGTCGTCCCGGCTGATGGTGTTGGCGGTGAGTTCCGTGCAGGTCAGCAGCTGCATCTGGAAGACCCCCACGCTCAAGGCGGCGGCCACCGCCAGACCGCCCGCCGCCAGACGGGCCGCGGCGGCGTGGTGCCGGGCGATCAGCTGCAGGGCCAGCAGGGCGGCAGCGCAGAGCAGCAGTGTGGCCGGGGCCAGGAACCGCCAGGGATACTGGAAGGTGCCCGCCAGTTTGCCGGCGGCAAAGCCCAGCCAGCTTTCCACAAAATCCCAGGGGAAGATCTGCAGCGAGAGCACCACGGCCAGCACACCCAGACCGGCGGTCAGCCGCAGGGAACTGCCCAGTTCCCACCGGTCACGGCGGAACAGGCAGAACACCACCAGCGCCACGCCCAGCACCAGGGGCAGCCCCAGCGTCAGGCTCATGTCGCTGGAAGTGCCGGGGGTGGTGCCGCCGAACCCGGGGCCGAAGGGGTTGATCAGCTGCATCAGGGTCAGCCCCTCGCTCTGGGGCTTGCCCGGCAGGCCCTCGTTGACCTGCAGCGGCACCGAGAGGGCGGTGGACGCAAAGGGGACCAGGAACCAGGCGCTGAGCCCGAAGGCCAGCAGGGCGGCTTTCACCCAGGCCAGCAGCCGGGCGGGGCGGAGCGTCTGCCGCAGCCGCAGCAGACAGAACAGCAAAAGGAAAGCGCCGGTGAGTTCGGTGGAGATCAGATGGCTCTGCACCAGGGCCGCCATGCCCAGGGCCAGCGGGGCCCATTGGGCGAGGCGGGGCTTTTCGCAGGTGTAGATCTCATAGACGCCCAGCAGCACCAGGGGCAGGAAGCTCATGGCGGTGTATTCGCCCACCGCGGCCCGGAAGTAGACGCAGACCAGCCGGTAGACCGACAGGGTATACAGGGCCGCACCCAGCACACCGCCCCGGCGGCTGCGGGAGATGCGGGCAAAGCAGAGGTAGCTGAAGCCGCAGGCGGCCAGCGTTATAACAAAGACATAGACCTGGTAGCAGGTGCGCAGCGGCAGCCAGGCGTTACATAAAAGGGCGGGCAGCAGCAAAAACAGCTCGCAGTAGCACAGCGGGTTGATGTAGCCGTAGCCGTTGAGGGTGGTGGTGGCGATGCGCACCGGGAACTGCCCGTAGGACAGCTCGGCGGCCATGGCGGTGATGCGCTGCAGATGGTAGCGCAGGTCGTGGCCGAAATAGAGGTGGTCGCTGAAAAGGGGCAGGCAGGCCAGCACCGTGATGCCCAGCAAGGCCAGGGGCAGGCGCAGGGCGCGGCGGCGGGCAGCGCCCCGGGCGCCGGTGCAGGCCACCAGCAGCCAGCCGAGAAAATCCACCACGCCAAAGAAGAAGAGAAAACAGACAAGCCGGGTCAGCCGGTAGATGGGCTGCTCGGTGAACTGGATGCCGTACAGGTAGAGCTGGCCCTCGCCGTAGTGCAGGGTGGCGGTCAGGTCCTGCAGCCGTGCGCCGGAACTGACCCACAGCCGGGTGGTGACGGTGCGGTGGCCGTCGTCCAGGGTCAGGGTGTCGGCCTGGACGGCGGAGGGCACTTTGTCGGAGGAAAAGGTCAGTGAACCGGCACTCTGCTGCACGCTGAAGGTGGGGGCGTCGGGGGTCTGGCAGGAGAAATAGTCCACCGTCACCTCGTAGGCGCCGGAGGGCAGGGCTACCCCCGCTGTGGAGAAGGTGATCTCCTTGTCGGAGGTGAAGCCGTTGTTGTTGTAGATCTGCAGGGCGCTGCCGTCTTCAGTAAGTGCCGCAAAGCCGGGAAAGTCGTTGGAAAAGGCATCGGGCGTCAGCGAGAGGCGGTAGGCCGGACCGAACAGCCCTGCCGCCAGCCAGACCACCACCGCCAGCTCCGCCACCAGGGCGGCGGCCAGCAGTTTGTTTTTCCGCAGCAGGGAAACCAGGTGTTCCATCGTCGTAACCTCTTTTCGGGACTCAGCCGTCCCAGATCATGATCTTGGCGTTGAGGATGGAGGAATCCTCAACCGTGGCCAGATAGTCGCCCCGGGCGTTGCGCTCGGTCTTGGTGCAGTCCAGCAGACAGATGGACCGGGCCTCCTCGCTGCCGTCCGGCAGGCGGACCTTATACTTGATGACGGCATTGTCCGGCACCACGGCCCCCTGCACGTAGACCTGCAGGGTGTCCAGCAGCTCGCCGGTGGCGTCCTGGGCGCGGCCGCACCAGGCCAGATCGTAGCCGCCGTAGTTGCGGTAGGTCTGGTAGCCGTAGACGCTGCCGGTCAGATCGTCGGGCACCTCCCCGGCGCCCATCACCTGGGCATGGAGTTCCCGGCCGGTGAACCGGCTGAAGAAGTAGGATTCGGCGTCGGGGTTGCTGGCCCAGACGTTTTCATTGCAGAGGATCAGATCCTCATCGGTGATGGGGTTTGCCAGCCCGGCATCCAGGGTGTTCACGAAGAAATAGTAGTTGTCCAGGTTCTGGGCGTGGTGGTTGCGCAGGCAGGCCCGGGTGTAGGCGCCGTTGGCGCACAGTCCCGCGGCGATGGCTCCGGCCAGCACCAGCCGCAGCAGTACGCCGGGCACAAGGGGCAGCCTGGCCAGTGCGCCGGCCAGCAGCACGATGAGAGCCGCCAGCAGCAGCGCCAGTCCCACGGCACTGGCCGCCGCGGGAATGTAACCCCACTTCCAGGTGATGGCCTCGGGGGCCTGGTACCGCTCGGAACAGGCCAGCAGCAGGGCCGGGGCAAACCATAGGCCCAGTCCCAGCAGCGCCAGCCCGCCCAGCGTTTTGGGGGCGGTTTTCAGCCGCGGGGCGGCGAAGCAGAGCACAAGCGCTGCCACAAGGCCCAGCAGCAGCGGCCAGAGTTTGTCGCCGCCGGTGATGGCGCCGGGGTCCTGGCCCTGCACCAGCGGGTTGAGGAAGGGGATGGCCGAGGCCATCTGCTGCACCGTGACCCGGGCGATCTCGGGCAGATTCAGCGAGAGGGCGTTGCCGGTGGAACCCGTCCCGCGGGAGCAGCCCAGATGGAAGGCCAGGGCCACCGCGGTGCCCGCCAGGGCGGGGGCACAGCCCAGCAGACCCTGTTTCAGGCTGCGGCGCAGCACCACCCACAGCACCACGGCCAGCACCGTGTACATGTAGCCGATCTCGTAGGTGCCGCAGGAAATAAATACCAGAATGCCGGCGGCCACGCCCCAGCGGCGATGGCCGGTATCCTGCATCCGCAGCAGGCAGAGCCAGCCCGCCATGGCCCAGAACAGCGCCTTCTGGGGCACGGCATAGTAGCTGTACATGCCCTCGTTGAAGATGGGCGCCAGCGACAGGGCCAGGGCAAACCCGCCCAGGGCCAGAGCGTCGCTGCGGCTGAGCCGGGCCACCACCCGGCTGGTCAGGAAGCCCGCCGCCGCCGTTACGCCGATGATGTACAGCCGGTAGCTGGTCAGGCTGCCGTAAAAGAGCAGCGAGAAGGCCGACGGGTAGTGGAACGGGAAGAAGCGGACTTCCTGCAGGGTGAAATACCGCAGCCGCTCGCCCAGGTCCCGCCAGAGATATTCCAGGAAGGGGGTGCGGTCGAACTCGAACATCCATTTGTTCAGCGTCAGCCGGTCGTCGCCCTCGGGCGGAACGCTGATGGTGACCCGCAGGTACATCACGGCCAGGGCCAGGACCAGCAGATAGCCGACGGCCAGCAGCAGCCGGCGGTGCCGCCGGCAAAGGGGGGAGAGGGAATTCATCAGGGGCCTCCTTGTCACAGGATACAAAAATACACCTTATTATAACACGCGCCCGCCCGGTGCGCAATGCGACAGGCTTTGCGCAGCCCGGCGCCCGCAGAACCTGCATCTGTTTTGCATCCTGGTCCGCGCCATCTTGCGTTTTGCGGCAAAGTATGGTATCATACATTACAATATGCGTTCACTGTACTTTGCGCGGAACGCATAAAATTTGAATACAGAAAGTTGAGTTGGTAGTTTCCCCAATGGACGATGGCAGTATATTGATGATCGTGGCACTGGTTATTCTGGTGTGCATGTCGGCCTTCTTTTCTTCGGCCGAGACCGCGTATTCTTCCCTGAACCTCATCCGTCTGCGCAGCCGCGCCGACGCCGGCGACCGGCAGGCCGCCAAGGTCCTCTCGCTGGCTGAGCGGTACGACAGTCTGCTCAGCACCATCCTCATCGGCAACAACATCGTGAACATCGGCGCTTCTTCCATCGGCACGGTGCTCTTCACCAAGGTGCTGGGCGGGGTGTACGGCCCCACGGTGTCCACCATCGTGATGACGCTGGTGGTGCTCACCTTCGGTGAGATCACCCCCAAGAGCATGGCCAAGGAGATGCCGGAGTCGCTGGCTTTGAGCTTTGCGCCCACCCTGAGCGTGCTGGTCACGGTGTTCACGCCGCTGAACTGGATCTTCGGACAGTGGAAAAACTTCCTGGCCAAGCGCTTTTACAAGGGCGAACGGGACACCATCACCGAAGGTGAGCTGGTGACGATGGTCAGTGAGGCCGAGAAGGACGGCGAGCTGACCGACCGGGAAAGCGAACTGATCCGCAGCGCCATCGAGTTCGATGACGTGGAAGTGGAGGACGTGCTTACCCCCCGCGTGGACGTGGTGGCCGTGGAGGACGACACCCCCATGGACGAAGTGGTGGATATGTTCGCCGAGAGCGGGTATTCCCGCCTGCCGGTCTACCACGAGACCATCGACAACATCATCGGCGTGGTGCATGAGAAGGACTGCTTCGCGGCGCTGCGCAAGGGCAACGTGAAGGAAGTCAAGCTGGAGAACCTGGTCAGTCCCACGCTGTACACCACCACCGCCACCCAGATTTCCACCCTGCTGCTGACCCTGCGGGAGAGCAAGCACCACATGGCTGTGGTGGTGGATGAATACGGCGGCACCGCCGGCATCATCACGCTGGAGGACATTCTGGAGGAGCTGGTGGGCGAGATCTGGGATGAACACGACGACGTGGTGGAGGATATCCGCCAGCAGAGCGACGGCAGCTGGCTGGTGTCCGGCACCGCCGGCATCGACGATGTGGCGGAGGAGCTCTCCATCCGCGACAAGGAGGAGATCGACGCCATTGCCATCAGTGGTCTGGTCCAGGAAAAGCTGGGCCGGCTGCCCAAGGTGGGGGACCACTTCGTGTGGGGCGACTGCGACGGCACGGTGACCCGTGTGAGCCACCGCCGCGTGCAGGAAGTCCGCCTGACCCGCCGTCCGCCCCAGGAAGAACCCCGCAAGGGGGACCGCCGGGAGCACCGGGAACGGGAGAAGGAGCGGGAAAACCGCCGCGCCCAATAATTGCGGATAAAAACCACAGCGGCGTGCAGGGCGGCAGGCCTGCCCCCCGCGGCATTTTGGCAAAAACACAAAAGAAAAAAACCGGAACCTTCCGTTCCGGGTTGATCTGGTGGACGGTACAGGACTCGAACCGTTCCCGGCGGGCATGCCCCTGTGGAGCGGTGCCCGCGCAAGGCTTTGTTACGGCCCGCCGGGTGGTCTGGTGTTTGCGGTGAGGAACGGTGCAGGCTGCCCCAAAAGGCAAAAGTGCGGTCAAATATGCGGTATCATTGGGCGTTTTTCAGCACCCGCAGGAACACGCCGTTGACGGCCTGGGCGGTGGTCTCATCGTCGCCGGTCAGGGCGTGGCCATAGATGCCGAAGGTGTCCATGTCCTGGCTGTGGCCTACCAGCTGCTTGACTTCCCCGGCGGGCAGCGTTTTGACCACCGATACAAAGGTGTGCCGCAGTTCATACAGCGTGCAGGGCGTCAGGCCGTTGGCGGTGCAGTATGCTTTCCACCGGGCATAGTAGGTCTTTTCCCGCTGGATGCAGAACACGCTTTCCTGGCCGCCGGTGATGCGGCGTTGATCCTCCAGTACCCGCCGGGCCATGTCGGACAGGATGAAGGAGCGGACCGCGTTCTGGTTCTTGCCCTGGGTCTCTTCCCCCTGGACGTTTACCGCCCGGCGGATCTCCACGGTGCGGCCGTGTACGTCCACCCAGCGCAGGCCGATCAGCTCCCCCGGGCGCAGGCCGGTAAGTACCTGGAAGCGGTAGGCGTTGATATACTCATCCCGGATAACCTTGCCGCGCCACAGCGTGGTGTCGGTATTCAGCAGCTGCAGCAGGTCACCCGGCTGCAATACCTGTTTGCCCTTGTACCTGGCCCCGGCGGGCACGCGCAGCCCTTCAGGATTGAAGGTGCTGACCTTGCAGGCCCGGCAATACTTGCAGAAGGCCCGTAGATCCGCGCACAGAGATTGCAGCGTCTTTTTGCTTCGCCCGGCGGCGTATGCTTGGTTGACGATGCCCTGCAGGTCCTGTTCGGTCAGGCTGGTGATCCGCTTGGGCCCGATCCGGGGCAGCACCCAAACCTTCCACCGGCTGGCAATGTTCTGGCAGTTACCGGCGGAGGTGGTTTCCTGCTGGACGGCGTACCATTCCCGGTACAGATCTTCCACCCTGGCGCCGCGTGGGTCTATGCCCTCATCCAGCCAGGCGTCTGCCTTGGCGTTGGCCTCTCGCTGGCCGGTGCGTCCCGGCTTTGAGCTGTAGAAACTCTTGCGGGTGCCGTCCTTCTGCACGTCGATTCGCCAGCGCTTGCCGTTCCAGGCGGCGGTGTTGGTTCTTCTTCCCATAAAAATAACCTCCTTGTGGGTACACTTTGACAAGCCCACACAGAAGGTTGTATAATAGCAGATGCTAGGGCTGCTTATACACTGGCTGTGTGAGCTGTTCTATTCAAAACCGTTCCCGGTTGCCGCCGGGGGCGGTTTTTTCTTTTATTCGCGGTAAAATGTGCCCAGCTTTTGCAGCACAGGCAAAAACTCCCGGGCAATCTGGTCAGCCACGGTCTGGGCGGTCTTTTCGTCGTAGACGTGGCTGGTGATGTTGCGGGCCTCTATGATGCGGTTCCAGGTCTCTGCGTCGGTGATGACTCCGGCGGCGTAGGCTTCTTTGAGAACCCCGCGCGGGGAGGCGATGCCCAGGATGGCCCCCTGATCCTCTAGGTATTCCTTTAGGGACTTCCAGGCAAGTTCTACCGTGAACTCAAACCGCTGGATCAGGCCGTCGCGGTAGAGCGCATCGCCGGGGTCTGCCGTGTAGATCTGGACGGCCTCGGCCAGCTGGGCAAGGGCATGGTGATAGTTTTCAATCTTCTGCAGCATACAGGGTCACTCCATCCCGTTCTATATTTTCGAGAAAGGCCGGATTCATGCCCGGCTCTATGTGGACGATGTCCAACTTCAGCAGCGTGGGCAGTTCCTCCGCGTCCATCCAGAAGGCGGCGCGGTTGGCTTGCGGCATATCATACACAGCCAGGTCAATGTCACTGTTGTGTCGGTTGTCACCGCGCGCCCGGGAGCCGAACAGCACCAGCCGCCGGGCGCCGTACCGGCGGGCCAGCGCGGCCAACCGGGTATAGATTTCCTGCATGGTCTGTCACCTCCGTGTAATCGCCTGGGCGTGTCCAATGCGGACACATTCACCCGGCGGGTCATTTCATCGCCTGCATCAGCTCAACCAACCAGGCGGGACGCTTGCTGCCAATGGGCAGGATCTCCCCGTTGCGGTACTCGGCCACCAGGACAAAGCCGTTGTCATTGTCGAAGAAGCGGGCTTCGTCGCAGTAGGGCAGGATCTTGACCACGTCGGAGAATCGCCGGGCAAAACGGGCTTCCACGTCCCGCCGGGGAATATCGTGCCCGCCTTTGCGGACCCGGTTTTCGATTCGCAGCAAGCTCTCCTGCAGGCTGTCCAGACCCACATAATACAGCCGGATATAATACCCGGCTTCTTTCGCCCGGCGGGCCAGCTTGCGGGCATAGCCGCCAGACAGGGTGGTTTCCTGGGTGAAGCTGACCCCGTCGGCCAGTGCCCGCTCCAGCTTCTCCACGGCCACCTTGCCGCCTTCGTATTCGTCCCCGCCCAGCTC
>ERZ1090865.1696-NODE-1697-length-10585-cov-9.477208_pt1 | contig 10585 bp, 11 predicted proteins | sample MGYA00478478_ERZ1090865 | MGnify/ENA primary metagenome ERZ1090865 (study PRJEB33644, sample SAMEA5815715) | chicken gut metagenome | biome: Chicken; feature: Gastrointestinal Tract; material: Caecum | place: Ireland | collected 2019-01-01 | study: A study of... | reverse complement strand
CTTTTAAACTATTTCAATTTATTGAATCATACTGTTTTAACAATTTGTAAAATGGGAATTCCTCTTTTATCTATTGTCACAGGTAGCTTTATCTCTGGTAAAAAAACAATTAAAAATGGCTGGATAAGTGGACTTATAAATGGACTTATCATAACTTTATTTATTTTTATTCTAAGTCTTATTATCAAAGATTTTGAATTTAAAAACTTAATCTTCTTTATTATCATCATTATTACTTCAACCTTTGGAAGTATGCTTGGAATAAACGCTAAAAAAACTGCTTAAAGCAGTTTTTTAATCCTTATATAACTTTTGACGAACCTTTATCTTGTTATCATAAATATTTTCTTTTTCTTCCCAGTTAAATAAAGAGTACTTATTTGTAAAAGTTTCATACACAAAATCAGCATCAGCATTTATCACTTTTTTTCTTCCTCTTCTCGCGTTTGCTATTGAATTTATATTCTTAAAAACATAAGCCTTCATAAACATGCCATCACTAAACTGAGAATTATCCCTCATCTGGCCAGTTCGTAATTTATCATAAACTTCCCTTATTCTATACATTATATGCATATTATCTAAAACAAAACTATTAAAAACTAGCTGAGCCTGATAATCGCCATCTTTTGCAAGATCTAATATATATCCTAAAGCTCGCCTAAAAAATGAATTATAACTTTCTCCATCGTCAAAACAATTTACAACTGTACCTTGTTTATATAAGATATTATCATTTTCCACACTTTCATAAAGAGTTTGAAACTTCGCCCAAAACTCATCGTTAGTCATCATCCATCACCTTCCTTTGGGCAAAATATTACATATATTTTTTCATTGATTTCATCATTTGATTTACTTGTTTTTGGCTTGGAGTTCTTCCCATGCCACTCATCATTGCCTTAATCATCTTTTCGTTAATTGGTGGATTTTCGGCAAGTTGCTTCTTCATTACCTTTCTCGCAATAAAGAAACCAATAATAACACCGACAATTAAACCACCTATAATTTTAAGTAAATCGAGTAAAAATGCTCCCCAGTCCATATTCAATCCTCCTCTTTGTATAATTTTACTAGAAAACAAAAGCAATTACAACACTTTTTTTATTCTTTCATAAACTTTTTCAAAGCTAAAGTCCATATAATCTAAAACCGAAGAAGTACTTCCACTTGCTCCAAATTTATCGATTGTAATCAAATGCTCATCATCACTCACATATTTTCTTAAACCATAAGAACTTCCCGCTTCGATAAAGAAAGTCTGAACCTTAGGTAAAATTTCACATTTATAATCATCACTCTGATCTTCAAAAAGTTCCATCGATGGCATACTAACAACTCTAATTCCCGTGCCTAGTTTAAAAGCCACATCCATTGCTAAAGAAACTTCAGTACCTGTCGCAATTAAAATTGCCTTAAGCTCACCTTTCTCTTTTAATACAGTATAAGCTCCCCTGCTAACCAAATTAGCATCAGTCTTCTTTAAATTAGGTGTTGCCATTCTCGCTAAAACAAGCGCACTCGGCTTTTTTCTATCTAAAATATTCTCATAAGCTCCAATAACCTCGTTTAAATCGGCCGGACGATAAACCGTCATATTAGGTATACTCCTTAAAGCCGCAAGTTGTTCAACCGGTTGATGAGTTGGACCATCCATTCCAATATTAATAGAATCGTGAGTAAATATATAAGTAACCGGCAAATCCATAAACGCACTAAGTCTCATCGCTGGTTTAACATAATCCGAAAAAGCAAAGAAAGTCGAACCAAAACTTCTAAAGCCACTTAGGGCAAGACCATTTAAAATCGCGCCCATCGCATGCTCTCTAACGCCAAACCAAATATTACGGCCAAAATAATTAAGGTAAGAAAAATCACCCATATCCTTCAAATAAGTTTTAGTCGAACTAGAAAGATCCGCACTACCACCAAATAAACTTGGAATTTGTGAAGCTAAATGATTTAAAACCATCCCACTACTATCTCTTGTACTTTGAACATCCAAAGCCTCAAAGTCACTTTTATCAATACTATAACTTACTCTTCCGTGTTTAAAATATTCTAAATCCTTATCGGCATATTTTTCATAGTTATCTAAAAACTCGTTATATTTAACTGTAGTTCTAGAACTGATCTTATCCTCAAAATATTTTTTCGCATCCATATCTACTTCAAAAGGCGTAGCAAAACCTAATTTCTCCTTTAACTGTTTATAATCATCTTCCGCTAAAGGACTTCCATGAACCTTGTTAGTTCCCTCTAAATAAGAACCCTCTCCAATTACTGTCTTAACCTTTATTAAAACAGGTTTATCGCTATCTTGAGCATCTCTTAAAGCCTTATCTATCTTCTTATAATCACTATCTATTTCTATAACATTCCATCCCAAAGCCTTAAATCTTAAAGGAACATCATCGTTAAACGTCTTACTTGTCTCACCATCTAAACAAATACTATTAGAATCATATAAAACAATTAAATTATTAAGTTTCAAAGTTCCCGCTAAAGAAGAAGCTTCATAACTAATTCCTTCCATAAGATCCCCATCGCCACATATTACATAAACCTTATAGTTAAATAGTTTTGGATACTTTGCTTCTAAATGCTTTTCTGCCATTGCCATTCCTACAGCCGAAGCAAACCCTTGTCCAAGTGGACCCGTACTCATTTCAACCCCTGGTGTAACCCCATATTCAGGGTGACCAGATGTAACACTACCTATTTGTCTAAACTTTTTCAAATCATCTAAACTCAAATAACCAGCCATATATAAAGTCGCATAAAGTAAAGCTGAACCATGACCAGCTGACAAGACAAATCTATCTCGGTTCATCCAGTTTTGATCATCCTTATTAATATTCAAATAATTTGCATAAATTGTATATATAAGTGGGGCCGCGGATAAAACAATCCCCGGGTGTCCACTTCCAGCTTTTTCAATCATATCGATTCCTAAAGCCTTTATATTGTTAATTATTCTTTCATCCATTTTATCCCTCAATTCTAAAAAGTCATATCATCCATAACTTCCATAAAAATTATATCATATTTAATAAATAGAAAAAAGTCATTAAAATGACCGGATTTAAACAAATTTATGCTTGCACATTAATGGCTTCATTAGAATCACTTTGACTTTGAACCCCACTATTTCCGAGGGCGGATAAATAACTCACCCCCAAAATCATAATAATTAAAGCTATAATCGGTTTGCTTTTTAACATTTCCATTTTTATCCCTCCTCTTGTACTTAAATTATATTACGAATATATGTTCGTGTCAATATATTTTTAAAAACATTTGTTCGTTTTTACAAAATCAAACAAATGTTTGACATTTATAACAATTCGTGTTAAAATGTGTACAGAATACTTTAAAGGAGGTCTATATGGAAAAATTAACAAGAAGACAAACCGATGTCTTAAACTACGTCAAAAGCTACATTGTATCACACGGTTACCCACCGACAGTCAGAGAAATTGGAAAAGCCCTAAATATTTCATCACCAGCAACTATTCATGCCCACTTAGCTAATCTTGAAGCTAAAGGATTCATAAAAAAAGACGGTTCTAAAAATAGAGCCATCGAATTACTAGTAAAAAACGAATTTGACAAGGAAAATGATCTCGTCTCTGAAGTACCCTTGCTCGGTAAAACAGCCGCTGGATCACCTATTGAAGCTATAGAAGTTCCCGATGAATACTTCCCACTCCCAACTTATTTACTTCCAAAAGGAAAAGAAGTCTTCACCCTTGAAGTCGATGGAACATCTATGATTAACGCCGGTATCTATGATGGTGATATCATAATTGTTGAAAGACAAAACACCGCTCGCAACGGTGAAATAGTTGTCGCTATGACAGATGAAAATACCGTAACCTTAAAAACATTTTATAAAGAAAACGGTCACATTCGCTTACAACCAGAAAACGACACCATGAGCCCAATTATTCTAGATAACGTAACCATTTTAGGTAAAGCTATTGGATTATATCGAAAACTATAAAAAGCGCATCAATTTTGCGCTTTTTTATATGTTCGAATGTACCTTTTTTCTGCCTAAACGTAATTAAAAAAATAAATCATCATAATATTTCCCGCGTTTAAGCACAAATATCATGCACTCGGATAAATAATACTCTTAAACCTTACCAAATCACTTTGCCTTATATCCAAAATTCTCTCAATTGAAGGACTAGTATTAACAACTATAATAGAAGACTTAACCTCTTTAATAAACTTAGAAGCTGCCGCATTATCATCAGTAAAAATAGCTGTACTAAATCCATTTCCATTATAATTAATTTGACCTATAGCCTCATCTAAATCACTAACCCAAATTACATTATCAAAATCATTTTTTATCCCTTCTTTAACATATAAATTAAGATTCAAATTAAGACTAACTATTTTTCTAATAAAATCCATATGTTTATCACTCTCGATATAAATATCAAAATAATTATAACCACTAACCAGTGTCTCACTCTTTGACCTTTCCAAAACTTTTCTTTGAATAAAGTGACTCCCGACACAAATAACCAAATCGACATTTGCAAAATCAGCAAACTCCAAATCCAAATTTGTCCACTGGATCAAATTAGCACCATATCCATATTTTTCTAAAACGCTTCTAACTATCCTAAAAACAAATCCATTAGTTCCAATCATATAACCATTATCTTCAAAAATAACTGTATTATAAGCCAAAAGATTTCGTAAAATAAGTTCAAAATTAGTATAAACATCGCCATCAGTAATTGCCAAAACAACGCCCTTATCAAAAATCTGTTTACCATAACAAATTTCTTTATCCTTAATATCTAAAGTTACAGTTCCATAAACAATTTTTTCATTGCGAATTGCCTCTCTTATCCGTTTAAAGACATCTAAAGACACCTTAAAACCATTTTTTCTTTGGACATCAATTAAATTTGCTCTAATAAAATCACTCGTATCTAAACCTTGAATAATCTCATCGAAAATAATATTAATCTCATCAATCTTAAAATTGTCCTTTTTAACCAAAAGAGCCTCGTTAATTTTATCTTCCATATCCACGACCCCATTTCTCATTCCAACCATCTTGAGTAATTGCCCCCTCAATTATCTCTATTCTTCGTGAAGAAGCTATTTCTTTTAAATTATTTTCAAGTTGCCGAAGCACACTTCTTTTATAATCGTCATCGAAAATATTATCGTTTATAAACACTTTCCAAACTCTAACCTTATAAGTATCCTCTTCATAAACAATTATTAAATTTGGACTCAAAGCGACTTTAACTAAATTTAAATCCATTCCAGCTTCCTCAAGTTTCTTTAAAACTAAACTATCAAACTTTAAAAAAGCATCTTTTAATTTATAACTATTTACCTCATCATAATAAATATCTAAAGCTTCCTTATCAGAGTAAATCCGATCATCCCTTTTAAGTGCCACATATTGAATCTCTGAATCCATCACATATAAATCCCTATTAAGCAAAACTGGTGGCACAAAAGAAGCCGGTCTTACTAATATATCTTCATCCTTTTTTAATTTATTTTGAATCACACTTGCAATATCATTATAACCAAGACCTATTGTAATCTTTCCAAGCCTCAAGCCATTAAAATCCTCTCTCGTAATTTTACCTTCTTCTAAAAGACTTTTATAAACCTTCTCATCCTTGATAAACAACTCTTTCGCACATTTCATGTAAGCATCAAAAACATTATTCGTAAATTTAGTCCTCTCACTCGTCGAGTCAAATCTTTTAAAAGCTCTTTTCGGAATCTCGATATTATCAAAACATAAAACATCTCTATTTCGCCATACCCAACTTTGAGCCACTAAATTACCACTTTCATCATAAAGAACAAATAATCTGCCATCCTTCGAAACCGCACTGTGTTCCATACAAGTTTCTGCCGCATCGTGAAGTTTTTGACAACAATCACTCATCACGCCAATTGTCAAAGAAAGCGGATTATCGAGTCTAATAATTTCATAACGATACCCTTTTATATTCCCAGTAACTCTCGGAATTGTACTAAACACTCTTTTTCTTCCCTCGTTATAAATATTTTGCAAAACCATAAAATCGTCATCATTATAACCCGCTATCTTCGAAAGTTCCGCCAGCTCCTCATTTCCTCTCATCACACATCCGTATTTATTTTCTCGAACATAATTAACTGCCAAATTCAAATCGAGCTTTCGATTACTATTGACAGTCTTAATCTCCGCAAATCTTCTTTGAATTTCTGAAATATAAATCATTGAATCCTGATTATTAAAAATATCATCTAAATTTTTCAAGAAAAACTCGTAAAAACTTTTATCGTAAATAAAATCAAAATTATTTGCTAACGAAACAATATCGTTAAAACTCAAAACATCACGATTTTTTAAATTTTCAAGTTTTTTTCTTAAAACCATCATTGTCTTTGGATATTTCTGAACATCTAAAGTCAAAGTAAATCGTCCATTATTTTCTCTAAAAACATCGTTAAACCCTTGGGCCCCCATTAATCCTTCACTCGCACTAATCTCTTTTAACTTTGCATCAAAAAGTTTATCACCGCTTAATTTTTCATACTCCATTTTATTTATATATCTTGGAACACGTTTCAAAATATTTGTAAGTTTAGTAAATCCATCTGCGTCGCCATCAAACACCCCGAAAGCATAAGCAAACTTCATAAATGCAATTTTATCAGAATCACTTGATAGTGGAAAATATTTTAAACACCTATTCCACATTCTCTGAGAGGTCAAAAATTTACTAGCCTCCTTCAAAGGAAAAGCCGATACTACATAAAATGGTGGAATAAATTTCTGCCCAGTTTTATCGAACCATCCTTTCAAAAGATCTATTTTATCAGTGTCAATTACTCGCTTAATTTCTTTTGGTTTTTTTCTAATCAAGTCTAAAGCCTTACCACCAAATAAATCAAAATATCTCTTCCACCGGCCATTTAAATCGTCCATTCCATCAAGACTTTTAATCTTACTTTGAATTTTGTTTTTTTCTAAAAGCTCTCCGCGCTTATTTATATCCATATCCTCACAAATTAAACATACATCTCTCATTGAAAGATTTTCTAAAATAAAATCATCATCTAAAGCTCTTAACTTCTGTGAATCACTCACTAAATTCAAAATAAAAATCAAATCATCAGTTTTAATATTTCGAATTAAATCATTATTCAAAATAACCTTACCAAGCTTATCATCAGAAAAGCCCATCGTAAATGATCTTAAATCGATATCTTTATACTTTTTAATCATCTCATCTTTATTTAAAAAATCAAATCTCTCATCCACCCCAAAATCAGAGACCAAACATGAAATTTGATAGCCATCTAACTTCTCAAATATTCTCGAATTACTTAATAACTTGTGCCTCAAAGCCTGCGGTCCATCTTTCGCTAGTTCAAATATTGTTGAACCTTGTAATTTATCTAAAAATAAATTGATTACTCGAATCTTATCCTCAAAACTAAAATCTAAACTTAAAAGTTCTATATTATAACTATTTAACTTCCAAGCTATCTTATCATTAAAAACAAACTTTTTCTTCAAAGACACATCAAAATCAGAAATTAAGCTAGTAATCTCACTACCTCCAAGTTTATTTAAAACATCTCGGTTACTTATAACTTTAATCCTTTCACTTTCTGGTAACTTTTCACATATATAACATATATTTTGGCCACTAAGTTTATCAAAGAACTTCTTATCGTTAATTATCGAAATCTTTTCGTCGGAAGAAAAATCATATATCAATCTTGTTATTCCATCACCATCTAATTTTTGAAAAAATTTTTCATCATAAATAATTTCATACCTTTTATCATGAGGTAAATTATAAGCCAAAGTTGCAATACTCTTCCCATCTAATTTTTCTGTGACCAAAACATCTTTGCCTATTTCCATTATACTAAAAACATTCAAATTTGCCGTAAAATCTGGATTGCTCAACAATATGGTGCGTTCCTCTAAAGTTAAATCTCGAGCTAAATAAGACAAATACTGACTAGAAATTCCATCCGCAATAAATTTATAATTTAAAAGTTCAAATTTTTCCACTTTGCTAAAATTATATTTCAAATATTCTGCCGTCTTTTCACCATCTAAATTTATCTTTTGAACAAACTTACTATTTCTCAAAAGATTCATTCTCTCATTCTCATCAAATAAATCTAGTACCTGCTTTGGATCTTCAATTTTTGAAAGCTTTTCTAAAAAATAACTATTCGAAAACAAATCTAAAAGCTGTTTATTTGAAAAAAGTGGGATAATTTCAAATAAACTGATTTGAGAAACTTTTCTTAAAAAATAAGGATTATGTAAAATAATAAAATAATCATCTTCTGAAAGGTCATTTAATAAATCATAAACTTCATTTTCCGAAAGCCTTTCCAAAAAACTCTTATTATTTATAACACTTCTTTTCTCTGTGTCAGAAAGTCCATCAAAAAGACTATAAATCTCATCTATAGTCTTACTTTTTAAAAAATTATAGTCTTTCAATCTCTCCGCATTCATTATATATCACCCACAAATCATTTTACATAATAAGTACTTGAATACAAAAATTCACCATTTTCAAAAACCGCCGCCACGATACTTCCTTTGGCATTTAATTTAGTAACCCTCTCGGCCTTAAGCCACGTACTACCTCCATCTAAACTGTACTTGTATTCATAATCGCCTTCAGGATAAGTTATCACAAGACCATCATCATAATCAAACTCGATTGAAGGATTTACCTTTACAAGCCTATTTCTCTTTCTTACATTACCTGCCTCATCTTCCGCCCGGCACCTAATTATATATTCACCAGGCAAAGCTGATAAAGTACTACTGCACGTCAAATCGGCTGCTCCTGAATTATCGGAAACCGAAGTACCTTCATAAATATCGTAAGTATAAACCTCTAAACTATTAATTTCCTTAGCCCCCTCAAATTTAATATCTGGACGTTTATTGTCACTGACAATGACAACTCTTGAATTTGTAACCGCCTTATCGTTTATTAAAGCCTCATACCTTATTGTATAAGTTCCATTTTTACTCGTATCGATATCGTAAACTTGCTTATCCCCTTCAAAATAAGTAACCACTACTGAATCACTTACATCCTGATTACCCTCATATGCATGATAACCAGCTTCTTCATAATCTTCATTTAAATCAACATAAGTTACAAAATCTCCATCTAAATCGATTCTATCTGCCGAAGGAGTAAGATTCATATAAACAGTTTCATCCTCATCCTCTCTCGTCAAAAAGAAAAATATTAAAGCAATTACAAAAAACAAAATGATGATAGCTAGAAGACCTACCTTTCCTGCTTTTGTCAGCCCTTTCATTTTATCACGCACCCAGCTTTATTTGTAATCGTCTTCGAAATAACTACAGTTTTACTGTTTTTACTCTTAGTCACACATGTATTTATCTCATCGCTCCATAAAGCTAATGCAACCTTTCCTGAAGCTTCAACTTCAACATATCCTGCATCTGGAAGTTCACCCTTAACATCTAAAACATTTCTATCCACGTTCTTTGAAAAATCTAAAGAAAAAGTTGTTTTTTTCCCTTCTTGTTGAAGCTTAGCTTGATAACTAGTTGCCGCCTGAACTATGGAATAACCTGTATCCTGTAACGACTGTTTTTTAGAGTTATTTATTGCCGTTAAAACAACAGGCGTCGTAATCAAAGCAATAACACCAAGTAAAACAATAACCGCCAAAAGCTCAATCAAAGTAAAACCTTTCTTACTCATGTAAGTCCACCTCGTATTCGAAATTATTATCGCGAGTTTTAGTCGCACATACCTCAGCCACACTCGAATAATTATCTCCCGTACTTGGATTTTTAATATCTAAAGGCAAATAACCATTATTTTGTAAATCACTTATTTTAAGACATTTTTTATCACCTATATTTTTCGGCATTTCCCGCACGTTCTCCGTATAATAATCCTTAAGACCTTTAATAAGTTGTTGCTCCTGAGTTTCTGATAAATTACTTTTACCTTGATTTAGTGACTTATCGATAACCGGAACTGTAATCATCGCAATAATTCCTAAAATTGCAATTACTCCAAGTAATTCTGCTAGTGTAAATCCTCTTTTCATATCCTCACCTACTATTACCATTTTATCATTTTTTCCCTCTAAAAAAAAGTCAAATTACTCTTTGACTTCAAAATCTTCAAGTTCGCCATTTTCATTGACAATCTTATTTACCTTTTCCTCGATATTTTTGAGCTCATCATCACATTCTTTAACAAGTTTCATCGCCTCTGTATATTTATTGATTGAATCATCTAAAGAAACATCCCCATTTTCTAAAGTTGAAACAATTTCTTCAAGTTCCTTTACCTTATCTTCAAATTTCTTCTTTTCCATTTACTTTTCCTCCTCTACTTTCTGAACCACAGTTCTTATCATTCCATCACTAAGCTTAATATCTAAATTGCTATTCTCCTTTATCCCTTTAACACTTTTTAAAACCTGACCATTCATATAAGTTATACTATACCCACGGGATAAAACATTAAGTGGATTAAGCAGATTTAACTTATCAATTATA
>ERZ1090865.1695-NODE-1696-length-10598-cov-5.346960_pt1 | contig 10598 bp, 9 predicted proteins | sample MGYA00478478_ERZ1090865 | MGnify/ENA primary metagenome ERZ1090865 (study PRJEB33644, sample SAMEA5815715) | chicken gut metagenome | biome: Chicken; feature: Gastrointestinal Tract; material: Caecum | place: Ireland | collected 2019-01-01 | study: A study of the... | reverse complement strand
GTAGAGATAGGGGGTGCGTCGGAACTCTGTGATGAATGATGACACACCTCTCCGAAATAATAAAAAAAGATAGATAGAATGGCATTTGAAGCAACAAAAAGAGAGTGGAGCGAGTTGTACGTCTTTTTCCGTCTGCTGGCGGATGGAAAAGTATCGCTTGGAACTCCGCAGGCAAAGAAAGAAGATGAAAAGTACCGGCCCATTGCAATGATCCAGCGTGAAGAGCATGATGGCACCCGGCGTTACTATATTGAAGAAGAGGTCATCCGGATGGAAGGTGAGAAGGTGGAGAAAAGTATTCCCCGTGAGGACTTTGCAACAGTGGCGGACCTGATTCTGGACGCGATTAAAAATTCTTCGGCGGATGAAGTTACGTCACCCGACGGGGTGGAGGAGTTCCTGGACGAGGCAGGTATCTTTGATCTGGAAGCCCGGACGGAGGACCGTACCGACTTCTCGATTGCTTTCTGGCATCCTGAAGCTCCGTTGGCGGGTTTCAATGTCCGTTCGCGTCTCAGTGCGATGAATCCGCTGCTGGATGGTGGACGTGCGGCGAACCTGAAGTTGGAGCAGTCCGGTATCAAGTTTGCCACTCCGACCGTCAATAAGATTAATGCCCTCCCTGAATCACCCACGGAGGTGGCCGAGCGTATGATGATGATCGAGCGTCTGGGAGGTGTGCTGAAGTATTCGGACGTAGCGGACCGTGTGTTCCGTTGCAATCTGCTGATGATCGATCTGCACTTTCCTCGTGTGCTGGCAGAGATGGTGCGTATGATGCACCTGGACGGCATCACACGCGTCAGTGAACTGACCGAACAGATGAAGATCATAAATCCTCTCAAGATAAAAGAGGAGCTGATCAGCAAGCATGGCTTTTACGAGTTTAAAATGAAGCAGTTTCTGCTGGCACTTGCCTTGGGTATGCGTCCGGCCAAAATATACAATGGGACCGATTCGGCAGTTGAAGGTATATTGCTGGTCGATGGCAAAGGTGAGGTACTGTGCTATCATAAATCGGAAAAGAAAACATTTGAGGACTTTCTTTATCTGAATTCGCGTCTCGAAAAGGGATCGGTTGATAAAGACAAGTATGGCTTCCTCGAGAGAGAGAACGGAGTGTATTATTTCAAACTGAATGTAAAGATTGGGTTGATTAAAAGATAAATCCGATTGGCAGGAGAATAGATAATGAAGACAAATGAAGTTTTAGAGACCATTAAGGCACGGCGTAGTGTACGTGCGTATGATCGAAAGCAGATTCCGGCGGATGACTTGAACGCCATCCTGGAAGCGGGTGCTTACGCGCCGAGCGGCATGCATTATGAAACGTGGCATTTTACTGCCGTCTGTAATACAGTGAAACTGGAAGAACTGAATGAACGGATCAAAGGGGCATTTGCCAAAAGTGATGACAAGCATCTTCGGGAACGGGGGCACAGTGAGACGTATTGCTGTTACTATCATGCCCCAACCTTGGTCATCGTGTCCAATGAACCCAAGCAATGGTGGGCCGGGATGGATTGTGCCTGTGCTATCGAGAATATGTTTCTGGCAGCCACTTCACTGGGCATCGCTTCCTGTTGGATCAATCAGCTCGGTACGACCTGTGATGATCCGGAGGTACGGGCCTATCTGACTTCTCTCGGAGTGCCCGAAAATCATAAAGTTTATGGTTGCGTAGCTTTGGGATATAAAGCGGAAGGCGCATTGTTGAAAGAAAAGACAGTTAAAGCCGGTACGATAACCATCGTGGAATAGGATATTAAGATTCACCACAGAGTTTCACAGAGTTTAAATTGACCACAGAGTCTCACAGAGTTTATCTTTTATGATTTCTACTCTGTGATACTCCGTGCTACTCTGTGGTGAATCGTGAATCAGTTGTTGCTTAGCTTACTTCAGTCGAAGCAGCCGTAGCATGTGGGCAGCAGTTTGCGGTCGCCCAGCGTATTATCTACACGGGCTACATTTACCCAGAACTTATTCTCACGCACACTCTCTATCGGATATGCGGCTTTTTCACGCGTATAGCAGTGTTCCCACTGATCGCTTACTACTTCATATTCAGGGTGCGGAGCATTTATCAGTACATTGTCTTCCTTATCGGCTTCACCGTTTTTCACTTCCTGAATTTCATTCCAGATGGTCAACATCGTAAGGACGAAGTTATCCAGTTCGGAGAGGCTTTCGCTTTCAGTGGGCTCGATCATCAGTGTGCCGTGCACAGGGAAGGAGAGGGTAGGAGCATGATAGCCGTAGTCCATCAGGCGTTTGGCAATATCATTTTCGCTGATACCGGTTTCTTCGTATACCTTGCGACATTCCAGAATCATCTCGTGTCCCACAAAGCCGTTGGCTCCCCGGTATACAATGCCATACGTATCTTTCAGGCAAGCAGCCAGATAGTTTGCATTGAGAATGGCTGTCTTGGTTGCCATTGTCAGTCCTTCGGCACCCATCATACGGATATAGCCGTAGGTGATAGGCAGAATACCGGCACTGCCAAACGGTGCGGCGGATACTTCGTTCTGTGAGTTGCCAAACAGTCCGTGTCCCGGAAGGAACGGTACCAGATGTTCCGCTACACAGATCGGGCCTACGCCGGGGCCGCCTCCTCCGTGGGGAGATGCAAAGGTTTTATGCAGATTCAGGTGACAGACGTCCGCTCCGATAAATCCCGGATTCGTCAGTCCTACCTGTGCATTCATGTTGGCTCCATCCATATATACCTGAGCTCCACAGGCGTGAATGATTTGGCAGATCTCTACGATTTCTGTTTCAAAGATACCGTGTGTCGAGGGATAGGTGATCATCAGTGCGGCCAGGTCATCCTTATTTTCTTCAGCTTTGGCACGGAGGTCATCCATATCTACGTTTCCATGTTCGTCACATGCACAAGTTACAGTGGTGAATCCGGCCTGGATGGCTGATGCGGGATTGGTGCCGTGTGCAGATGCGGGGATCAATACTTTGTTGCGGTGTCCTTGTCCGATGCTTTCAAGATAGGCACGGATGGTGCGCAGACCGGCATACTCACCGGCAGCACCGGAATTGGGTTGCAGGCTTACTCCGGCAAATCCGGTGATGACTTTCAGTTCTTCACTCAGGTTGTGAATCAGCTCGCGGTATCCGGCCGCCTGATCCTCCGGAACAAGCGGGTGCATGCACATAAACTCAGCACAGCTCAGAGGTAACATTTCGGCTGCTGCATTCAGTTTCATGGTGCAGGAACCGAGTGAAATCATCGATTGTGCCAATGAAATATCCTTCCGGTCGAGACGCTTGATGTAGCGCATCATTTCCGTTTCGGTATGATATTTAGAGAATACTTCGTGTGTGAGGTAAGGGGTCTGGCGTTTCAACTCCTCGCTGATGATAGTTGCTTCGGGGATGTCATCCACTTTCTGGAAGTCTTTTCCGGCAGCGATGGCAAAGATAGACAGTAGAATGTTGGCAGCTGCTACGTCGGTTGTTTCGTCAATACTCAGTCCCACGTCTCCATTATCAAAATAGCGCAGGTTCACCTCTTTGCTCAGAGCGATGGTGCGAATCTGCTGTGCCGATACGCTGTCGGGCAAAATGAACCGGAGGGTATCGAAATACTGTCTGTTCACTTGCTTGAATCCCAGTTTACTGATACTCTTTTCCAGGAAAACTGTAATGCTATGGATGCGTGAAGCGATGTTACGGATACCTTCCTGTCCGTGATAGACGGTATAGAATCCTGCCATGGTAGCGAGCAGTGCCTGAGCGGTACAGATATTGGAAGTCGCTTTTTCCCGTTTGATATGCTGTTCGCGTGTCTGGAGTGCCATGCGGTAACAGAGTTTGCCATATTTATCTTTCGACCATCCGATGATACGTCCCGGCATGTTGCGTTTGTATTCGTCGCGGGTAGCGAAATAACCGGCTGAAGGACCACCGTAGAACATGGGAGTACCCAAGCGTTGTGTGGTACCGAATACAATGTCCGCTCCCCATTCGCCCGGAGGGGTAAGTAGTGCAAGACTCAGGATATCGGTAGCCACAGCTACCTTGCAGTTGGCTGTATGTGCTTTTTCGGTAAATTCGCGGTAGTCTTCCGCATTACCGTTTGCATTGGGATATTGCAGGACGCAGGCAAAGAGGTCATCTGTAAATTCAAGATCCCGGAACTTTCCGGTACGGATTTCAATGCCTTGCGGGATGGCGCGAGTGGTGATGACCGCCAAGGTCTGCGGGAAGATATTTTCGTCGATAAACACCACGTTGGCTCCCGCCTTCTGCTGGTTGCGTGAACGCAAGCCATACATCATCGTCACAGCTTCGGCAGCAGCGGTGGCTTCGTCCAGCAGTGAACAGTTGGCCAAGGGCATGGCGGTCAGGTCACATACGGCAGTTTGGAAGTTCATCAGGGCTTCCAGTCTTCCTTGCGAAACTTCTGTCTGGTAAGGAGTATAAGAAGTATACCAGACCGGATTCTCGAATACATTTCGCTGGATGACTGCCGGGGTGATCGTGTTGTACCATCCCATACCGATATAAGTGGTGAACAGTTTGTTTTTGCCTGCCAGTTCAGCGATGTGGCGGGCAAACTCGTATTCGGTCATCGGTGCGGGTAGTGCCAGAGGTGCTTTGAGCCGGATGTTGGCCGGAATGGTTTTATCGATCAGTTCGTCGAGCGAAGCAACTCCAATTTTCCGGAGCATTACTTCGGCATCCGCTTTGTTGACGCCGATGTGGCGGCAGGCTAATAAATCGGTTTTCATGTTATTAATGATTTATTTATAATAAGGTTTGTTGATAATCTCTTACCTGAAGAACGGATTTTCCGCCTTCTCTATTCCGATGGTAGTCGGTGCTCCGTGCCCCGGATATACGATTGTTTCGTTGGGGAGGACGAACAGGCGGCTGCAGATATGCTCTTTCAGTTCATCAAAGTTGCCTCCGGCCAGGTCGGCCCGTCCGATGCTTCCCTGAAACAGCACATCGCCCGAAAACATACAGTTGTCAGCCCGGCAGTAATAGACAAGGCTTCCGGGAGAGTGTCCCGGTACATGGATTGCTTCCAGTGTTGTGTTTCCGAAGGTGATGATGTCTCCGTCATGGAGATATTTTCCCAGTGGGACGGGTGCTTCATTCAGTTGGAAACCGAACATGCGACTCTGTTTGGGGGCTTCGTCTATCCAGTACTCGTCGGCCTGATTGGCTTCGGCAGACAGCCCGAACTCGCGAAGCATGAATGGATTTCCGAAAATGTGATCCAGATGCAGGTGAGTGTTCAGCAGATGTTTTATGTTCAGATTGTTGGTGACGATGAAGTTCTTTAAAGCTTGTTTCTCTTCGTCATAAAAGCAGCCCGGATCTATCACGACTGCCTCGTTCGTTTCGTCCCATAAAACGTAGCAGTTTACGGGAAACATATTGAACTCAAATCTCTTAATTTTCATGACTATGTTGTTTGATCGTTTAAATCGTTACATATACCACTTTCTTGGTTTGAAAGAACTCCTCATCGAAATCTTCATTCAGGTTATGCATACTTGTCTTATGCTTAAACGGCATCGCCTCGTGTTCCAGTTCGCCTCCTTTCAGGCAGATAAGTCCGTTTGGGAGAGCATTTTGCTGTTTGGGCGAGATGTTTTTCCGGATAATCTTTATCAGGTCGGCCAGGGGCATCACGGCACGGCTGACAACGAAGTCGAATGTTTGTTTCTCTTCTTCGGCCCGTGCATGGCGGAAAGTGACATTTTTAAGTCCGATGGCATTGGCTACCTCGGTTGCCACACGTACTTTCTTGCCGATGCTGTCCACCAGATGGAATTTCGTGTCCGGAAAAAGAATGGCCAACGGTATTCCGGGGAATCCCCCTCCGGTGCCGAGGTCCATGACACTGCTGCCGGCCCGGAAACGGATGATGCGGGCGATACCCAGCGAATGAAGCACATGGTGTTCGTACAGATTCTCGATATCCTTGCGTGAGATTACGTTGATTTTAGAATTCCAGTCAATGTAAAGTTCGTAAAGCGCAGCGAATTGTTTGCGTTGCTCTTCCGTCAAGTCGGGAAAGTATTTAAGAAGAAGCTTCACTCCGTTTTCCCCTCCGGCAGAGGGGAGGGAGGAAGTTTGTTCTGTTGTATTCATAAGGTTGTAATATATCTGTATTTTAATAATAAAGTTAGATTATTTTGATTTCATCTCTCCGATGATCGGGTTGCTGCCCAGCATGTGTTCCATCATTTCGTATGGAATCTTAATTTCTACCGGTCCCATGGCATACGGGGTGATATCATATACATTATAATAAAAGGTGATGCCGTCTTTGTCCAGATAGAAGTTTTCCGTTGGGGCAATATCTCCGGTAGAGCCGTAACCCATATCCTCGAGTGCTTCGTGCGTTGTCACTTTCTTGTCCGCCATCAACTGATTCCACAGCAAGTCGGTCAGTGCTTCCTTATAATCACCAGTGAAAATATCATCCAGCTTCAGCGGACGCAGGTTTATCAGGTCCATATTCAGGAAAGTTGTCATGTAAATGCCGTGTGCGCCTCCGGTATATTCATTGTAGTTAATGCGATAGACCAACAGATTCTTATAATAAAGTTGCACGTGGCTTTCTATCCCTTTATAGTATGAGTACCATGCACCGATGGAGCCTTCACTCTCTTTGTTCTTTTCGTCTTCGGCATACATCGGTTCGAGGTCTGTGCGATATTCTTTTACGTAATGTTCGGTGTACTCCTTTACCACCTGCGCCGGTTTCTCTCCGATATATCCTTCACCGAAGCAGGCGGCTATAAAGTAGCTGTTCAGGCTGTCTTTCAGTTTATTGTCCGTCGACTTCACCGGATAGGCGAAATTGATGGTCAGATTACATGCCGGTTTTGCGGTATCTCCGAAGAGATGTGCTGTTTCGTTTACCTGTATACTGTCGAATTCCAGTGCACCGGTATTCTTGTTCATCTTGTCACCGCAAGAAAATAAAAAGCCACTTGTAGCAAGTATTATCGCAAGCAGGCTGACATATTGTTTTTTCATAAGGGGTTCTTCTTTAAATTCAACATTTATATAATCGTTCACTATCGACAAATATAGTTCATATTAGTGAATCGACAGCATAAAAAAAGAAAAAAGAATGTGGCAGGCTGGTTAAATCTGCTTATCTTTGCAACCGTTATGAAGAGATTCCGCTATATACTTGCCGTTATTCTTTCTCTCCTTATAGTATATGTAGGAGCGGGAGTCTCTGTTGCCCAATATTGTTGCAGTGGTTGTGAAACGGCCAATTGTTGCTGTGCCGACAAATGCGGCTTCTGTGGTAAGTTTGACTTTGAGTTCCATAAATCATGCCGGGGCGAGGGATGTACGGCGACCATCTATAAGCTTGATCTGGTAAAGCAGGTATTCGAATCCTCTGTTCCTGCTCCTGTCAGCTTGTTGCTTTGTGACCAGGTATCGGACTTGCTATGCGCTCTTTTCCGCGATGAGGTGTTGGATTCTCCTTATGTGATACCGCCACCCAAGACAAGTTCCCGGCATTATCTGGCTCTTTATTCTACTTTGCTTATTTAGTTTCTTCGATTTTTATTGTTTGGATTGCATCGCAGATTGCACTGGCTTTCACCGTTTAAGGATTGATTCCGTAGATTGTTGGAGCCGGGTAACTTGTGTCACCCTGTGCAGTCTGCGGTGAATCCTATCTGTTTCTTATTGAATATAAACCGAATAAAAAAGACAAACGAAGAAATTTAATGAAATACATGTTATTGACCGGACTGCTTCTCGGCAGTCTGACCGTACAGGCGCAAGTGAGCGGTACGGTGAAAGATCAGGCAGGCGAACCGATTATAGGCGCCAACGTTTTCTGGAAAAACATTTCCGGTGGGGTAGCCACTCGTGAGGACGGTACTTTTTCCATATCTAAACCCGACAAATCCAATCATCTGATCGTAAGTTTTATAGGTTACGAAAACGACACCATACAAGTGAACGATAAGAAAGCCGTTCTGGACGTGGTGCTGCGCGAAGGAATGGAACTGAGTGAAGTGCAGATTGTCAGCCGTAAGTTGAGTACGCTGAAGTTGCGCAGCAGTGTGATGAACGAAGAGATCATTACCAGCGACGAGCTCTGCCGTGCGGCATGTTGCAATCTCGGTGAAAGTTTTGTTACCAATCCGTCGGTAGACGTCAGCTATTCGGATGCTGCAACGGGAGCGAAACAGATCAAGTTGCTCGGGCTTTCCGGAACCTATGTGCAGATGCTGACCGAGAATATCCCGAACTATCGTGGTGCTGCTTCTCCTTATGGGTTGGGTTATGTGCCCGGTCCCTGGATGCATAGCATACAGGTTTCAAAGGGAATCTCGTCAGTAAAAAACGGTTACGAGGCCCTTACGGGACAGATCAATGTTGAGTTTAAGAAGCCACAGTTGCCTGAGGCCGATTGGGTTTCGGCCAACCTTTTTGCCAGTACTACCAATCGTTATGAAGCGAATGCAGACGCCACCGTGAAACTGTCCAAGCGGTGGAGTACTTCATTGCTGGCGCATTACGAGAATGAAACAAAGGCACACGACGGCAATGATGACGGCTTTGCCGATATTCCCCGGATAGAGCAGTATAACTTCTGGAATCGCTGGGCATATATGGGGGATCATTATGTGTTTCAGGCAGGCATCAAGGCATTGGACGAAAGCAGAAAAGGCGGTCAGGTGAGTCATAGCGGCGTGCCGGCAGCCGATCGGTATGAAATAGACATCGACACCCGGCGCTACGAGGCCTTTACCAAGAATGCCTATATATTTAATAAGGAGAAGAATACCAATCTTGCACTGATTCTGTCCGGTACGTTGCACAATCAAGATGCACTTTATGGACGGAAGATCTATAACGTCGACCAATCCAACGCCTATGCTTCACTTATGTTCGAAACCGAATTTACGAAAGAGCACAATCTATCTGCAGGCTTCAGCTATAATTATGACGGATACGACCAGCATTACCGACTGACCAATAACGCTGAAACACCGTTGACGAAAGCTTTTGCACGTGAATCGGTGGGCGGAGCCTACGCACAGTATACCTTCAACCTGGATAATAAGTTCGTGTTGATGGCCGGACTTCGTGGCGACCATAGCAGTGAGTACGGATTCTTTGTGACTCCGCGTGCGCACATTAAGTACAACCCCAATGACTTTGTTCATTTCCGTCTTTCCGCCGGAAAGGGATATCGCACCAACCATGTGCTTGCCGAGAATAATTATCTGATGGCAAGCAGCCGCAAGGTGAGCATCGCCGATCATCTCGATCAGGAAGAGGCTTGGAATTATGGAGCAAGCATATCGGGATATATCCCGCTTTTCGGGAAGACGCTGAACCTGAACCTGGAATACTATTACACCGACTTCCTGAAACAGGTCGTTGTCGATATGGATACGAATCCGCACGAGGTGGCCTTTTACAATCTCGACGGACGCTCGTACTCGCAGGTATTTCAGGTGGAGGCCACTTATCCCTTCTTTCAGGGATTCTCGCTGACTGCCGCATATCGCTGGACAGACGCCAAGACTACCTATAATCATCAATTGATGGAGAAGCCCCTGACGGGAAAATATAAAGGCCTCGTCACTGCCTCTTATCAGACTCCGCTGGGTTTGTGGCAGTTTGATGCCACATGGCAGATGAACGGGGGAGGACGTATGCCCAATCCGTACACACTTGCCGACGGAACCTCTTCGTGGGATGCACGCTACAAAGGCTTCAGCCAACTCAGCGCCCAAGTGACACGCTACTTCCGCCGCTGGTCGATATACATCGGGGGCGAAAACCTGACTAATTTTAAACAGAAGAATCCGATTATCGATGCTGCCGATCCTTGGGGCGACCGTTTTGACTCGACCATGATATGGGGGCCGGTTCATGGAGCGAAAGGATATATCGGAGTCAGGTTCAATCTGGCGAGAGATTAAGAATAAAAAGTGACAGATCACAGAATTTATCAATACTAATACTTACATTTATGAAGACTAAAAAAATGATTGCTACCCTGGTGGTGGCTTTGCTCTCGGTGACGGCCGTTATGGCAAAAGACTTCCGTACTGTCGTTTTCAAAGTGGCACAGATGGAATGTGCCAACTGCGAACGAAAGGTGAAGAACAATATCAAGTTCGAGAAAGGGCTTAAAAACTTTACAACCGATCTTAAGGAACGAACTGTTACCATTACCTATGATGCCGAGAAGACAAATGTTGAAAAGCTGAAAGAAGGCTTTCGGAAATTTAAATACGAAGCTGTAGTCATAAAGGAGGCAAAGGAAACGGACAAGAAGTGAACATTGTTCTTTACCTCATTGTTTATTAGATAGTATATATAATAATAGATTATGAGTAATATAACAAAGAAAGCGTTTCCTGTACTGAATATGCACTGTGCAGGGTGCGCTAATAATGTGGAAAAAACAGTGAAGAAACTGGCCGGTGTGGTAGACGCATCGGTCAACTTCGCCACAAACACACTGTCCGTTTCGTACGAGGCCGACAAGCTGACCCCCGGAGAGATCCGTGCGGCTGTACTTGCCGCAGGTTATGACCTGTCTCTTATACACATCTGACGCTGCC
>ERZ1090865.1690-NODE-1691-length-10623-cov-11.028482_pt1 | contig 10623 bp, 8 predicted proteins | sample MGYA00478478_ERZ1090865 | MGnify/ENA primary metagenome ERZ1090865 (study PRJEB33644, sample SAMEA5815715) | chicken gut metagenome | biome: Chicken; feature: Gastrointestinal Tract; material: Caecum | place: Ireland | collected 2019-01-01 | study: A study of... | reverse complement strand
CTCGTCAAAACCTCTCTCTAAAGCTCCAAGCTTCTCGTAGACATTTAAATCACCGTCACTAGTATCACCTAAATTTATCGTCTTAAAATCCTTGCCGGTAAAATTATAAATATCCCCGCTAACTGGCTCGATATCTCCGCTAAGTGTCTTTAAAAAAAGCTCTCTATCACTGTAAAACCCATCTAAACACAAAGTCTCGCCATAATTTATCTGTCCATTTATTTTTGGATAAGTAACTACTAAATCACTTAAAATAATCGGAAGCCCATTTTCTTTGAGACCTTCGTAATTTAAATCTTCGCATTCCCCATCAAGCAAGCACAGCTTTTTGTTAAGTTTAGAAATTCTCTTTGTAAGTTTAACTGACCTATCGCTATTTTTACCAGCCAAACTCTTATCATGATCTCTTAAAGTAAACTGTTCACCCTTTACCTTCCAGACCAAGAGCTTTTTAATCTGCTCATCGATCATCTGTCTTTTCATCAAAATTTCCTTTTTCTCTCTCTTTCTCTGAATAACTAAATTTTCTAAATACGCATTATATACATCGTAAGAAAAATCATAAATCCTTGAACTATCCAAAACCTTATTTGCTGTCCTTTTGACAAAATCGATATCCGATGATTTTATAATCCAAATATTTTTATCATTCGAAAGATACCCCTCTAGCCACTTTAAAGCGTCATCGTTTAAATTAACATCGATATTATCTAAAATAAACAAATTATCACCTTTAAGTATTTCTCCTAAAATTAAAAGCTGCAGTCTATTTACATTGCTTAAATCTTGAATCTTACTATCTAAATTAATTTTAACACGCATCTTTTCCATGATATTTAAAACTTCTCCGTAAAAATCAAACCCACCGAGTCTCGTAAATTCATCGTCTCGTTCGCCAACTAAAACGCTATTTAAAATATCGTTATATAAAGTAACTTCTTGTAAGTACTCAAACGCACTCAGTTCTAAATAATCTTTTAACGTCGGATCATTCAATGTTTTAAACTCAGATCCTTCTAGAGCCAAAGTAAAATTATCATCACCCGCAAACCATAACTTATCGCCACTTCTAAAAACCAAATTACCTAATCTTTTTATATACATGGTACTTCACTTTCCTTTTATTTTTCATCTCTATAATATCCCTTTTAAAAAACTTAAACGTCGCAATTACGATAATTGAAACTGGTAAAGCAATTACAATTCCTAAAGTTCCGGCCAAAATACCTCCAGCAAAAACAGCAACAATTACCACAAGTGGATGAATTTGATTGCTCTTGCCATAAACCAAAGGATTTATCACATATCCATCGACTGCCGAAAATACTAAAAAAATTGCGCACGTTTTAACAAATAAAACAGGATTTATAACAAAAGCTGTAACCATTGCGATTATATTCGTGATAATTCCTCCGAAATAAGGAATCAAATTACCTAAAGCCGCTAAAAATCCGAGTAAAATCGCATTAGGATGATCAATTAAAGTATAAGCCAAAGTATACTCGATTAACGAAATCAAAACAATTTTTAAAAATCCTGTCAAATATTTTCGCATCTCTTCATCTAGTAGAGCCAAATAATTATAGGCTCTTTTCGAAGTTATCATTAAAAACTTCTTAATTGAACTTCTTATCTTCTCCATATCTGCCAAAAAATAAACAGAAGCAGCCAAAATAATTATCGCCTTCGAAATATAATCGATTGAAATACCTATAAAACTAAAAGCTCCATCTGAAATATAAGTACCGATCTTTGACAGTGCCTCGTTAAAAGTCGAAGCCAAAGTATTTTGAAGTGTCCCTATATCTAAATTGTATTCCGTCGATATCTCTCTTAAAAAAGAAATAATCCCACTAAATAAACTGGAAATTTGAGAAAAGAAAAGAGGCGTCACTAAATATATAATAAGACCTAAAATTCCCAAAATTCCACCAACTACAATTAACATCGCAAGTGACTTTGGAATCTTTCTATCACAAAGAGCTTTTACCAAAGGATAAAAAGCATAAGCTATCGCAAAAGCGATTAAAAAAGGTAAAACAATTTGCCAAACAAGTGACAAAAGACCAAGCCAAAAATCTCTCGTCTGATAAACAAAGAAAAATATTAAAAAAAGCAGAGATATATTGACTAATTTAAAATCTAATTTGTTTTTAATCATTATATCATCTACTTTCTAATAATATCGTTATTGGTCCATCATTTTGAATAGAAACCAGCATATCCGCTCCAAATATTCCTTTTTCAACTCTTACATGTTCTCTTAATTTTTCATTGAACAAATCGTATAATTTTGAAGCCTCTTCACTTCCTAAAGCTTTTACATAACTAGGTCTTTTACCCTTGTTAGTTTCCGCATATAAAGTAAACTGTGAAATACTTAGTATACTACCGCCAGCCTCCAAAAGCGACTTATTCATAACACCATTTTCATCATCAAAAATTCGTAAATTAAGAGTCTTGTTAACTAAATAATCAATCTCTTTTTCCGAATCACCCTCGGTAAAACCAACTAAAAGAACAAGTCCCTTATCGATTTCTCCAGTTACCTTTCCCGAAACAGTAACCTTTGAATTTAAACTTCTTTGTACTAGTACTCTCATTTTATTTCCCTCTCTACACTAATAATATTATTAACCATTTCTAAAGATGTTATAAATTTATTAAGTTGATCCTTATCTTTTACTAAAACTGTCATCTCTAAAGTATTACTATCTCGCATCTTATGATTACTAAAACTGTTTACCGTTATCTCATTATTGTTAGCTCTTGAAACAACATCGATTATAACATTACTCTCTAAATTAGACTTGATTAAAATATTCGTTGGAACTTTTTCATTTGTCTGATTCCACTCAGCTTTAATTAACCTCTCATCTAACGAAGAAACATTTGGACACTCTATTCTATGAATTGTAATTCCATATCCTTTAGTAATATAACCAATTATCTTATCACCCGGAACCGGACAGCAACACATTGCCAAATTGACTTTGATTTCATCAATTCCTGGAACACTAACTAAACCATTAGAAACCTTTTTGCTTTCGTGTCCTCCGATTTTTTCTAAAACGCGCTCTTCCTTACTAGGTTCCTCTTTTTCGTTAGCTGTTACAACCGTCTCAGGTAATATCTTCCCGCTACCTAACGCAATATAAAGTTCTTCGAAAGAATTGAACTTAAGCTCTGACAAAATCTTCTTAGAATTATCTTCATCGAAAAAATCAGCTGATGAAATTTTTCTCTTTTTTAGCTCTCTGACTAATGCCTCTTCACCCTTCTTTAAATTCTCTTCTTTATTTACTCGATTAAAATAAGCTTTAATTTTGTTTTTAGCCTGCGTTGTTTTAACAAAATTTAACCATTCTCTACTAGGCCCTTTGTTGTTCGTAATAATCTTGACAATATCTTCATTGTGAAGTTCATAATCCAGTGACACCATATTTGAATTGACAATCGCCCCAGATGTTCTATCGCCAACATTAGAATGAACCTTATAAGCAAAATCGACTGGTGTGGCACCTTTTGGTAGTTCGATAACATCACCCATCGGTGTAAATACATATATTGTATTTTGAAAAACTTCTTCCTTAACCGTCTTTACAAACTCTTCTGGATCCTCTTCGGTATTTTTTAAATCCATAATCGTTCTAAAGAACTGTAACTTCTTTTCCATATCGTTTTGCATTGCCGCTTTGACATTACTACCTTTTTCCTTATATGACCAGTGTGAAGCGATTCCATACTCCGCCACCTTATCCATATCGTAAGTTCTTATTTGAATCTCATAAAGTTGTCCATCTATTCCAAACACCGTCGTATGTAATGATTGATACATATTCGTCTTTGGCATTGCAATATAATCTTTAAATCTTTTAGGTTTTGGTTTAAACTTTGAATGAATAATTCCTAAAGCTTGATAACATTCTTGTTCCGTATCGACATAAATTCTAAGAGCAAGTAAATCGTAAATATCGCTAAATCTTTTACCTTTATCGAGTTTTTTATAAATACTGTAAATACTTTTACTTCGCCCCTTAGTCTCGTGTTTAATTCCGTATTTATTGAGAAGTTCATCCACTGCGTCGATCATCCTACGCACAGCTTCATCTCTCTCAGCTTTTGTTGCATTGAGCTTCTCGACTATATCGTAATATTCATCTGGTTTTAAATATCTCAAGCAAAACTCTTCCAAATCCTGCTTAATACTGTTAATACCAAGTCTACTTGCGATTGGAACTAAAATATCCAAAGTCTCTTTAGCCGTTTCCTTTTGCTTTTCAGGACTCAAAACATACATCGTCTGTAAATTATTGAGCCTATCGGCAAGTTTTATAATAATAACTCTAACATCTTCGGAAAGTCCAACCAAAATCTTTCTTTGATTATTGATAACTGCCTCACTATCACCAGAAAAATTAAGCTTGTTGATTGTCGTAACTCCCTTAACTAGTGAAGCGATATTTTTCCCAAACTTTCTTTCAATCTCACTTTCTTTAACTCCGCACATCTCCATCACATCGTGAATAAGTGCGGCTGATAAAGTATCCGCATCCGCCTTTATACTCGTTAAAATATAAGCTACGTTAAGCGGATGAATAATATAATCATCACCCGTTAACCTCTTTTGACCAAAATGCTTCTCTGAAGCAAACTTATAAGCCTTACTTATCAAATTGAGCTCTTTTTCATCTGTAATATAAGATGATATTTTCTTCTTTAAAGACTCAAAAGTTATATTCTTTTGATACTTCATACCTTTCACCTCGTTTTAAGCATTAATACCTTTAATTTCAATCTCTGAAACCTCTTCTTTCTCTTCCTTTTTCGGTTTCTTTGGCTTCTTTAAATTTCTCTTTTCAATCTCAAGCCATAACTGACTTGCGATAAATAATGAAGTTAAAACTCCCGTTACCATTCCGACAAGCATTGCCACATAAAAACTTAAAATCTCGTGTGAACCGAATATTATCAAACATCCAAGTGGGATTACTGCCGTAAGTGTAGTAACGATACTTCTGTTTAAAATTCCTCTTAAACTTTCGTTGACTATATTTATTAAACCTCTTTCACTGTAAGCCTTTTTCTTATTATAATTTTCTCTTATCCTATCAAAAGTAATAATTACATCGTTAACCGAATAACCGATAATCGATAAAATAGCCGCGATAAATATATTAGAAACTTCAAACCTAAATATTCCGAAAAATGCGATTGTGATTAAAACGTTAAATACTAAAGCAATAATACTACTAATTCCATAATCAAACTTAAACCTTAAAGAAATATATATAATTATTGCCACCATCGATATAATCAAAGATAAAACAGCATTCTTAATAAGATCGTTTCTGACCATATCTGAAATAACTTCGATATCTGTTTTCGCATCGTATTTATCATTTAAATACTCCTTAACTTCGCTAGTTTTATCAGTATCTACAGTCTCACTTATTTTTATAGAATAAGACCCATCACTTTGCTTCTCGAAAGAATACATATCATATCCAAGGCTATCCATATCACTTGAAATTTTCTTTTCCGTTAATTTTTCTTTCGTATCTACCGTAATCGCCGTTCCACCTCTAAAATCGACACCCAAAGAAAGACCTTTATTAAAAATAAATACTCCACCTAAAATAATGATGACAAACGCACATATTATAAATATCTTTCGGCTTTTAACAAAATCAATTTTCTTCCAAAAATACTTAGTCCTCTTTTCACCTTTTGAAAGATTTGGAATATCCTCTTTCTTAACTCCGATAAACATTTTAACTTTATCGTCGAAATATCCCGTTTGAACAAACTTTCTAAGAAGCCATCTAACTAAGAAGACCATGATCAGTAAAGTTGAAATAATACTTATAATCAGTACAGTAGCAAAACCTTTAACACTACTTTGACCTAAAGCAAATAAAACCAAAGCTGCAATTAAAGTTGTAATATTTGCATCCATAATTGTTCCGAAAGAAGATTTATTTCCTTTTTCATAAGCCTCCTTTAATGAAGAACCCTCATAAAGTTCATCTTTAATTCTCGAAAAGTTAATGACATTTGAATCGACAGCCATTCCAATCCCGATAATCATCGCCGCAATCCCAGATAAAGTCATCGTTCCACCTAAAAGCCAGAAAATAAAGAAAGTTAGTGACGTATAAATAATAATTCCCACACTGGCAATTAAACCTGAAAATCTATATAAAACAATCAACAAAGCTATAATAATTCCAATTCCGATAATTCCAGCTGTAACCGTCTTCACTAAAGCGTTAGTTCCAAATGAAGCGCCCACACTATTGCTAGAAACTTCGGTAAGTTTAGCTGGCATACTACCGGAATTGATCAAATCGACTAAATCATTCGCACTCTCTTCGGTAAAATTACCTTGAATAATAACATCGCCACTAAAAGCTTGCGAAACAGTTGCAGCTGATAAGCAGGCACTGCCATCACTTCCGCACATCTCTTCTTCTCTTTCAAATGAATCTCTTCCCTCTTCGTAATCGAGCCAGATTACAATTCGATTATCACTCATCTCACTGACCTTTTTTGTCGCTTTATAAAAAGCATCATTATCCTTGATACTCAAAGCTACCGCTGGCCGGCCATTTTGATCCATACTTACTCTCGCCCCGCCGCTTTTCAAAACAGAAGATGTCATAAGCAAATTATCGCTAGTATCTCTAAATGTTAAACTAGCCGTCTGTGATAAGACACTCCTTGCCTCATCCTCGTTTGTTACTCCGGCAAGCTGAACTCTAATTCTGTCTCCCTCAATACTAATTGAAGGTTCCGTAACACCTAAAACATCTATTCTCCTAAGAAGCGTCTGTCTAGTTGAGCGAAGTAAATCTTCATCAACCTTCGTATTCTCTTCGATTGGCGTAACATCATATAAAAGTTCAAATCCTCCTTGTAGATCTAAACCTAACTTCAAATTCATTAAAACAGGTATCAAAACACCTATTGATATTATAAGCAAAAAAATTACTAAAAATAATTTTCCTTGAAGCATCTTCTTTTCCATAAAAAATCACCTAGTCAAAATCTATCTTTCTCGCAGCTCTTTTTATTCTTTGTTTAAAATAATCATCTACAAGTTCATTATCACAATTTAAAATATCACTAACCATTTCATTCAAAGCTAAATTACTACTGCTTCGCCATTTTGTCTCTTTTAAATAATTCCAAATATCTTCTTGTTTTAAATAACCATAACTATTAAGTTTAAGTTCATTCAATTTACTATCTAAAGCTGGTTTTAACCTCTTATAAAGATCCTGTTCACTTTGAAATTCTAAATTCATCTTCATATCCTCCGATTTCATCCATAATTATTATATATTAAAATTACCCAATTTTAAAGTCTAATAATAAAAAAGAAATTTTTTCATACAATTTAATATGAAAAAAAACATCTTCTTAAAATCAGTCATTTTACTTATGATTGGTGGCCTTATAACCAAAATCATAAGCATGCTTATCAAAATAGTTTTAGCAAGACTTATCGGACCTGAAGGAATGGGAATCTATATGTTAGTTTCACCGACCTTCACTCTTTTAATTGCTCTTGCCCAATTAGGTTTTCCTGTTGCCATCAGTAAACTAGTTGCCGAAGAAAAAGGTAACAACAAAAATCTCGTCTTTTCAGTAATTCCAATCTCTCTTCTCTTAAATATTATCATAATTATTATACTGTTCTTCTCGTCTAGTTACATAAGTACAAATTTATTAAACGAGCCAAGATCTTATTATGCTCTTATATGTATTGGTTTAGTTCTACCGTTTATCAGTATCTCAAGCATTTTAAGAGGATATTTTTTTGGCAAGCAAAAAATGCTTCCTCACGTTTTATCCAACATTACTGAAGACATAGTCAGACTAATTGCCCTCATTATTGGAATTCCAATTTTCATTTCAAAAGGTCTAGAATACGCTGTCGCCTTTGTTGTTTTAGTCAATATAATAAGTGAATTTACATCAATATTAATTTTATTCTTCTTTGTTCCTAAAAATTTTAAACTAACTAAAGACGATTTAAAACCAAATAAAAACAGTATTAAAACTGTCTTCTCTATTGGCATTCCAACTACTGCGAGCAGAATAATCGGTTCAATCGGTGCCTTCCTAGAACCAATAATCTTAACCTATGTTCTAATAGGTATCGGTTATAAGAGTAATTACATCGTCACCGAATATGGAATTATTAGTGGTTATATTATGCCCTTAATTCTAATTCCTTCGTTTTTTACCTTGGCAATCTCCCAAGCTTTAATTCCTAACATCAGCAAAGCTCATAGCCATGGTCATTATAAATATGTTAAAGATAAAATTAAACTTGCTATATTTCTCTCTCTTTTAATTGGTATTCCGGCCACAATCTTATTTGAACTATTTCCATCAGTTCCCATGAAACTAATCTATAACCTAGACGAAGGAACCGAATACTTAAAAGTTCTAGCCCCTATTGCCCTCATGCACTATATTCAGGCTCCACTAACCGCTTCCCTTCAAGCTATGGGCAAAGCCAAAGAAGCTATGCGTGGAACGTTAATCGGAACAGTCGTTAGAACCATTTCTCTCTTCTGCTTTTCATACCTTCACATTGGTCTTTGGGGACTAATCATTGCCAGTAGCCTAAACATCTTATGTACAACTTTCCATCAATATAAACGCGTTAAAAAAGCCCTAATTTAATATCTATTATTATAGCCATAAAATAACTTACATCCAAATAAAGTCTTTTAATTAAATAAAATTTTATTTTCTTCTTCTCTTTTTATATTCCTTAACTTCCATTTCAACCTTTACATCATTAAAATAATCTGAATCCTTTTGCCTTATGAGTACATTCAAAAGTTGAATATAATCATTACTTTTATTATTGAATATAAAATCCCGCTTTTGCATCAAATATTTTCCCATAGAAGCTCCATCACCAAATAAATCATTTGAAGAAGGAATTCTTTCTTCATACAAAACAAATAAAATAAGTTCAAAAACATAGTTTAAATCTTTTAAAGTTATACCTTTCTTCATCCTTTTAGATGTTTTTTTTATATTAAAAGTCTCCATCACTTCTGACACTTCTAAATCGCCAACAAAAGCCATTTTTCGTAAAACATTTTCCATTCTTTTAAACCAGTGTTCTATTTTAACTCCATCTGGGAAACTATCACTCGCACCCACAAATCTATTGTTAATCGTATAGTTATCGAAAATATAATCTACTCTCTCCTTCAACTTTATCATCTGAGCTGTTCCATTAAGTAAAGCTAAAGCTTCATCATTCCCCTTTAAAGCTAAACTTTCGATTTTACTCTTATTCGTATAAAACCACAAACCAATTTTAACATTATCCTCTTCAAAAACATCCGAACTTTTAGTAATAGGAATAGGTATTCCCTTTTTTACATAATTTTTATAAATATAATCAATTCTATCATAAAATAACTTATCATTCATTAATAATCATCTCTCTTTGCCAAAATATTATAACACAAAAATTAGATTAACATCAAAAAAAATGTAACAATTTCTTGTTACAGTAATCATTTTAAATTATGAAAGTTTTCTTTTTGCAGTAAAAGCTACCACGCCACTAACAGCTAAAGTACCAAGTACTAGCAAAATACTATCATTTGTCTTTGGGTTTTCAACTGTTTCAGTTGTTTGTGTTGGTTCATTTTCATCTTTTGGAGTCTCTGAAGTAGTTGTCTCTTCAACTAATACGAATTCTCCGTTTTCTTCTTTCATTTCAAAACCGTCAGCTAAATAAGCACTAACATCATGAGAATAAGTACCACCACTTACAGTAATCTCGTCTTCTCCGTCGTTATAGAATACTCCTTTATTAGCCTTAAAAGTTCCACCATTTACCTCTAAAGTTGCGTTATTAGTTGAGCCTTGGTTTGTAATTAAAGAATAAGCTCCTGTATTACCATCTTCAACAGTAAAATTACCATCTTTTATTTCCATTTTATTAGCATTATTTACTACTGAAAAATTATGAGCTTGAACGAAATTACCACCATTGATAACAGCAGTTCCTTCATTTACTAAACCAAATACATTATCTTCTTCAGCAGTAATAGTCCCACCGCTTACAGTTAATGTACCACTGTTAAGTAAAGCCGCACTCTTTTCACCTTTAGAACTAATTGTTCCAGCTTCTACAGTCAATGTTCCTTCATTGTTAACTACTGGAGCACCTGAAGCATTTAATTTCTTAATTGCTCCATTTCCTTTACTATCAACTCCAACCTCAAACACCTTATGGCAAATATTCTCAATCTATACAATTAACCCAGAAAGTTATTATATAACCACAGACTTTACAGATGAAAGTTATCAAGAATTCCTAACAACCATCAAAAACCGTAGTCAAATAGATTTTAGTGGAACTGTTAATACAAACGATAAAATATTAACCCTATCCACTTGTAAAGATACCAAAGGAACTCAAAGGTTAGTAATCCATGCCAAACTAATTAAACAAAGTTAGGCTTTTACACTTACATTAGGTATAATCATTCCTAAAACAAACAAACTTATAATTATTACCTTTTTCATATACTTCCCTACTTTCTCATTATAAGTAGTATAACACATATTTAAAAT
>ERZ1090865.1689-NODE-1690-length-10646-cov-6.053914_pt1 | contig 10646 bp, 20 predicted proteins | sample MGYA00478478_ERZ1090865 | MGnify/ENA primary metagenome ERZ1090865 (study PRJEB33644, sample SAMEA5815715) | chicken gut metagenome | biome: Chicken; feature: Gastrointestinal Tract; material: Caecum | place: Ireland | collected 2019-01-01 | study: A study of... | reverse complement strand
CAACTAAAATATTGAGTATTATAATACAAGCATACTCAAGAAATGAGTTAGGAAGCGAGGTGAAAATATGACAGACATAAGAGTAAATCTTAGAAATGTAATTAAAGACAAAGGATATCGGCAAGCATTTATTGCTAAAAAAGCTGGAATGAGTCCTTGCAAATTATCGCAGGTAGTAAATCTCGAAAGAAAATTAGAAGCAAATGAAATGTTTGCATTATGTAACGCTATGGAGATCACACCTGTTGAACTGTCTGAATACAAATCAAATGGTTCTTAAGCCCAGGCTTCCGGCAAAAAATGGAGGTGAAAATACTGATTAAAATAATTCGGGAAATATTAAAGGCCAGAAGGGAATTGCTCTTATCCAGACTGGTATTAATTGAAATTAGAGAGGAGCTCCAAGCTATAAGAAAAAACCTGGAGCTCAAGACTAGGGTTTCGATTGACTCTACATCTGTTTCTGAAGCCACTTGTGATAGAGTTCAAGAAGTCTTATCGTCCTTGCAAAATCCAGACCACCAAGATAGCCAATAAAATTAAGTTGGTCATCTGGATCTGCTAAATCTCCAGAAAACGAAAGATTGGAAGAATTAATATATTCAATATCTTCTTTCGTTAAAGAGGCTTCAAAGTCTTTAAAATCTTTCATAAAGATTTCTCCTTTCATAATACTCGGCATGGCGGTGCCTGTATTTAAAGTATAGGAGAAACGTGGTTGGAATACAAGACAATAAAAAGAAGGGAGTGAGCAGGTGAATGGAAGCAACTTGGAAAATAGATGGGTTATTCAAAGCCAATCCAAATACAGTTGCTGAAGAACTAACGAGTATCAAATGTACACCTGAGAATATTGTTGATTATGCTCAGCAGGAAGACACAGAGCTACATAAATGTTTTGAGTGGGATAACAGCATTGCAGGGCATAAATATAGATGTATACAGGCTCAAAAGGTGGTAAGGAATCTTGTCCTGGTAAAAGAAGAGACAAAAGAAAAGACACCAGTCCGAATGTTTTATAACACCGGAGACAGGACAGGCGAATATAAGCCTATAAAAATGATACTCCAAAAAGAAGATGAGTACCAAAGCTTGTTGAAGCAGGCAATGGAAGAACTTAGGGCTTTTAAGAAAAAGTACAGTTGTCTTTCAGAACTGGAAGAAATTATGGAATTGATTGATTGATCCATGGGATGCTGAAACGTATGTGCCGTGTAAATGATGGAATAATCCATTAATACAACTTATAAAAGAACAGAAAAGTACACTACAAGGCAGAAAAGCATAGAACAAAACACTATATTTTTATTATGGTTATTCCATTATTTATGCGGCACAGTTGGCCTGTTGAGGTGTTGGCTTATGCCAAAATAGCAAATCACACTAAAGAACAAGATACTTCAAGAAAAAACATCATAGTACAACATAGAACAGTATAAGTCAACACTCCAGCAGGTCAGCAAAATACAGGACAGCACATTAAAGAATCATACAGGACACTTAACCGCAGTAAAGATAAGAATATTACAGAAAGGAAAATATGAAGAAATATGGGAAGTAAAACAGAAGTAATTGAGTTAAAACCTTTGAGTGCGAAAACGGTAGATGTGACAATTACCGGTGATGGGGATTTGGTTCTTAATAAGATGAATGATGTAACAGTCAGAAACTTAACGAATCAGAGAAAAAATAAGGCGAAAGATATTGAACCATCAAACATATGGGAAGAAATCATTACATCAATGCATTGGTTTAACGGAAAGCCTTCAGATTTTAGCGAAGAAGGGCTTCAGGAAGCATTAAAAAATAATGCACCGTGTATTACATCTTTTGGACTCAAGAAGTCATTCGGTGAAGCTGTTGTTAGAAACGAGATTGACAAATACAAAACAAAGTTTGATTCCAATGTAAATATCATTGCTCCAGGCGGCCTTATTCCAATAACATTCGCAGAATATAACATTGACGAAAAACTTATGTCTCCTAAAAAGGGATCTCCGGTTCTTGTTAGGCTAAACAGATTTAGCGGATGGAAGGCAACCTTTACATTATCATATACAGACAATGTATATTCGTTAGAACAGATTCTGAATATTATCAACCTTGCCGGATTCGGTGGAGGTATCGGAAGCGGAAGGTCGAGCGGCTACGGGAGATACCATATTGAAAGGATTGATTAAATGGACCCAATCATAAGGAGTGCCGAAAGGGCCGCATATATACTAGGAATCCCAGATCAGGCATTCCGAGAGCAGGCCAAGCGGAAGATGAATACCTACAGCAAGGTGGCGAATACCAGCCGAAACCGTAGGGTGTATGAGTTTTATCCGTATCTGGCAGCTCAGGCCCTGGGGATTCCGGTGGAGGCTCTGGAAGAAAGAGACAAAAAGTGGAAAGGAGATAAAAATGGGAATAACGTATAAAGATCTAATTTTTCTGCTTAGAGGAAGAGTAATGAAATCTTCTGTAGGAGGAGTATTCGGTTGTCCTGGATCATATTTATTAGGATCACCTATTATAACGGATAATTGCCGTGCAAAAGAAAATTATATGAAACAAGATGTCGATAATTCATGCAGAGAATGCTGGAATGCAGAAGTTCCATATCCGGTAATCGCAGAAGTAATAGGTGATACAGATTTTCCTGGGGTTCCTGAAGAGTATTTTGAAATTGGAAAAAAATATTTACTACGCAACTGTGTGGATTCGGAAACGATAGCGATAGGAAATGAAAATGGTTTATATATTGAGGGAAATAAAAAAGGTTTCAAATTTTATATACAGGAGGAAGAGATGAAGAAAGAGTTTGTAAATGACGATCTGAAAGACGGCATGATGGTTGAAGACGCAAACGGCCGAAAATGGCTGTACCTGGGAGGTAAATTAAGAAAGCCAGGTATGTGTAAAGATTGTAAGACAGAGGACATTTACAGATTCGGTTTTCCGAGGTATGGAAGAAATTTAACAATTAATGAGCTTCTCACGTACGGATTTTCAAAAATTATATGGGAACGCAAAGAAGAGAAGGAGATTAGCTCAGAGGAAGCCTTTGCAATCCTGAAGCAGCATTATGGCTGTGATGTAAAGATAAAAGAAAGATAAAATTGCCCCGGCAGTGTTCGCGCCACCACCGAGGCATGTAACCAGCTAACCAGTCTAGCTGTTTGCAGGTTTATATTACCATAATTTCCTGCGAATGGCAATAGAAAAACAAACATTTGTTCTGAAATGGAGGAGATTATGGAAAAAGATACTAATAATTCTTTTGCCATGGAGGTTCTGGAACAGGAAAAGAGAAACACAAAGATGTGGTTCGCCACCTGGATTCTGACCATGGCAGCCCTGATAGGCACAAATGCCTACTGGATACATACTTTTAACAGCTATGAGTATGTGTACCAGGACGGCGAAGGGCAGAACAATTACAACAGCAATATAGGAGGTGATGTGGACAATGTCACAGCTGATTAAGCGGAAGAAAAACGGCAAGAGCAAAGGAACAAAAAGAAAGAAGAGAAGAAGATGAGTAAAGGAGACAAAATCACTGCCGCCGGGCTGATCGGATTGATGTTGATCGCTTCCGGGGCAGATACCATTAGACTTCCAACACTGTTAATAGCTCTGACGGTGTGTTGTGGAGTGATGGAGATAGGAAGAACAATGGCCCATGCTAGTGAGTAAATATATACGGGCCAAAGCAAAAATATTTTACAAGCCTATTATAGGCGATAAAGAAAGGATTTGCAATGAAGAAATTTGAATTAACCACAAATACAAAGGTGTTTTTAGGAAGGAAATTATTCCAGATAAAAGCCCTGATTTCTTTTAGCGACGTGAAAGAAGGAGAACTGGGCGGATACAACAATGCCTACGGAAAATTCCTGGACGACGCATACGCCTAGGTCTCCGGAAACGCCAACGTCTACGGAAACGCCTAGGTCTACGGATACGCCAAGGTCTGCGGAAACGCCAAGGTCTACGGAAACGCCGAGGTCTGCGGAGACGCCAAGGTCTACGGAAACGCCCGGGTCTGCGGAAACGCCTGGGTCTGCGGAGACGCCGACTATGCAATCATAAAAGGGTTCGGCACAGAGTTTCGTACGACTACATTTTTTAAATGCAAAGACAGAGTCACTCGGGTAAGATGTGGGTGCTTTTATGGAGATTTAAATCAGTTCCGGGAGAAGGTAAAGAATACCAGGACAGGGAAAATTGCCGAAGAATATCTTATGATTGCTGATCTAATGGAAAAGCATTTTGAGGAGGGAGATTGAAAGAATGTATGAAAAAATGACCGACAGTGATGTGATGGTATATGTAAAAAACACTATGCTATCGCTGTTGCAACTATCTCAGGAACGGAAAATTTCGATTGATATATTTACGGGCAGTAATGGATGCGCAAAAGCAAGGGCCGGAGATTATGTGGTGTTTAATTATCTAGATGGACATATAGAATATTCGTATGAACCGATAAGTGGAAAGGAATCAACGTTTAGAGACTGGAAAAATCACATTACGCCACAGAACATACGTTTCGGCCGGCCGCCAAAGGAGGAGAAGCATGGAGAATAATACGGTTACAATCCCGGAAAGGGAGTATGAAAGTCTGATCAGGGATTCTGAGAAGGTTCGGATCCTCACCCAGGCAGCCCTGGACGGCGTGGATCCGGGATACTGGCTGGGAGTGATCCTGGGCGTACAGCAGCCGGAGACAGAGCCCCTGAGTCCGGAAGTAGAGAAGCAGCTGGAAGCCCTCCCCTCAGGGGAAAACCAGAGGAGGATCTAAGAAAAAATTAGACCGTGGCAAGATCCTGGCGCTGCACAATGCCGGGTGGACACAGAAAGCCATTGCGGAAGAGATCGGGTGCAGTGAAGGATCCGTGTCTATGATCTTAAAGGAGGAAAAGGAGAAATATCATGAATGAGATACAGGTAGTTGTGGACCAGCAGCCGGGAAGGATCCGGTTCAATTATGACGACATTGAAGCCATGCTCCGGGAAAAGCTGGCATTTTACAAAGGCGCTGTGGTTACAGAAGAAGGAAAGACTGCAGCAAAGAAGGAGGTTGCATACCTCCGGAAACTGAAAAAAGAGATTGATGACAGGAGAAAGGCCGTTAAGAAGGAATGGCTCCAGCCCTATGATGAGTTTAATGCGAAGGTCATGGCGCTGCTGGCCATGATCGACGAGCCGATCCTGCTGATCGACGAACAAGTGAAAGCGTTTGACGAGAAACAGCGCCAGGAAAAAAGAGAGAAGATCCGGGATCTTTATGAAGAACTGGTGGGAGAAGCCAGGGAATACCTGAGTTTTGAACGGGCTTATGTCCCTTCCTGGGAGAACGTCAGCACCACTATGAAGAAGGTCCGGGAGGAACTCCAGGCAAAGATCGATACCGTAAATAAAGATATCCTGACGATCAGCTCCATGCAGTCGGAAGCAGTCCCGAAGGCCCTGGAGATCTATAAAAGATCCCTGGATGCTATGGAGGCAGTCCGGCATATCAACCAGTACGAACAACAGAAACAGGAGATTTTAAGACGGGAGCAGCAAAGAAAGGCAGAAGAAGAGGAGCGCCGGAGACAGGCGGAAATCGAAAGGATCCGGGCAGAAGAAAGAAAAAGGATCGCCGAAGAAGAACGGATCCGCAGGGAAGCGGAAGAAAAGGCGGCTGCAGAAGCAAGGGCCCAGATGGAGCAAGAACAGCCAGAGACAATCCAGGAAGAAGGATTCCAGATTCCGGAAGCCGATGATGAAGAAGAGTTGCCTTTTGAGCAGCCTTCCACAAAAACTGTATTTTATAAAGTTGTGGCAACATTGGAAGAGCTGGAGAAGGTAGAAATGGCTTTTAACAGTCTGGGAATCTATTTCTCAAGGAGGGACGCAGAATGAAAGATGGAATGATACATATCCCGGCAAGAAAGAAACAGCTCATAGACCAGGGTTCCACCGTAAGGCTTTCTAAAGAAGCATACAATGCCCTGGTGGAGATTTTCAACGAGTCTACTATGTCCATGAGTCAGATTGCTTCTACGATCATCCTGCAGTCTATGGACCGGATCGTATATGACAAGGAGGAAGACTGATGGAAAAACTGGGGATTTATAAAGCCGTGGCCGGGGTGATCGCTGATATCGGTGCTGTTGGTAAGGACAAGGTAAATAAGCAGCAGGGATTTAAGTACCGCAGTGTAGATGATGTCTACAGTGTATTGAACCCCGCCTTGGCTAAAAATAAGATCTTTATCCTTCCGGAGATCCTGGACCAGAAGCGGGAGATGAGGACAAATAAAAATGGAACACAGATGACCTGGGTTACACTGAAGATCAAATATACGCTTTTCGCAGATGACGGTTCCTTTATAGAGACCATTTTGCTGGGAGAGGCCATGGATACCGGAGATAAGGCAATCAATAAGGCCATGGCCATTGCCTATAAATATCTGTGCTTCCAAGTATTCTGTATCCCGGTAGAAGACATGGATGATCCGGATGCAGAAAGGCCGGAACTGCAGGGAGAAAGCCATAAGGAAAACAGATCCGGGACACAGAAATCCAGCACTAAAAAGCAGGAAGCACCAAAGGAAGAACCGATACAGAACAAGGATACTTCTGACAGCGATAGTGCTCCTATGACCGATCAGATGTATCAGACGCTGCTGAAAGAAATGGAGCGCACCGGGGTGTCTGAAAAGATAATACTCGGCAGGAAACAGCTGAAGGATAAAAAACGGAAGTCTATCAAGGAGTTTGACATCAGCGATTTCAAATATGTCATGAATATATTTGAGAGGACTCCGGACAAGCCAAAGGAGGGGGCAGATCATGAATAGTGTGAATCTGACAGGAAGGCTGACCAGGGATCCAGACATCCGCTATACAGACAGCGGGAGCAGCATTGCCCGCTTTACCCTGGCAGTTGACCGGAGATATAAGACAGAGAACGGGCCGACAGCGGATTTTGTCAGATGCGTTGCTTTCGGAAAATCTGCAGAGTTTGTAGAAAAATACTTTCAGAAGGGCATGAAGATGGAGCTGTCCGGCCGGATCCAGACCGGAAGCTATACGAACCAGGACGGAAACAAGGTATATACCACGGACATTGTGGCGGAGCAGCTGGGCTTTGGGGAAAGCAAGAGTGCTTCCCAGAGCCATGCTGGTGGCGGACAGAAATCCCAGGGATACGGCCCGGCGGACGCAGACGGATTTATGAATGTACCGGACGGTATAGACGAGGAACTGCCGTTCTAAAGGATGTGACGATATGACGATACAGATTGATAGCAGGGAAAAAGCCAGAGCGATCCAAAAGATCGTGGAAGAGTTTGACCGACGGGGTATCAAACATCCGGTGAGCAAGCTCATGGTGGGGGACTACATGAATTACGACAATCCACGTCTGATCATTGACCGGAAGCAGAACCTTACGGAACTATGCAGCAATGTCTGCCAGGATCACACCAGGTTCCGCCGGGAACTCCTTCTAGCCAAAGAAAACGATATACAGCTCATAATCCTGGTGGAACATGGAAAAGGGATCCGTCAGCTCTCAGACGTGATCTGGTGGGAGAACCCCAGACGGTGGAAGCGGAGACGGAATCCTGAAACCGGTCGATGGGAAGAGATAGAGACAAAGGCCATGCAGGGAGAGACTCTGTATAAGATCCTGCGTACCCAGGAAAGAAAATACGGGGTGAGATTTCTGTTCTGTGAAAAAGAAGAGACCGGCAGGGAGATCATCCGGATCCTGGGAGGCGGGGCAGTTGACTAAGGAAGAAATCAAAGAAAATATCAGCATGAGGGATGTTTTGGCACGGTACGGGTATCAGCCTAACCGTGCCGGATTCATAAATTGCCCTTTTCATAGAGGAGACAGAAGCGCTTCCCTGAAGGTCTATGATAAAGATTTTCATTGTTTTGGATGCGGGGCGCATGGAGATATCTTCACCTTTGTGATGGACATGGAAAACTGCAATTTTAAAGAAGCCTTTGAGATCCTGGGAGGGACCTATGAAAGACAGGGCTTTGCTTCAGATCTGATCAGGTACCGGGCAGAAAAAAGAAAACTCATGAGAGAAAAAGAGGCCGGCAGACGGGAATTGGAGCTGCAGCTTAATCTGAAGAAGATCGCTGTTTATAAAGACTGGATCGAAAAGACGGAACCGCTTTCAGATGTTTGGTGTGACTGCCAGAACGCCCTGCAGCTGGAGCTGTACCATAATGAAATCTTACGGGAAAGAGGGTGATAAGATTGGTGCCTTTGGCAGAACTGACAAAGGAGAGCATACTGGATGAGAAGATCTTTACAGAAATCTTTGAGCAGGAAGACGAGATATACAAAGCACGGCTGATCTTGTCCCTTGAGGACCGTGCTGCAGAACTGGGGGTGAAGACAAAGTTTGGCAGTCTCCTGAAAGCTTATAAGAAGGTATATCAGGAGACCAGGAAGAAACAAGAGCAGACAGTCAGCCTGGTGGAGAACTGGACAAATTTCACAAACTGCCCTTACGGCCGGATGCAGTGCCGCTCCTGGATCGCCTCTGATGATGGGGTGTGTCTTTATAATCCAAATACCGGTGTCACGGATATCCTGGCTTGTTACCACCCAATCCTGCCGGTAGAGCGCCTGAAGAACCTGGAGACAGGAGAAGAGCAGCTGAAGCTGGCATATAAAAGAGGCGGCGCCTGGGAAGAGCTGATCGTTCCAAAGACTATGGTGACCTCTGCCTCAAAGATCGTGGCCCTTTCCGGACGTGGAGTGGCCGTGACCAGCGAAAATGCCAAGTTCCTGGTCCGGTATCTGGCCGATGTGGAAAATTCCAATGGGGAATATATTAAAGTCCAGTATTCCAGTTCAAAGCTGGGATGGATCCGGGACAGTTTCGTGCCCTATGATACAGACATTGTGTTTGATGGGGACGCCAGGTTCCGACAGATTAAAGAGAGCATAGAGGCAGCGGGGAACCGTGAAAAATGGTACAGCCATATAAAGAAACTGCGGGCCTTAGGAAGGATGGAAGTGAAATTCCTTCTAGCAGCGTCTTTTGCCAGCGTCCTGGTGTATCTGGTAGGCGGTCTACCCTTTATCGTGGACCTGTGGGGAGAGACGGAGGGCGGAAAGACGGTTACTCTAATGGTGGCTGCCTCTGTATGGGCGGATCCGGACGAGAATGCATACATAAAGGATTATAAAGGCACAGAGGTGGGACTGGAAACCACATGTGACTTTCTGAACCATCTGCCGCTGATCCTGGATGATTCCAGCAAGAAAAATAGGAGGATTGAGGATAACTTCGAGGGCCTGGTCTATGATCTTTGCTCAGGAAAAGGAAAGACCCGTTCCAATAAGGAGCTGGGCCTGAACCGGGAATGCCATTGGAAGAACTGTATCCTGACAAATGGAGAGCGCCCACTAAACTCCTATGTTACCCAGGGAGGAGCAATCAACCGTATCCTGGAACTGGAATGCGGGGAGAAGGTCTATGAAGATCCCCAGGAGACTGCAGAGCTGGTCAAACGGAACTATGGATGTGCCGGATATGATTTTGTCCAGGTATTAAAAACTATAGGGCCGGAAGAGGTCCGGAGGATCCAGGGAGACTTCCAGGAACGGCTTTATGATACGGAAAAGATGGAAAAGCAGAGCCTGTCATTATCGATCATTCTGGCCGCAGATAAGATCGCCACAGACTACCTGTTCAAAGACGGGCAGTATATCAGCATAGACGAAGCAAAAGAGGTCCTGGTGGACCGGGAAGAGCTCTCAGACAATGAGCGCTGCTACCAGTATATTTTATCAGAGGTGGAGATCAATGCGGCGAAGTTCGATCCTTTGAGCCAGACAGCGGAAAAATGGGGCTGCATGGAAGGCGGATATGTGATCATATACAACAATATTTTTGACAGTATCTGCAAGAAAGGCGGCTTTTCCAGAGCATCTTTTTTGTCCTGGGCAGAGCGCAAAGGACTGATCCAGACTTCTGCCGGGAAAAAGACCCGTACAAAACGGATTGACGGCCATGTAGCCAGATGTGTTTTTCTGAAGCTTGACGGTACTCCGGAAGAAGATACAGACGGCTTCATGGACGCTGACGAGTACATAGAAGCGCATCAGGAAGAGCTGCCGTTTAAGTAGGTGTAACACCGTAACACCCGTAACACCGGAATTTTGCGTGTATATATAGGGATAAAAAATATAAATATTTACGATTTTCATTCCCCTATATAAGAAAAAAATAGGTGTTACATGTGTTACAAGTGTTACAAAACCCGGAAACTGCCAGGTTTTAAGCGGGTTTCGGGGATTTTATAAAAAGTGTTACAAAAAGCGCTGTAGGTGTTATGGTGTTACGAAATGAGGGAAATAGATGGATAACAGAAAGATTCGTCAGATAATTCATGAGATATGTGATCATTTTTATACACAGATAAAAGATGAGACAGAATGGGAGAACGTGAATAAGCTCTCCCAGGAATATTATGAGCGGTATAAACATGTTCCGCTTGCGCTGGATCTGATCCGTGCATTGGTGGCGGAATGGTGCAGAGAAAACCTGGAAGGAGGAAACATTAAGTAATTAAAAATATAGACAAATATACTTATATGTGATATAATGTGTTTGACGAAAGGATATTATAAAGGAG
>ERZ1090865.1687-NODE-1688-length-10654-cov-10.048495_pt1 | contig 10654 bp, 5 predicted proteins | sample MGYA00478478_ERZ1090865 | MGnify/ENA primary metagenome ERZ1090865 (study PRJEB33644, sample SAMEA5815715) | chicken gut metagenome | biome: Chicken; feature: Gastrointestinal Tract; material: Caecum | place: Ireland | collected 2019-01-01 | study: A study of... | reverse complement strand
CCCGCCCGGTGCCGGTGGCGGTGACGCCGGAAGTGCTGCGCAGCGACGTACTGCAATACCCCAATCCGGATATTGCGCCTCAAACGCGTGTCTGGATACCGCTGCCCGACAGCTGCTGGGCGGTGTGTTCCCTTACAGAGGAGGGCTCTCTGAACCCGAATTTCAGTTTCAGCTTTGCCCTGGCGGAACCTGCTGCCGATTGAAGAAAACGCTTGAAATCCAAAGCGACCGTGCGGCTTTTTGCCGTACGGTTGCTTTTTTATGGGAATTCGTGGTACACTGAATGGTAAGCACTATCCCCACCAAAAAGGAGCGACCCCTATATGCAAACCACTTTTGCCGTAAAAGGCAATCTGATCCATACGCCTGTGTGCGGGGAGCTGGACCTGCACCCGCAGTCCTACCTTGTGTGTGAAAACGGCACCGTCGCGGGCATTTTTACGACCCTGCCCGAACGCTACCAGGGCATCCCGGTGGAGGACTACGGCGACAAGCTGATTCTGCCGGGCCTGGTGGACCTGCACGTGCACGGGGGGCAGTACGCCTACCGCGGGCTTGGCATGGACATGGAGCTGCTGGACTGGCTGGAGAAGAATGCCTTCCCGGAGGAGAGCCGCTTTGCCGAAGCCGCCTACGCCGAGGCGGCCTACCGCATTTTTGTGGACGCACTGCTGCACAGTGCCACCACCCGGGCCAGCATTTTTGCCACGCTGCACCGCCCGGCCACGCTGCGGCTCATGGAGATGCTGGAAAAGGCCGGGCTGCCCTGCTTTGTGGGCAAGGTCAACATGGACCGCAACAGCCCCGACTACCTGCGGGAATCCACCGGGGAGTCCCTGGCCGAGACCCGCCGCTGGCTGGAGGAGAGCCGGGACTTTGTCGTTGTGCGCCCCATTCTGACGCCGCGGTTCACCCCCAGCTGTACCGATGCGTTGATGGACGGCCTGGGAAAACTGCACCGGGAGTTCGGCACGCCCGTGCAGTCCCATCTGTCGGAAAATCTCTCCGAGATCGCCTGGGTGCAGCAGCTTTGCCCGGGCACCCGGTTTTACGGCGAAGCCTATGCCCGGTTCGGCCTCTTTGGCGGCGACTGTCCCACCATCATGGCCCACTGCGTCTGGAGCGGGGCGGAAGAGCGCGCCCTCATGAAGGAGCAGGGCGTCTTCATCGCCCACTGCCCCCAGTCCAACATGAATGTCTCTTCGGGCATCGCCCCCGTCAAGGAGTATCTGCGGGAAGGACAGAAGGTGGGCCTGGGCAGCGACGTGGCAGGCGGCGCCCATCTGTCCATCTTCCGCGCTATGACCGATGCCATCCAGTGCTCCAAGCTGCGGTGGCGTCTGGTGGACCAGGACACTCCGGCCCTCACCCTGCCCGAGGCGCTGTACATGGCCACCAAGGGCGGCGGGGCCTTCTTCGGCAAGGTGGGAAGCTTTGAGCCGGGCTACCAGTTCGACGCCGTGGTGCTGGACGACAGCACCCTGCCCACCACCCGCAGCTGTACCCTGGACGAGCGGCTGGAACGGCTGGTCTATCTCTCGGACGGCCGCCCCTGCGCCAAGTACGCGGCGGGCCGCAAACTGTTCTGAATTGCAAAAATGCCCCGGATCCTTTGGATCCGGGGCATTGCTGTGTAAAACGGATCAGTCGACCAGCACCAGATAGGAAAAAGCCCGGCGGTACACTTCGGCGGCCTGCATCAGTTTGATGAGGGAGACCCGCTCATTGGGCTGGTGCTCGGTGGTGGGGCTGTGGGGCATGTTGGCCCCGAAGGCCACGCAGTTGTCGAAGGCGCGGGCAAAGGTGGCGCCGGCCGAGATGTAGGGCTCGGTTCTGGCGTCGCCGGTCACCTCCCGGTAGGCCTGGAGCAGTTTGGATACCAGGGGACTGTTCAGCGGCACATGGATGGGCCGCAGCCAGTCGAATTCCTCCACCGTCAGGTGGTAGGCGGCGGCCTTCTCCCGGATGATCTGGAGGACCTCCTCCTTTTCCAGCGTCACCGGCAGGCGCAGGTCCAGCCCCAGTACGGCGCCCTGCTCGCCCAGCGTGAACTGGCCCAGGTTGACCGTCACCGGCCCCGAAAAGTCCGACAGATCCCGGTCGGTGAAGCCCTCGAAGCGGAACTTGCCGTCCAGCACGTCGCAGGCAAAAGCGATGGCATCGTGTTCGTACCCGGCCTTGCCCAGGGCGCGCAGCAGGTTCAGGTTGGCGCTGACTCCCTTCCAGGGATTCTTGGCGTGGGCGGTCAGGCCCTCGGCGCAGACCTGGGTGTCCGTCACATGGAAGGGCAGTTCCAGTTCCTCCAGGGCGTGCTCCACCGCCTCGTTCCGGGGACATTCGGCGTGGGAGGATACGGCGTTCATGCTGTCGCCGCCGCTGCAGGCCAGGGCAAAGGGCTTGTCCGAGCAGACCTTCAGCTGCAGCAGCCCCTTCTCGGCGTAGGTGAGGGGGAAGGTGGAGTCCGGCACAAAGCCGCTCACTGGCAGTTCCTCCCGTTCGCAGTAGGCGTGGATGGAATGCCACATGGTCTCCTCGTCGATGCCGAAGATGAACCGTACCCGCTTGTTCAGTGTATGGCCCTCATCCAGCAGCGATTTGAGGGCAAAGACGGCGGCCACCGTGGGGCCCTTGTCGTCCTGGGTGCCGCGGCCGCAGAGCCAGTCCCCCTGCACCATGGGGCGGAAGGGATCGTGGTCCCAGCCGTCCTCCTGGCGGGCCTGCACCACGTCCAGGTGGCACAGCACACCGAACAGTTCGCCCTCACCGATCTCGGCATAGCCGTACAGACCGTCGGGGGCCTTGAAGGTGCGGAAGCCCAGGTCCTTCATCATGGAGAGGGTCACATCCAGGCAGTGGTCCACCGCGGGACCGAAGGGAAAGTCGGGACTTTCGGCAAAGACCGAGGGAATCTCGACAAGGCGGCTGATGGCAGCGATCATGGCGGCCCGATAATTGTTCATCATGGCAAAGCTCCTGTGGTTGAAACTTGTGCACAAACGTGCAGACAATAGAAGTATAGCCTTTTGAGAAGATAATTGCAAATATTTTTACATTTTGGATTGCACTTTCTTACATTTTACGCTACTATAATAGGGCACTTGGCGGGGTATGCGGTGAAAATCCATGCATACCGCGCCAGATTTTATGCAGGAAGTGATAAGGAATCGTGGAAAAACAGAAGAAAAAGACCATCCAGATGCCGCACACCTATGTGATCATCTTTGCGGTGGTGGTCGTCTGCGCGCTGCTGACCTACCTGATCCCGGTGGGCAGCTTCCAGACGCAGGACATCAGCTACATGGTGGGGGACACCGAAAAGACCCGCACCGTCATTGTGGCGGACAGCTTCTCCTATGCGGTGGATGAAGCAGGCAACCGGGTACGCAACGGCGTGCCGCTGTTCGGCACCGAGGACTTCGGCGGCCAGGGCATGCTCAACTATGTGTTTGAGGGCCTGACCTCCGGCGACAAGTCCGGCAGTGCGGTGGGCATTGTGGCCTTCATTCTGGTCATCGGCGGTGCCTTCGGCATCGTCATGCGCACCGGCGCGGTGGATGCGGGCATCCACGCCATGATCCGCCGGACCAAGGGCCGGGAGATCATCCTGGTCCCCGTGCTGTTCACCCTCTTTTCGCTGGGCGGCGCGGTCTTCGGCATGGGCGAGGAGGCCATCCCCTTCGCCATGGTCATTGTGCCGCTGACCATCGCCATGGGCTATGACGCCGTGGTGGCCGTCTGTGTGACCTACGGCGCCACCCAGATCGGCTTCGGCACCAGCTGGATGAACCCCTTCGGCCTGGCCATCGCCCAGGGCATCGCCGGGGTTCCGGTGATGTCCGGTGCCGCCTTCCGCATCGTCATGTGGGCGGTCTTCACGCTGGCCGGCATCGCCTTCACCATGGTGTATGCCCGCAAGATCAAGAAGAATCCCCAGCTCTCGGTGGCCTATGAGAGCGACGCCTACTACCGCAACCAGATGTCCAAGTCTGACGGCGAGGCAGTGCCCTTCACGCTGGGCCAGGCTCTGGTGCTGCTCAGCGTGCTGGCCACCATCGTGTGGACGGTGTGGGGCGTGGTGACCCAGGGCTACTACATCCCGGAGATCGCCTCCCAGTTCTTCGTGATGGGCCTGGTGGCCGGCATCATCGGCTGCATCTTCCACCTCAACGGCATGCGGCCCTCCGACATGGCCTCTTCCTTCCAGAGCGGCGCCGCCGACCTGGTGGGCGCGGCTCTCGTGGTGGGCATGGCCCAGGGCATCGTCATCGTGCTGGGCGGCACCGATCCCACCACCCCCAGCGTCATGAACACCATCCTCTACACCCTGGGCAACCTGCTCAGCGGCGTGCCCGGTGTGCTGGCGGCCTGGCTCATGTATGTCTTCCAGAGCCTGTTCAACTTCGTGGTGGTTTCCGGCTCCGGGCAGGCGGCCCTCACCATGCCCATCATGGCGCCGCTTGCCGACCTGGCCGGCATCACCCGGCAGGTGGCCGTGCTGGCCTACCAGCTGGGCGACGGCCTGACCAACCTCATCGTGCCCACCTCCGGCTGTCTGCTGGGCGTGCTGGGTGTGGCCCGTCTGGAATGGGGCAAGTGGGCCAAATTCCAGATCAAGATGCAGGGCATGCTCTTTGTGCTGTCCACCATCTTCGTGGTGGTGGCGGTCATGATCGGTTTCGCCTGATCCTGTTCCCAACACCGGAAGACCGGTTCCAGGAGGCGTTTCTCCCCGCGGGGAGAAACGCCTCCTTTTTCTTTTGTAACGGAAAAACCGGAAGAATCCAGAAAAATATGAAAATATAAATGTTCGTCAAAATGCATAGTTTTGAAATTCAAAGGGAACCAATAAATTATTTTATAACAAATTTCGCAAAAGACTTGATTTCCTAGTGCTTTTATAGTAGAATGTGCGCTGCACACAAGCAACCCGGCGCAGACTCTATGTGGGTCTGCCCAACGAAAGGACGGAATCAAGTGAAAAGAGCCATCGCCACCTTGCTGAGCAGCTGCATGCTGCTGGGCATCCTGGCCCAGGGCCCGGCCGCCCTGGCGGAAGAGATCTTCACCGCAGAGCCTGCCCTGCAGGCCGCGGAACCGGACGAGGCGCAGCCTGCGGCCGGCGCCACCGGGGAGACCGCTTCCCCCGAGGCGGAGTTTCCTGCCGACGAAGAGCCGGCGGAGGAAAACGCCCCGGAACTGCTGGAGGAAGCAGCCCCGGCGGAGGAAGAGACCGATACAGAGGAAGAGACAACCGGGGCGGAACAGGCCCCGGAGAATACGGCGGAGGTGGCTGTGACGCTGCTGACGGGTCTGCCGCTGCAGGGGAACGCCGACTTCACGGTAAGCCTGAACGGCCCCGAGGTACAGACCCAGTCCGTCACGCTGCCCGCCTCGGAGGGCAGTGAACCTGCCCGGCGTGAGGTGCGCTTCCGGGACCTGCACCAGGGCCAGTACACCCTGACGGTGCAGGGCAGCGGCTTTGCCACCTATACCCAGACCCTGGAGGTGGGCACCCAACTCTACAGCGTGCAGCTCTACACCGGGTTCCTGGCCGGCTACACCTACACGGCGGACAGCCTCCACCCCGGTGCCCTGCGCATCGGCGATGTGGACGGCGACGGCCAGCTCACTGACGGGGACGCCAGTGTTCTGATCGATGCCATCGAAGGGGGACAGGCCGGTGTGGCCGACCTGGACCGCAGCGGCGCGGCGGACCTGGTGGACCTGCAGATGCTGGCGGCCTCCCTGGAAGAGACGGGGGACGGCACTGCCTCGGTGCTGGTGCGGGTCCCCGAAAGCCTGATGGCTCTGGAGAAAGAAGAATCCACCCAGGTGGTCAGCGGCAGTCTGGAGGATCTGCTCACCGGCGACAGCGCCGTGGCGCTGAAGCCCGCCGACGGTGCCGCCATCTCGGAGGAAAACCCCGTCACGGTCAGCTTTGACTTTGAGAAAGCGGCCAAGGCGGCGGTGCCCATGGCCGGTATGGTGCTCCAGACCCCGCCCGCAGCGGAGAACGCTGTCAGCGGCGCCACCGTGCTGGTGGAGTACGAGGAAGACGGCGAGACAAAGACCATGCCCATCACGGTGGGCGGTTCGCTGATCGCCCGCTTCCTGGGAGCGGCCACCGTGCAGCCCGACGGCTCCATCGCGGTGGACTTCGGCGGCCAGATCGCCGTCAAGAAGGTCACCATTAAAATTACGGCGGTTTCGGGGGGCGGCAGCCTGGCGGAAATCTCCCAGGTGGAATTCCTCAACGATATGGAATCCCGCATCCCGCCGCCCTCCATGGACATCCCCACCGGCCTTGCGGCCGAGACGGAAAGTCAGGCCTTCACGCTGACCTGGGACCCGGCGGTGAACGTCACCGGCTATGAGGTGGAGATCGCCTTTGACGGAAAGACCGAGACGGTCCGCACGGCGGCCAACACGCTGGCGGTGAACTCCTTCGGCGGCGAGAAACTGCAGAACAGCAAGACCTACACCGTGCGGGTGCAGTCGGTGAACGGCGGATGGCGCAGCGGCTACAGCGAGGCCATCACGGTGGTGCCCAAGGCGGACAAACTGCCCGCCGCCCCCGACGCCCTGCGCCTGACCGGGCGGTTCCAGCGCATCGAAGCCTCCTGGAAGGACATGAAGGACACCGACAGCTACAATGTCTACTACCGCAAACAGGGGGATGCCGACTTCACCAAGGTGGCCGGCATCGACCAGAACAGCTACACCATCCAGAACCTGGAAAACAACACCGTCTATGAGGTGTACGTCACCGGCGTCAACGAGCTGGGCGAAGGTCCCGCCTCGCTGACCTCCACGGCGTCCACGGCCAATGTCAGCCCGGTGAAGCTGCCTGCCTACAGGCTCATCAACACGGTGGGCGCGGCAGGGGAGGTCACGGCGCACATCGCGTCGGTGACCCACGAGGCCGGCTACATGAAGGACAGCCCGCTGGATTCCGGCAAGACCGCCTGGGGCGTGGTGGACAACGACTTCACCTCCTGGTACGGTCTGGACGACTGGGACGACGGCGCCGCCTACCCCGACAACGGCGGTGTGCGCATCACCTTCGACGCCCGCTATCATATCGGCAGCCTGTCGCTGTCCCCCTCGGAGGACCGGGGCACCTACGGCAATGTGCGCCTGTTCGCCCGCGGGGAGGACGGCCGTGAATACCAGGTGCCCGGCGTGACCATTGCCAAGCACAGCGACGGCAGCCAGAACTACTACACCATCAAGATCCCCGGCGGTGTCACCACCGATTACCTGCGGGTCTGTGTGGGATACATCTATAATAACCGCCCCATCTCCATCTCGGAGATGCGGTTCTACACCTACGACAGCCTGGAGGACGACATCCTGGCCCTCTATGCCGATGACCTGCATGTGACGCTGCGCGACGGCGTGGACGAGCAGACCATCGAGGCGCTGCAGACACGCCTGGATACCCCCGACGAGGCCAGCGGTGAGCTGCACCCCGAGCGGGAGGCCCTGCAGAAGGAGCTGGACAACGCCCGCGGCCTGCTGACCACCGCCCTCAGCGATGTGGTGGAGGTGCATACCGCCATCACGGCCAAGAAGGACGGTCACCTGGGCTTCACCGGGCTCAACGCCTGGCAGCCCCTGGGCGTCACCGCCAGGGCCGGAGAGGAGATCGTCGTCTACGTGGGCAGCAGCAATGTGGCCACCGGCGCCAACGCCTGGCTGCAGCTGGTAGCCACCCAGTACAACTCCGAATCGGGCGAGGCGGTCTCCCAGCCCATCCAGCTCAAGGTGGGCCGCAACGAGATCATGGTCCCCGAGCTGGTCACCTTTGACGCCGAGCACGGCGGTGCCCTCTATGTGCAGTATACCGGCAACAGTGCCAATGACCGCTACTCGGTGCGGGTCAGCGGCGGGGAAACCATCCCTGTGCTGGACCTCTACGGCATCGACGACCCGGCCCAGCGCAAGGAGCGCGTCACCGCCTACGTGGCGGCCCTGGAAGCGGCGGCCGGCAGCCTGAACAGCCGTCACGACGAACTGCACGGCGACCACGGCGCCTATGAGGCCGGGACCTGCATCCTCAACACCACCGACGTGCTGCTGGATCAGATGATGTACTCGGTGCCGGTCAGCCAGCTGCTGGCGGGTCTGGGCAGCGGTTCCACGGCCGACAAGGCCGCCCGCCTGCTCAGCTCGGTGGACGCCATGGACCAGATGATGGTCCTGTTCTACCAGCACAAGGGCCTGACCGACCTGGCCGGGGCAGGGGACGAGAACCGTCTGCCCTCCCAGCACCTGAATATCCGGTATATGCGGATGTTTGCCGGCGCCTTCATGTATGCGGCGGGCAACCACATCGGCATCGGCTGGGATTCGGTGCCCGGTCTGGGCGGCGGCGAGCCCATCACCCTGCATGAGGATGGCAGCTATCGCAGCGGCGACCTCTTCGGCTGGGGCATCGCCCACGAGATCGGCCACAACATCAACCAGGGCAGCTATGCCGTGGCGGAAGTCACCAACAACTATTTCTCCCAGATCTCCCAGGCCCACGAGGGCGTCCGCTTCGGCTACGACGCCATCTACAGCAAGGTCACCAGCGGCACCACCGGCCATTCCAGCGATGTTTTCACCCAGCTGGGGCTGTACTGGCAGCTGCACCTGGCCTACGACAAGGGCTACGAGTACGAGATCTACAGTAATTACGACGAACTGTTTGCCAGCCGTTTCTATGCCCGGGTGGATACCTACGCCCGGAACACGGCCCAGGCTCCGGCCCCCGGCGGCGTCCAGCTGGCGCTGGGCGGGGATGCCGACCAGAACTTCATGCGGCTGGCCTCGGCGGCGGCCCAGAAGGACCTGACGGACTTCTTTGTCCGCTGGGGCATGACGCCCGATGCCGCCACGGCGGCCTACCTGGCACAGTTTGAGCCGGAGACCCGGGCGCTCTACTACGGCAACGACGCCTCCCGCAACTACCGCTTCACCCACAGTGAGAGCAGCAGCTTCGCGGGCAAGGCCGTGTTGGCCGACAGCACCGCCGCCGTGTTGGACGAACGCACCCCCAACCAGGTGAACCTGACGCTGGGCTGCGATGCCGGCGACCTGCTGCTGGGCTACGAGATCGCCCGCATCAGCTGGGAGAACGGCCAGGCCAAAACCGAGGTGGTGGGCTTCACCACCGGCAGCCACTACACCGACACGATCACCACCGTGAACAACCGCACCATCGCCTACCAGATCACGGCGGTGGACCAGTTCCTGAACCGTTCCCAGCCGATGACGCTGCCCGCTGTGAAAATCAGCCATGACGGCAGCTACGACAAGAGCCTGTGGACGGTGACCACCAACATGACCTCGGCCGATGACACCACCCCCGATGCCGGCGAGCAGGATCCCTGCGAGCCGGAGCCGGTCTCGGCCATCAGCCGGGTGGTGGACAACAACAAGAACACCACCTACACCGGCCGCGCCGACGGCGAGGCGGTCATCACGCTGAACTTCGGCAAGACGCTGGCCGTGACGGGGCTTAAGTACACCGTCACCGGGGGCACGCCCATCCGGGACTACGAGATCCAGATCCCGGCGACGGAGGGCGGCTGGCAGACGCTGGCCACCGGCACCTTTACGGGCGGCGAGATCAGCACCATCTACTTCCGCAACGAGAACAACGACCCCTGGGTCTGCACCTACGACGCGGCCCAGCTGCGGCTGGTCGTTAAGGCACCCGCCGGCGAAATTTCCGTCAGCGAGCTGGACGTGCTGGGCCCCACCGGCGACAACGTGGAGCTGCTGTCCAGCGGCATCGGCACGCTGTCGGCGCCCTATGTCTATGAGGAGAGCACCGGCCAGGCCATCCCGGAAGGTTCGCTGGTCTTCACCGGCAGCTACAAGGGCAACCCTGCCTACAACGTGGTGCTGCTCTATGACGAGAACGGCAACGTGGTGGGCGGCGTGGACGCCGAGGGCAGCATTGTGGCCCACCAGATCATTCTGGCGCCCCATCCGCAGAACGGACAGCTGAGCGAAGTCAGTGAAGGCTACTGGGTCTACTGGATCGAACCCCAGGACCTGGAAGACATGACGATGCCCGAAACCGTGCGGGTGGAACTCTACCGCGTGGACAACGCCACGACCAACGAGGGCCAGCGCCTGACCAGCGATACGCTGGCGGTGACGATGCCCGATCCGCTGCCGTCCCTGACCATGGGCAGCCAGGCGGACTGAGCACAACAAGGAGACGATCATGAAAAAATTTCTCGCCACCCTGCTGCTGGGCCTGGCCCTGACCGTGGCGGCGCTGCCCGCTGCGGCCGAGACCTCCGGCAGCCCGGTGACATTGACGGCCACCGACGGGGGCGCGTCGGTCCGCCTGGACCTGCCCGCCGATACCGTGCAGGGTGTCAAGGCGCTGCGCCTGCGCTTCGCGGTGGAGAGCGCCGGCCCCGTGGAGGCGGATTTCGCCTTTGACAGCGCGCTGCCCGGCAGCGTGCAGCAGTACCGCTACGATGCCGCCACCGGCACCATGACGGTCTACGTGGCCGGCGGGCGGGAACTGTTCCCCCAGGGCACGGCTTCGCTGGGCAGAATCCAGGTGGATGTTCCGGCGGGCGGCACCGCCACGGTGCACCTGTCTCTTATACACATCTCCGAGCCCACGAGACCCTAAGACATCTCG
>ERZ1090865.1686-NODE-1687-length-10655-cov-18.898208_pt1 | contig 10655 bp, 14 predicted proteins | sample MGYA00478478_ERZ1090865 | MGnify/ENA primary metagenome ERZ1090865 (study PRJEB33644, sample SAMEA5815715) | chicken gut metagenome | biome: Chicken; feature: Gastrointestinal Tract; material: Caecum | place: Ireland | collected 2019-01-01 | study: A study of... | reverse complement strand
TGCGCCCTCTTTCAGAGGGGGAAGCCACGCTTACCGCTCTGGAAGCTATTATGACCGTTCCCGGTCTGGCTCTTTTCTCTTGGAATGGGGCGTTTTCTCCCTCGTCTGCGCCTTTGCTTCCGCCAGCCTGCGCCGGATTGAATTGTCCCGCTTCTGGATAAACCGCTGTCTGGTGTCAGCGATAAAGCGGCGGCACTCCGGCTCCGGGATAGCGTCCAGCTTTCGGATTGTGCTTTCCACAATCTCCCTCGCCTGCCTGTCACGAATGACCGGCACGATTTCCCGAAGTCCGGCAAGAGTTTCCTGTTTCGTGGCGGCGGCGTACTGGTAAACCATAGCCAGCTCGTCCTTTGAAAATTTCACATTCATTCCGTGTCCTCCTTTTCTGTGCCGGTTCCGGCAAATATCTGTTCTATGAGCTGCCGGGTGCTGTCCCGATGAAAGAGCAGCTTCAAGAACAGTTTGACCTGTTCCTCCGGCAAAAGCTCCGGGTGGGGCAGGTATCTTTCCAACTCCGCCCCTCTGGTACAGAGCCGGTGCGTCCGCTCTTTTCGGGTCAGCGTCTTTATCTGGTGTTCCAGAATCTTTTCCTCATGCTGCGCCCTCCGCAACTTTGCTTCGGTTTTCTCTATTTCCTGATTGAGTTTTTCCAGCTTTTCACTCATAGCGTCAGCCCTCCGTTCTGGGAATGAGTACATATATCTTGTTCGGCTCCCCAAAGCCTTGACGCACCCGCACAATCAGTCCGGCAGCTTCCAGCTCGTTTAAGGAACGCTTCACGGTCATGGTGCTGCGGGAGAGCGCCGCCGACAATTCCACAATCGGGAAACAGATAAATAAAATCCCGTTCATGTCCTCTATGCCATTTGCCAGAACATCGTCCAGCATACGGGCGTACATGATTTTTGCGGTGCTGCTGATCGGGAGCCGCAGCATGGCTCTCGGCAGAGGCATACTGGGCGGCAGGGGTGTGTCAATCGTCATAAATTCATATTCCATTCAGTTGGTGTCCTCCTTTTTCTGTTTTGAGCGTTTGGAAAGATAGCGGGGGCAAGCCACAATGACCGCCCGGAAGCTCTGCTTGCAATCATGCTGGCATTTCCGGCAAAGCTCGTTGTAGCTCCTGCGTCCACGCTCGTTTAAGAAGAAAGCAAGCTCTTTCTTCAACTTCTTTGACATTCTCGGCATAGTGCCTCCTTAATGAAAAATCCGCCCATGCTGGCGGTAACAGCCGCCGGTGGACGGATAGCAGATTTTTGTGTTGCATTTCGGGGCGATTTTCAGGGAAATTCAAGCCATAGAGCCGCCCGAAAATCCCCCGTGGTATTACGGGCAGGGTAGGCTATACCTTGCCCGATTGTTGGTTTTTGGTATCGTTTTGGTGTCCATTTTGCCGGTTCTCCCCGGTGTCGTTCCTGCCCCCGATTCTCACGGCGGCGTTTCGCTCCCCTTGGTACGCTCGCTGCGGTCAGGGTTCCTCCATTTCCCTGCCGCAGGTCACGGCGCTACATCTCCGGGGCGCATATCCCACACAAGCCGGTCATTCGGTTGAATTGATTCACCGATGAACTACTTGTATGATAGAACATTTTTGTACCCTGCTCCGTATATCCATAAAGTAGGAAATCCAGCTGAAAATCGAAAATTTCCACGTTCTCGGAAATGGTGTGGTATAATCTTTAGAGAGCGGCGGGGGAGCCGCCGGAAAGGAGCCATTCGCCTATGAAATCACGCCTTAGCATACAGGAACGGCTAAAGGATTTACGCACAGAGAGAAAGCTGAAGCTGGAAGAACTATCAAACCTGACCGGCATTTCAAAGTCTGCCCTTGGCAGCTATGAAGCGGACGATTACAAAGAAATCAATCATGGCAACCTCGTTATTCTGGCGGACTTCTACGGGGTGTCCCTTGATTACCTGCTGTGCCGGACAGAAAACAGGGAGCAGGTAAACACGCCCTTAATGGAGCTGCACCTGAATGATGAAACAGTGGAGCTTTTGAAAAGCGGCAAAATCAATAACCGTCTGCTCTGTGAGATTATCACCCACGGAAAGTTTGAGCGGCTGATGACCGATACGGAAATTTACATAGACGGTCATGCGACCGCCCGCTTCCGGGATATGAACGAAGGGCTGGAAGAACAGCGGCTTGCCCTCATTCAGAAGCACCGCTATGTGGACGGGGATTTATATTCGGAAACGCTTCTTGCCGCCCAATTAGAGGAAGAAGATTTTTTCTGCCATATAACGCATAAAACATGGGATTCCATTCTCCACGATATACGGAAAGCCCATGAACACGACATTGACAGCACGCCGGATTTCTCCCTCGCAAAGAAAATGGCGCAAGATATTCAAAACGCCCTGAAATTCCCCGGCGACCACCTGACAAAAATCTGGAAAGTCATTTTAAATATGCTGGGTATCGACTTTGACAAGCTGCCCCCTGATGAGCAGAAAGTCTTGAAAAAAGTGCTGGCAAAATCGCCGGTCATTAAAAACAATCCTTTGAATTTCCGGCGCAGGAGAAAATAAAAACTGCCGTTGTTGGAATTGCGGTTCCTGCAACGGCAGCGCCTTTATTCGCTGACATATTCTATATCAATCCTGAAATCCCCGCTGTCATAGCTGACAGCCAGCCCATAGCTTCCGATTTGAAGCGTTTCCTCGTCCTTGACCGGATAAAAGGCTTTTTGTTCTGCGTCAAAAAGAACAACTTCCTCCAATAGCTGCCCGTCAATCGTGTTTAGAATCTCCCTGATACAATCGTCACAAAAAACAGACTTCATCTTGTGGGCGCTGACAATCCGCCGCCCCCGGAAAATCTCTGCATAGCCGTCTTGTTCTCCCGGATATGATGTTACATGAATACTCGCTTCGCTGATTTCATCATAACCAAAGGACAGGCGCATACCGCCGTATTCATCATCCGGGCTTTCGTCTGTGTGATACACGTCAAGGGAATAGGTTTCTCCTGTATTGACACAAACAAGAAATGCCTGTGCCGGATAGCTTTCCTGGCAGGTGGGGCAGCTCTCGGACGTGTTCGGAATGTACTGTATCAAATTCTCCATATCCCTGCCGTATTCACTGAATACCAAATCATGGCGGATAGTCTGGGCTATCTCGTCATACTCGTCCTCGGTGGCGGTGGCAAAGTAGGTTGCTATCATATTTAGTGTTTCTTCCACGTCCTGCTCATACTGGCGGTTGTTACGGATATTCCCGATTGCAATTCCAGCCATACATAGAACCGCCGTGAACGCACACATAAGAAATGAGCCGCACCAGATACTTTGCTTATCTGACCGGCTTAGGTGTTGTGTGGAATCTTCCTCGTCCTCATAAACGAACCAAAATTCCCGCCATGTTTCCTTTACTTTTTCCCACATTCTTTTCATCTCATGCCCTCCGTTTAGCTATTAGCTAATATAACATAGTCTAACAGAATCTATGATAAATGACAATCATATTATAGGCTTATGGTGTACAAAATAATAACTGACAGCTAACAAACGGGTGGTGGCAATGGAGAGAAAAGGATTAGGAAAGCGTATCAATGAGGTACGAAAAGACCGGGGCTTTACCGCAGACAAGCTCTCGGAATTATGCAATATCAACGCAACGTATCTTCGCCAGATTGAGGGCGGTGTGAAAATGCCCAGTCTGCCGGTATTCATAGATATTTGTAACTCCCTGCGGATTTCCCCTGATTATCTGCTTCAAGATGAATTGGAAGAAAACGAAATCAGCAAAATCAAGGAGCTGGAAGCACTCTGGAAAGACGTGTCGCCCAGCAAACAGGAGCTTGCCGTTGCTATGATAAAAGCGGTGTTGGAGCATAATGAACAGTAGGACAGCCAGCCGGTTCCGGCTGGCTGAATTGTTTTTTGTTTAAATGATATAGAAAAGCCCAGAACGGGCAACTTCACAGCTTCCCGCTCCGGGCAATATCCTTTTATTCTATGTTAAGAGGTGCCGTTATCCCTCGATGGCAATGTATTTCTTTTTTTCAGCTTCCGGTTCTTTCGCTTCTTCTTTTGGAATGTTAATCTTCAATACCCCGCTTTCATATTTTGCATGGATATCGTCCTCTTTCACATTCTCGCCGATGTAGAAAGAACGGCTCATACTGCCTGCATAACGTTCCTGACGTACAAATTTGCCTGTTTCTTTTTCCTTCTCATCCTTGTCAAGGCCCTTTGCGGCGCTGATTACCAGATAGCCGTCCTTCAGTTCCAGAGTAATCTCATCCTTCTTGAAACCAGGCAGGTCAATATCCACCTCATAATGGTCATCGTGCTCCTGCACATCCGTCTTCATCATTTTTGCTGCATGGTGCCCGTATAACTTCCGCTCTGCTTTACGCATTGCTTTATCATCAAATGACGGGAACCCCCAAAAATCATCAAAAACATCATCAAATAAGTTTTCACCAAAAACACTAGGTAACATCATAAGTCATCGCTCCTTTTTTAATGTTAAAACCGAATTGTCAATCAGAACCAAGAATACTTGGGAAGAAATCGGAACCTCTCATCTGTTCCGTTTCCCTTTCCTTTGTTCTATCTGTGTTATAGCACGCTTGTTAGCATTTGTCAATGGTGAGTGCTAATTTTTTTGTGAACTTTTTGTGTCCTCTTAAAAAGCGAATCATAACCATTTTTTCTTTTTGAATTTCCAAATTAACGCTGCGACTGTCACAATGCTCACCAGAATTACCAATGGATATCCATATTTCCATTTGAGTTCCGGTATATGTGAAAAATTCATCCCGTACCACCCTGCCAGAAGCGAAAGCGGGAGAAATATTACTGTCACCACTGTAAAAATTTTCATCAGATCATTCTGCTCAATCGCCAGCTGGGATTGATATGCTTCCCGGAGCTGGGACACCATTTCCTGCAAATTCTTAACGGCACTCAGGTAACGGTCCGTTCTATTCCTCAAAGTCATCAATCTGCGGACTCCGTCTTCGCTAAATAGTTGGTTGTCATTCACGGTCATTTCATCAAAAATGAAATTAAGCTGCTCATAGTAGCGTTTCAGGCGCAACAGTTCCTGCCTCCATGCAGTAATGTATTTCAAATAGGATGCCTTGTCGCCGGACAGCACCTTGTCTTCATTATTGCTGATTTCTTCCTCAAGATTATTCAAAAAATCCATGTCTCCTTTCAGCAGTAACGAAAAAAAATGGTAGAAAAGCCGCTCATTTGTTGCTCCTTCTTCCCCTGTCATCGTATGCAGAATCATATTTGCTTTTTCTTCTGCCTCAGAGGTTTCACAAAATACCAGCAAATCCTTTCCGTCCAGATATAAGAGCATCTTAAAATCCTCTTTTTTTTCACTCTGAACATCGTACCAGTCAAATGCAAGGATATCGCAGTCCTTAAAACACTCAAAACTGTCCGTAATCTGTTCATCAATATACCGAAGAATCTTTTTATCCATATAAGGAGCAGCTTCATCGGTGTTTGTAAATGAAAATACTTTGTACATTTATCCTCCACGTCCTAACTTTGTTATATTTTCAATGTTGGAATATTGCTATTCTTCAGCAAGGAATTTTCGACTTTTTGATTCTATCTTCTGCTTCACCAGAAGAAGATTTTTCTCGTTCCAGTTCAATCACATCTGAAATATCACAATCCAACGCCCCGCAGATACGAAGCAGGGTTTCCATGCTGATATGCAATCCCTTTCCCATATTGGCAATCTGGTTTGTGGTGAGTCCTGCGGCAAGCCGCAAGTCCTCTTTTCTCATGTTCCGCTCTTTCAATGTATTCCAAAGCGGTTGATAGCTTATGTGCATTTATCGTCCTGCCTTTCTCCCAGTGCTGGGGTTCGTGCTTCCCATTATAGCAGTTTTCTTGCTAACTCGCAATATTTCTTGACGGCTCGCCGGTTCCGTCTGGATTGTGCTTTTCCTTTCCGCTTTTATTTACATCTAATTAGCCATAACCTGCTTCATGCCCTGGCTTTTGGAGGCCGGGTTGTCCTGCCCGTAACCTTCCAGCAGGTTGATCACGCCCCAGATACCAAGACCGGCGCCCAGCGCCACCACGAGAGTCTGCAAAACTGTAACTGCACTGTTGAAAAATGCCATAATAAAATCCTCCTAAAAATGTGTTTGATTTATTCGTTTCTGTCAATTTCGTACACCTCGAAGCTGTCCGTGGGCTTCACCACGGCGCGCTGCTTCTTCATGTACCGTTCCATGTCAAAGACATTTTTAGGGTCGGCGTCGGCGGTGTACCGGTAATTCGGGTGCTTCGTCAGGTCGTACTTCTCCGATAAGAACGGGCGCACGCCCCGCAGCATGAAGATACACTTGCCTCCGTCCATCACTGCCAATTCGTCTTGTGTCATCAGCTCCTTTCCCAATTTTTGATAGGTGAGGCCGTGGGAAACCTGGCTGCCGCGGTTCTCCGATTGATTGAAACTGTCGATCGTTTCTTTCCCCAGCAGCTCCGAAATTTCTTTCAGGGTGGATTTCTCCTTGCCTCCCAAAAACAAGGTGCTGTCGCAGTTACCCACAATGGTATCCGCCGCGTCCTTGTAGATGGTCTTTAACTGGCTCTGCGACTGCAAAATAATAGAAGCCGATATTTCACGGCTCCGGATGGTAGCGATCAGCTTGTCGAAGTTCGGTATCTGGCCGATGTTCGCGAACTCATCCAGGATGAGCCGCACATGGACGGGCAGCCGCCCGCCGTAGAAATCATCGGCCTTGTCGCAGAGCAGATTGAAAAGCTGGCTATACATCAGGGCGGCCACAAAGTTAAAGGTGGTATCGGTATCGCTGATGATAACGAACAGCGCCGCCTTGCTGTCGCCCAGGGTGTCAAGCTCCATCTCGTCCGTTTCCATCAGATCACGGAGCTCTTTGATATCGAAGGGGGCTAACCTTGCCCCGCAGGAAATCAGTATAGATTTCAGGGTTTTGCCCGCCGCCATTTTGAACTTGCGGTATTGCTTCACGGCGAAATGGTCCGGCTCTTTTTCCTCCAACTGCTGGAAGAGGATATCAACGGGGCTTTGGTATTCCTCGTCGTCCTCCCTGGCTTCACTGGCGTTGATCAGGTCCAGAAGGGTAATGAAGTTGCGTTCTTCCTCCGGGGCCTCGTACCAGATGTACCCGATCAGGGCCGAATAGTACAGGCGTTCCGCCTTGACCCAGAAATCTTCGGAACTTTTTTCCCCTTCGCCCTTTGTGTTCATAATCAGGGCGTTGACCAGCTTCAGGATATCCTTCTCGGAGCGGATGTACGCCAGCGGGTTATATTTCATAGACTTCTTGAAGTTGATCAGGTTGAGGCACTTGATCCGGTATTTCTTCCGCTCCAGCAGCTTTCCCACCTCGTTCAAGATGGTGCCTTTCGGATCAGTCACCACATACGAGGAATGGCATTGGAGCAGGGAGGGCTTTGCGAAAAACCTCGTCTTGCCGGAACCGCTGCCGCCGATGACCAGGATATTTTTATTCCTGGCGTACTTCGGCTGCTTCGGGCGGCTTGCCATCGTGATCCGCTCCGTCTGGGTCATGGGGATGTTGTTGAAAAAATCCTTATCCATGAAGGGGGCGATATCTGCCGGCGTGCCCCACCGGGCGCTGCCGTATTCCATACCGTGTCGGTATTTCTTCGCGTTCTTGCCCTTCATGTAGACCGCCAGCCGCAGGATCACCGCCCCGGCTATGCCGATCAGAAGGTCCGTCAGTGCAAAACTTAATCCCGGAGAGGCAAACGCCGCCGTGAAGCCGTCCCCGATGGAGAGGAGCTTCGCCGAAAGGTCCGCGCCGGGCGCCAGCCGGAAGGCCTGGGCCGCCTTGTCAAAGGGATACACGAACAAGAGATACGGGAGATTGGTCAAAATCAGTTTTTTCATGTTCATCGCTGCACGCTCCGATCTTTGACCTTTACTTTCTCCCGGTCAATGGTGCGGTGCTCCGCCTTCTGTGCCGCCTGTTCCTTCGCCTGGTCCAGCCTGTCACGGATGGAGGGGCGCTTCTCCCGGTTTAGGGTCATGGCCACAAACTCCCGGAACGCTGGCTCCAGCTGGTCCTTGTCCCTTGCCTTGAAGAACACATAGTAGTGCGGCGGTTGGGTGTTCGGATCCTTCTTCAAGGCGTAGTCGATATCGTACTTCTTCGCCACCGAGGAAAATGCCTTGATATTTTGCTCCGTGATCTCAATGTTGGTCAGGGAGGCTCCGTGCTGTTTGAGCTGATGCAGGGTCTGTTTGCCCCGGTATATCTTCGGCTGTTTGCTTTTCTGGATTTCCTCCAAAAACTTTTTGACCGCCTTTTCAAACACCTGCTCGCTCAGCTTCGTGCCGCTGATGATAAGGGCGACGGTCTTTCCGGTCACTTCTTCCTGCATTTAGCCGCGCCCCCTTTTCCCATCCCCGTACATATCGTGCTGCACCAGGGAAGAATAGTAATTGCTGATCGTGCCCGGCGCATTATACAGGGCCGCCAGCAGGTATTTCTTGATATTGCGGACATAAGTGGTGTTCTCCCTCATGCAGTCCATGACATACTGCACATGGGAGCTGTCCAGCTTCATAAACCGGGATTTGACCACCTCCGCCGGGTAATCGTCCCCGGCAATGCGGATCGTCTTTCTGGCGGAGCATACGGTATCCACAATGAGCTCGGCGATCTCGTCAAGCTGCTCCCGGTCAATATGGCTGTCCTGGATTAGATACGCATACCCGATGTTCTCCAAAATGATCTCCCGGTATATTTCTCTGGCTCCCATCCCATCCGTTCCCATCCTTGCCCCCGTGGGGGTAGGGGGATTTGATTGGATAGGATTTGATATCTCCGTACTTGATAAATCAGTTTTTAATTTCTGTTTACTTGATCCTTTAGTATTTAATTGTGCGGGGTTTTCCTGTTCAGGTTTTTCCCGTTCAGGCGGGCGGGGCTGTTCCAGAATCGTGTACTCGATGGCCCCAAGCTGTCCGTTTGGATTGCGGACGCGCTCCCGGACCACATAGCCCTGTTCCTCCAGCTCCCGCACCCCGGCGCAAATGCTGTCCACGCCATCCTTGCAGATACGGGCAAGGCCCTTTGTGGTGTAGTCCCAATTCTCCGGCAGGGAGAGCATAAGGGAGAGCAGCCCCTTCGCCTTTAGGGACAATTCGGTATTCCGCAGATGGTGGTTTGACATGACCGTGTAATCACGGGTCTTTTCGATACGGAAAACTGCCATGCCGATGACCTCCTTCCTCATAGATTGAAAAGTGTTGATTTTCGTGAAAAATGCCTCTCTGTTCCTTCCGTCACTTCCTCATGGGAAAAGATATGGGCGGCTTCAAAATCACCGCTCACAGAAGGGAAAACAGAGGATTTCCCATCCTTTTTGATACATTTTTGCAGGCTCCTATAACTCCCGGTCTTTGCGGTCATAATGGAGGTTCCCCGCAAGCACCTTCGCATGGTTCCTGATCTTAATAAATCCTTTGTTATGGTTTTCCAGAGCCTTGCCATATCCGGTTTCTGTCAGGAACAGGCGCATTTTCTCTCCCTTCCAGCCCACAGGGGACTCATGGGAGAGAACGTCAAAGACGATCATGTGCCGGGTATCCGGGTCAAACCGTTCCAGCGCCATAATGTCATGCCCTGCCAGCTTCGCCGCCCCGGACTGCTGCCTGGCCTCCGCCAGCATTTCCCCAATGGTCCGCGCCTTATCCGGCAGATGGTAATTTGTCTGGACCTCCCGGATCACGTCCATACACTCCCTGTCCGAGAGAGGGCGCAGCTTCTTCAGGAGGCTTTCCGCCGTGTCCTTCGTGGCCTGGCTTTTCGTATAGCGCCAGGTCATGTAAATCTCATTCAGGGCGGCGTTCTGATTGGTGCTTTCAATCTGATACACCATCCTCTTTTCTTCTTCATTCAGTTTCATCAATCCGGCTCCTTTCCGAAAATGGGCGTAAAAAAACGCCACAGGTTTTTTATACCTATGGCGTGGGGAACAGGAAAAGGGTGCTGATGTTTTGCATATCAGCACCCTTTGAGCCTGCCAGTATTTGATTTTTTTGACTTCGTACCGCGTTTCCTGCCTCTGAAAACATTGATTTTACTGGCTAATTCGATGTTTTCTTATTAGGAGGTAGGGAATAAAGGATTTATCGCAATGTGTCTGCCTTATCTCTTTATACGGTTACACACAAGTTTACTCTTTCCCTCATTGCTCATAAGGGCAAATACAAGGGCAAGAAAATCTCATAACAAGATATAACAAAGTGTGGCAATCGGAGAACTGTGATGTATGTGCGAATATATTATAACGGAGGATTTTTCAATGGACAAGTACATTTACGATGATAAAAATGGTCTGTGGTATGAACTGCAAGGAGATTATTATATCCCATGTCTTATCTTACCAGCCGAAAAAGAACAGCCTATTGGTTTGTGGGGACAGCGGCACTTGCGGTATCTGAAAGAATACCACAGAAATACATATACAACGCTGCTTACAAGCGGCAGGCTGAACACTTACCTTGCCGATATAGATAAACAAGCACAGGAGCGCATGGAAAGGCTCACAGAGCAGATGAAACAGGCACAGGGTATCACAGAGCAGTTAAAAGTGGAAAACGCTTTGGAATGGACACAGAGAATGAATAACATACGGGCGTGTGCAAAG
>ERZ1090865.1682-NODE-1683-length-10662-cov-6.134440_pt1 | contig 10662 bp, 7 predicted proteins | sample MGYA00478478_ERZ1090865 | MGnify/ENA primary metagenome ERZ1090865 (study PRJEB33644, sample SAMEA5815715) | chicken gut metagenome | biome: Chicken; feature: Gastrointestinal Tract; material: Caecum | place: Ireland | collected 2019-01-01 | study: A study of the... | reverse complement strand
GCCGTCGAGTTCGGGGAACGCAGAACCAGTTGTGTCGGGCGCTGCGGGCTCCGTAGGCTGCGTTTCCGGGGTTTCCTGAGAGGTTTCGGGGAGCGTCGTTTCGGGCACCTGAGGCGTACTTTCGGGCGTCTGAGAGGGGTCGGGTGCTTCGGCTTTCATCGACTGGATGAGCATCCCCGCCGTCGCGGCGCTCACGCCGTAGACGGATTCGCTTGAAGCGGGGGTGTCGCCCGTGCCGCCGAGTGAGATGCCGCCCGTATTGCAGGCGGTCGCCCCGAGTGCAAGGGTGAGTGCAGAAGCTGCTAAAATGAGGGTGATCGTCTTTTTCATTGAAGTGTTCTCCTTAAAAATGATTGGGGGTTTGTTCCGGAAGTTTTTTCCCTTTGCACCTATATAACAAACCGCCCCGCCCCGTTTGTTGGAAAAATGCGAAAAAAACCAAAAAAATTTTTTCCGCCCTTGACGAAGGGCAAAACTCTTGTTAAAATGGAGAAAGAATAGATTTATTTTGCCGTTTCCCCAACAATCGGGAAGGCTTTGATTGTTTATAGTATGGAAGAGAGATGAAAGACGAACATTTGGAGAAAAACGTCGAGGCGCTCAGGCAGGGCAATACGCGGGCGTTCGACCTCATCTACGAGCGCACCAACCGCGCCGCATATTTTACCATCCTGTATCTCGTGCACGACAAGATGCACGCCGAAGACATCTTGCAGGAGACATACCTTCGCGCCATGCGTTCGCTTGCGCAGTACCGCGCGGGGACCAACTTCACGGCATGGCTGTGCACGATCGCCCGCTCGCTCGCGCTCAACCACCTCAAGAAAGCCAAGCGCGAAGTTTCCACCGACTTTGAGGCGGACGCCTATAAATACGGCACGCGTGAGGCGGAGATCCCCTATCTCTTCGACCTCGCCGCCCGCATCTTATCGCCCGAGGAGTACGAGATCGTCATGCTCTGTCAGGTGGCGGGTTATAAGCGGCGGGAAGTTTCCACGATGCTGGGCATCCCCATCGGAACGGTGACCTGGCGCAATAACGAAGCGCTCAGAAAGCTAAAAACACACTTAGAGGAGGACAACGCATGAAAGACATCAAAAAAATGCTCAAAGCGCAGGCAAAAGACGTCCTCCCGGACGAAAAACTCAGAGAGAGCATCAAGCAAGAGCTCGGCTACGGGGCGGCGGAAGAGGCGCCCGTGCTCGCGCGCGCCGACGGCGGGAGCGAACAGACGAAGGAGAAGCGCAAGGTGATGATCCCGCTCGTCGCGATCGCCGTCATCCTGCTCGTGCTTGCCATCGTGCTCCCTCTCGCCCTTCCGGGAAGTTCGCCTACGGTGCTTCCGGGCGGCAATAAGTTTGCAGATATCACGAACGCGGACTCCTTTTATGCGTACGGCGCAGCTTCCGTGGGTTCCCTTCTCGCTTCCGAAAGCGATGCTTCCCCCGTCCGCGCGATGAAGGACGGGGCTGCGCGGGAAGAGAAGCATATCGAAACGGTCAACCGCTATATGGCGCTCGTCGAGGGGCTTCTGAGCGAAGACGCCATCGAGACGACCGCCGTCGAAGGCAATGAGGAATATCGATACGGCATGAAGATCGGCTATACCGACCTTTTGGGCAACGCCGCGCACTACACCCTCTACTACAACAAGCACTTTTTGAATGCCAATCAGAAGGAGGAGGACGAAAAAGAGGAAGAGTATGCGATCGAAGGCGTGCTCGTTGCCGAAGGCAGGACTTATCCCGTCAGCGGCAATTACGAGACGGAGAGCGAAGAAGACGAAACGGAAGGCGAGCTCTTCTTCCGCGCCTATCTCGATGAGGCGAAAAGTGCGTATATCGAAGTGACGCAGGAGTACGAATCGGAAAACGAGGACGGCGGGCAGGAAGTCGAACGCGAATACGTCTATTCCCGCTATGAAAACGGGAAGCGCGTCGAGCGCACCACCGTCGAATATGAGTCGGAGGAGGGCGAGCTCGAACTCAAACTTACCATCGAGCAGGAAGACGTGCGCGACGAACTCGTCTTCGAGAGCGCGCACCGCGATGGAGAGACGGTGCTTCTTGCCGAAGGGAAGCTCTCGGGCGAGGACGTCCGCTTTATCGTCTATATCCGCGAGGGCGGCTATCACTACGTCTTTGAGGACGGCAGCTCTTCCGATCACGACCGCTACGACGACGATCACGACGATGACGATCGGGACGATGATGACGATGATGACGATGATGACGACCGCCCGTGGCGCACCCGCAGCTCCGCATCGGTGTGACAGTTGAGATCCTTTGACGGGAAACTCCGTCAAAGCTGAAAGAATTGATATGACAGAGATCAAGGAAAGACCTCCCGTGCTTGCGCATCGGGAGGCCTTCCTCACAGATAGGGGGACATCTGATTTATCCTTCCTCACACCGTTCGATGGATTTTATAAACGGATTATTTTTCATGATCTCCTGAAGCTGCGCGGAAGAATATTCTTCATCCGTGTTCAGTGTGGCGTGATACAAAGTTTCACCGCCCTTCCGCTCGATGATCAATCGGTTAAATCGATCTGTCTGGAAAAGTTCTTTTACTTTTCCGCACTCCTCCCCTCCGTTGACAAAGCATATTTTTATTTGGAAATACTTCTTTGTACGGAATATGCGGCAGTTGAGATGGAACAGACACTGTACTGCGATAATAATGATGGTTGCTCCCAAAGCGACTATATATAACCCGGCGCCTGCCGCCATCCCCACGCCGGAAGTTGCCCACACGCCTGCTGCAGTAGTCAGCCCGTGTATTTCATGCTTGCGGTATATGATGATGCCCGCGCCGAGGAAACCGATGCCGGAAACGATCTGCGCCGCCACACGCGAGGCATCAGCCTCGATACTGTCTCCGAAACCGTATTTTGATACCACCATGATCAACGCCGAACCGACGCAGACGATCGTGTGCGTCCGTATGCCTGCTTCCTTGAATCTAAGTTTGCGCTCATAACCTATGGCAAAACCCAGTATAACAGAAACAAGAATACTGATGAGATATTTCAATTCTTCAAGCATTTCTTAGTTCCCTTTTTTCTCTATCAGAACCGCAGAGTTTGCTTTATTGTATCAAAAAGCCTATGAGCGATCTGCTCCATACCACGATCGCCCGGATGAACGGCAACTCCGGCATTTTCAAACTTGCCCACCGCCTTCATCGTATCGTCGCTTCCAAGGTCATGGATTTGTACGAAACGGTAATTCTTTTCCCCTGCGAGTTTTTTTACGAACGTATCGAAGGCAGCGTGTTCCCAAAACAGATCTGTGCATATAACAGTTTTTCCGCCTGCGGCGAGTTTGCCCGCAAGATATGCGTAACTTTCTTCAAACTGTTCTATTCTGTCAAAAAGGCGCGCGTTCTCGCCCAGCCTTATCACGGCTATATCGGCGGGATATTCTATCGCACTTTTATACTTTCCGTGAAGAAGCGACATATCGCAGGAACGCTCCCATTCGCTTAAATTCGCGATGCAATATCCGCACTTTATCCCGATCCCATTCATCAACGCGACAAGCATGTGAACATAGTCGTTCTGACGGGCCGAAGCCGCCATTCCCCAATCGCCATACCACCCGAGCCCGGGGGCGGGCGCATGCCGCGTTATCGAATTGCCGAGAAATAAAATCCTGAATTCCGCGCCGCTGTCATCACAGATACAAACGCTTTCTTTCTCACTCAGCTGCCCCGTTGCAGGAACAGAATTCAACGAAAAATCATTTGAGACATCCACTTCACATCATCTCCGATACAAGCATATTAAAACTGAGAAATCCCGGATGCATAAACGGCTTGCCGCTGTCAGGATGATAACTTTCAAACAGATCGCCGTACCTTTCAAGTGAATTTTCCATCAGGGCAACCGTACGTCGGGCAACCTCTTTTGAAAGTTCTGTCTTGCCATAATTTTTCAGCCCTTGATAGACGCAGTAATTTGCCACCGTCCAAACGGGGCCGAGCCAGTTTGACGGATTGCCTCTGCTGTTTTGAAGGCAATACATTTTTTCGTTCGACGCAAGCGTTCTTATGCCGTAATTTGCCAGAAAGGAATCGTCTGCCGTCAGGTGGGTGCACATTCTTTCTGCGTGTTCGGCGCTGCATATTCCCGCGTACATAGGCAAAAAACAAGCCCATATCCGGATCTTGAGCGGCATGCTTTTCCAATGAGGCGGCATACCCGAATGGAGTTTTACCCCACCGGCCGAGCAGTTCGTATGATGAAAAGAGATATCCTGCGAATAATAGATCCCATCGCGTTCATCCCACATTTCCTCATTGATTGCGCGTTTTAACTTTTCCGCTTCCGATCCTATTCGGATCGCACGGCTGTCCCCTTTTGCTTTGAGGATCTGCACAAGAGCCAAATATTCAAGATAAATAAAGCAATTCAGGAATATATCGGCGCTGCTGCGCGGCGGGCGGCAAAAGACGGTAGGATTATTGTCTATCCCTATCATGATATCGTTCTGCCAAAAAAACAGCCCCGACTTCCCGTCATATTGGTTCTGCTGATAGTATTCAAGATACCTGATAAGCTTTTCCTCATCAAACCAACCGAAGTCACCTGTAAACATTGCCGCACCGAGCGTGGCTTGGCACAAAAACGGAGCGTGCTGATTGTGTTTGTGCCCTTTTTTGATTTCGTCGGTAAAAAAATCTTGGAATATTCCTTCCTCTGCAAGCATAGAGGGAATGGATCCGTCGTCAGACTGCGAATCGAGAAAATCAAGCACGCTGCCCTTCATATGCAAAACAGCGTCATCGCGTGTTATTCCGTGTTCTTCCACAAAGCGATCGCCAAAACGAGCGAACATAGAGCGCAGTGAACAGGCGACCCAGTAGCTGTCCCAGCCCCAGAGTTCGTTCATATAGCCTTCGCCGGGAACGATGAACGGATGCCTTAATTTGTTGCAGGCGGGTTTGAAGATATGTTTTGCTTTGCCGAGCAGATAATTTGTTATAAGTTCCGTCTCCATGACCAAGTTCGCTTTTCCTTTTTCAGCCGAGTTTTGAAAATACGACTTCATTCTCACCGCAGACAAGTTCGGCTGCATCCGAGGCCCAGCCCCGCGGAGAGCTTACACGCGCGCTTATGCCGCGGGGAACAGATATTCTGCAATGTGCCGAATTGCCGTTGTGGTCTATTTCGACGCGCAGCGTTCCCTCGGCGAATACATGTTCGGCGCATACGTTTTTTACCCTTTCTGAAAACATTGGCGCAAACTCCACCCTGCCGGGTCCGTCTATCCGGATACCGGCAAGATACCTGTACCAGAACGCCGAAATATCGCCCCAGAAATGATGATCGAACGACCAGAAGCCCTGCGGGATTTCTGCGGGGACGTGTGCCATATCTCCTTCAAAATATTCAAATCCTTCCCAGAGCGTGGTCATTCCGTTTTTGAGCAGCGCGGCAAAAGAAGGATACGTTTCGCTGAGCATGATATTCAGAGCTTCGTCCATGCCGATATGCTCCCCGACCACGCGCCAAAAAACTCTGTTGCAAAGCGCACCGAAGTCGATATGTCCGCCCGACTGCTTGATCCTGCATTTTAATTTGTAGATTGCGGAAGGAAGTTCTTCCTCCTCGTACATACCGTAATAGATCGCCATTGCGTGTGTTGCAACGGTGTCGTTTGCTCCGAGCGGACCGTCATATTCTTGGGGGCGCAGAATTTCTTTGCGGAATGCCTGCTTTATCTCCTTCGACAGTGACGCAGCGTACTGCGCCTCCTGATCCATCCCGACCGCCCAAAAGCACTTTTCTGCCGTATCGGCGATGGATCTGCACATGATCGTATCGGTAACGCAGAGCGGCGTGTGTACGTTGACGGGCAGCCAGTCTTCGAGCCCATAGGCATACAGCCCCGAGTCACTGCTCTTTGACGACATATAGCAGAGATATTTCAGCATATGCGGCGCACAGAGCTTTATCGCTTCGTCGTTGCCCGTGTAGACATATATTCTCCACGGCAATTCAAACAGAACATTGTCCCATGCGGGGCCGGAGCCCCAGTCATATCCCCAGGTATGGGTGGGCACGATGCCTGGAAGGGATCCGTCATCCCGCTGCGCCTTGCAGATATTTTGCAGCCATACAAAGAGGGAATTTGCGCAATCGAAGTTCAACAGAAGCTGTTCGCACGATAGCGCGGCGTCGCCTGTCCAGCCGTTCTTTTCCCTCTGTGGGCAATCGAGCGGAAAATGTATGAAGTTTGATCTGTCGGACTGAATGACGCATTGCTGCAAACGGTTGATCTGTTCGTTGTCGCAGCGGAATGAACCTGCCGATGCAAAGCCATTGGAAAACAGAATAAACGTTATTTCCAAAGACTGAGCTTGTTCCTGCGTGATGCCTGTGATCTCGGCAAACCGGAAACCACGGAAGGTAAAGCGCGGTTCGAACTCATCGGGCTTTCCCGAAAGAGTTAAGTGATCGTGCTGTACTTTATCCGCCATTTTGTCGGTGAGCGACCAGCAATACAGGTTTCGGTTGGTGATTTTCTTTCCTTCAATCACACAATCGGAGGTGTAAACTTCTATCTGCTGTCCGCACTCCCCCTTGATCTTCAGATGGTAAGTGCCGGCGCCGCTGATCCCGAAATCAAATATGAAACCGCGTTCACCCTGCCACATTTTTACAGGTTTTCTGCGATCATATTCCTTGACAGGCTCTGCAGTGCAAAGCTTCTTTTCGCCTGACGGCTCGCGCGCGGGCGATACCTTTTCCCAGGAAGAGTCGTCAAATCCGGTATCGTTCCAGTTCTTTATGGCAAGACGGGCGTCTATACTCTCGGTGCAATGCCAGTCATTGAAAGTAACTTCACCGCCATGTGTTACAAACACAGAACCATCGAAAAGAAACTTCCCGTCCGCTTCTGCCGCGAAGGCAAAGCAGGGCGCACTGCGCCACGGGTATTTGTCGGCACCCCATACCGGCATTTCGGACGACATGATGCCGTTGCCGAGCGCGATCCCAACAACATTTTCGCCTGCATCAAGATACGGCGTTATGTCATAATGATCATAGTACACGAAATGGTTCGGATTGCTGCGGTAAGGCGCAAGAAAGCCTTTGGTGATCCGCTTGCCATTCACAAACAACTCATAAACACCAAGCCCGCAGATCGTGACTTCAAATGATGCGGGAATGGTATCGATATGGAACGAATGTCTGAAAAGCGGCGCGGGGATATGTCTTTGCAAGGTGCATATGCGGCTGTCCCCGCAAAAAAACCGATTTGAAAATATCATGGCAGTGTTCTATATTTTTATCTTTGAGGAGAGCTGAACATCACTTACACTTTTGCAGACGTATATTGTATATTCGTCCGATACATGGCGCCACGCGCCGTTTGTATAGTGGCGGAGTGAGTCAATTCCGATCCTCACCGTTACCCTTTTCTTTTCGCTTGCACACAAAGATATCTTTTCAAAGCCTTTAAGTTCTTTTGAGGGATATTCTTTGCAAGCACATCCGGCATAGACCTGAGCTACTTCCTTTCCGTCCTGTCGAGATATGTTCTCGACGGAAAAGGAAACGAGGATCTCGCCGCCCGAAACTGTGATAAACAGGTCGGAGTAAGCAAATTCCGAATAGGAAAGACCGTATCCGAACGGAAACAAGACGGGTTTGTTATATGGATCAAAAAAACGATAGCCGATGTTTGCTCCTTCGCTGTATTTTATCACAAATGAATCGCGATAGCTCTGTTCGGCAGGAATGTCACTTGAATGCAGCGGGAAAGTTTCCGTAAGCCGCCCGCTTGGATTTACGTCTCCTAAAAGCACCTTGGCGATCGCCTTTGCAGAGCACTGACCGCCGAAACCGCCCCACACTACCGCATCTGCATTATCGATCCAGGCAGTCATATCTATGGGCGCTCCCGCGTAGACGATGACCACCGTCTTTTTCGCGTGAGCCGAAATATCGAGAATGGCCTGTTCTTCCGCCTTTGAGAGCGTAATTTTTTCCCTGTCATAAAATTCAGACTCTACGCCCGGTTCATCGCCAACACATATAATAGTCACGTCGGCCTGCTCTGCCATTTTACAGCATACGGGAATATCCGAACCGCACAGCCTGTTCATCCATGGGCTCATCAATTCAAAGTAGGTCGAGCGGCAATAGCGCACCTTTCCGCCGAGTGCCGTGTAAGCTGCATCAAGCGGTTCAAACACACTGTTCGGAACGACTTTGCTCGAACCCTCGCCTGCATAATAGGTCTTGCATGGCGCACCCGTCATCAGAACGTCCGCCTCTTTCTTCAAGGGCAGCACGCCGTTGTTTTTGAGGAGGACAATGCCTTCTTCGGCAATTTTTTCTGCAACAGCGATGCGTTCCTCCACACTCTTTTCGGTCCGTCGTTTTGCTCTCTCGCTTTGGCAGCGTTCGGAGAGCCGTACGATCTTTTGCGCGGCATCATCGATGAGATTTTCGGAGATACTGTGCGTTCGGGCGATCTCGTCAAGCTCCCGTCCGCGTTCCTCGTTGTAGGGGAAGATCATCGTCATGCCTGCCGTGATGCTCTTTGCGGCATCTTTACAGGCCTCCCAGTCGCTCACGATAACGCCGTCAAACCCAAAGTCCTTGCGCAGGATATCAATGAGGTGTTGATTTTCAGACATGCGCACGCCGTTCACGAGGTTGTAGGAGGTCATCACCATGCAGGGATGCGCCTGAACGGCGATCTCAAACGCTTTCAGGTAGATCTCCCTCAGCGTTTCTTCCGAGACTTCGGAGGAAACGTAATGGCGGCAATATTCAAGGTTATTGGCGCAGTAGTGCTTGACGGTCGCACCGACATGCTTTTCCTGTACGCCTTCCACGTAGGCCTTGGCGAAGACGCCCGAAAGATAGGGATCTTCCGAGAAATATTCAAAATTCCTGCCCGCGACGGGCGTCCGTTTGATATTGATGCCGGGGCCCAGCAGGATATCCACGCCAAGGTCGATGCAGTCGTAAGCAAGGCAGTTCCCCATCTCGCGCGCAAGGGAGAGATCCCAGATCGGGATCGGGATCAGGGTCAGGATCAGGATCGGTCCCCATCTCGCGCGCAAGGGAGAGATCCCAGGTCATAGAGAGCGTCTGGGCACAGGGATACGCTACGGACGGATAACAGCCCTTCCCGCCGCCGTCCGAAAGCTCCATCGCGCGCCTGAGCCCGAGCGGCCCGTCCGCCACGGTAAAGGGAGCAAGTTTGCCGTTCAGGGTCTGGCTGCTCCAATACGTCTCCGCCATCAGGAGCTTTACTTTTTCTTGGTAGGTAAGTTCTTTGCTGCTGTCTTCCATCTCAACCTTCCTTGAGCCACGCCGACATGACGGCATCTTTCTCCAGCCATTTCTTGCCGCAGGACTGATAGTCTGTCAAAAGCAGGTTTCCGTCTTTGGTCTTGAGACTGAGACGCACCAGTTCCCCTTTCTCGGGCGGCAGCAATTCATATTCGGGTTCTTGAGTAAGATGTACGGGCAGGGAGATGTCGGCATCCGTCTTCTTGGCGTCTGCCGCCAGCACGAGCGGTCCGTATGTAAAAGCGATCTTTCCGTTCAAGCGCTCGATCTGAAGTTCCGTCTGCCATTCCACCGAAAGTTTATCACCGTCCTTAAAGAAGCGGTTCACGGTGTAATAACCGTCGCATTCGACGGCTTTCCCCTCTACCGTCATCCGCCTGCACCAGGAGGGGCGGCGGAGCTTGAGTTCAAGGCAGACGGGTTTTTCGCATCGGACCGTGATGACCCCGCGGCCGTTGGCAGGATAGCCGCTTTCAAGCAAGAGGGTATGATCCTTCCCTTCGATGGCTGCGTTGCAGAGGAAGTTGACGATATATCCGTCCTTGGTCCTGAGTACGGCGGAGAGCGGCATGAGGGCGAACCCGCAGGCGGCAATAGCGATACAGCAGCCGTAATGTCCTCCGCTTGCAAATTCTTTGTAGCCGCCGATGCCGCGCCCCCTTTTATTCATATAGAGCGGGCTGTAGCTGTCGATTGCCATGGCATCTACATACTTCTTGCGCTCAAAGCTGTACTGCTCGTTCCATTCTGTGTTGAGGCTCCCGTAAAGCGCGTTGAAACCGGAACGCTCGATGCGGTCGATGTATTTTTCCTCTCCGCTCAATAGATAGAGGCGGGTCAGAAGACGCATCCAGGTGACGGTGACGCACGTCTCCTGCATGATCGTCTCGCTGTATTCTGTCTGCTTGACGGCCGCATGATCAAAGAGTTCATGGGTGCAGCCCGCGCAGCCGATGATCGTGATCTCACCGCGGAAGACTGCTTCGACGAAACGGCAGACGGCGCGGTAATACTGCTCTTTTCCCGTCGTTTCGTAGTATGCGAGCACCCCTTCAAAGAAGGAGATCATTTCGTAAGCCTTGACGACGGGATACTCATGGGGCAGCTTTTTGTCGTGAAACGCCAGCTCGATGAGATCCCCGTCCCTGCATCCGCCCGTTGAGAGGATATAGGCGGCAAAGTCCAAATAGCGTTTTTCTCCCGTCATCTGGTACATGGCGACGACGGATTCGAGGATAGAGCAGGAATTGACTGCCCCCCACCAGGAGGAGGTCTGCGTCATGGGGATCCTGTCACTTATACACATCTGACGCTGCCGACGACTAGTCGAGTGTAGATCTCGG
>ERZ1090865.1676-NODE-1677-length-10683-cov-3.791306_pt1 | contig 10683 bp, 7 predicted proteins | sample MGYA00478478_ERZ1090865 | MGnify/ENA primary metagenome ERZ1090865 (study PRJEB33644, sample SAMEA5815715) | chicken gut metagenome | biome: Chicken; feature: Gastrointestinal Tract; material: Caecum | place: Ireland | collected 2019-01-01 | study: A study of the... | reverse complement strand
GGCGACCCGGGCGAGAAAGGCCACACGGGTGACACGGGCCAAAAAGGAGAAAAAGGCGACAAGGGTGACACGGGCGCGCAGGGCCCCGCCGGTGAAGACGGCGAGGACGGAAAAGACGGCGCCGACGGTGCTCCCGGAACGCCCGGAAAGGACGGCGAAGACGGTCAGGACGGACAAGACGGGGCGGACGGTGAGGACGGCCAGGACGGCGTCGGCATCAAGGACATCACCTATACATACGAATATGACGCGGCGACGGACAGCTTCTACACGGTGATCAGATTCATCATGACGGACGGCACGGAGCATGTCGTCAGAGTCCCGAGCGCGGAGAACAAGGACGCGCCCGTGGTCGCGGACAGCGCGGAGGAACTGGGCGTCCTGCTCTCCAACGGCTTCACCGACATCACGCTCGGCGCGGACATCGGCAGTGCGGACGCGCGTGCGGAGGTCTCCTTTGTGGTCAGCTCGCAGGCAGAGGTCTCGCTCGATCTCGGCGGACACAGCATTTACAGCCAGTCCGGCACCTTCCTGACCCTGAAAGAGGGGACGCTGACGGTGGACAACGGCGTGATCGACGCGTCGGCCGACGCGTTCAGCATTGCGCCCGCTGCCCAGGAGAATTATGCAAAACTTGTTCTGGGTGCTGACCTTGCGGTCACGTCGCAGAGCGCCAATGCCGTCTATTTCAGCATGGCGAACAAGACGGACATGGACGTCTACAACGCCGTCCTTGTGACGCAGGCCGACCTTACGGTGCACGGTGAATATGCCGCCATTCAGGGCAACGGCACTGTCACGGAAACGGACAAACGTTTCGGCACAAGCGTGACCGTGAACGGCGGCACGATCACGGCAGACACGACGGCGATCTATCAGCCGCAGTACGGCGAGCTCATCGTCAACGACGGTACGATCACCGCCGCGACGGGCATCGAGATCCGCGCGGGCGAGCTTACGGTCAATGGCGGCACCATCAACGGCACGGGCGAATTCGAGGTCGCTTCCAACGGAAACGGCTCCACGACGAGCGGCGTTGCCGTTGCCTGCGTCCAGCACACCACAAAGCTCCCGCTCTCGGCAGTGATCGCGGGCGGCAAGCTCAACGGTGAAAAGGCGTTCTATCAGGCGGACGTCGAGGAAAACGGCGCCGAGGCCGTCGCGCTCATCTCCGTTGCGATCACGGGCGGCACGCTCAACGGCGAGACGGTCGTGAAGAGCGCCGCTGCAGTCATGAACGGCGTCTATTACATGTCGATAGAAAAGGCGTTCGCCGCACTTCAGGCGGACGAGGGGACACAGCCGCTCACGCTCAGCCTGCTGCAGGCGGAGTACACGCTCGCAAACGGTCTGAACCTCACCCGCAGCAATGTGACGCTGCAGGGGCTCGGAACGGATAAGACGACCCTTATTTTTGAAAATGCGGCTTCCGGACAGGGCGGCATCTTTGTGCAGGGTGCGGACAATGTGACCATCTCGGACATGACGATCCGCCTTGCGGGCGGAACGGCGGACGCTTCTCCCGTCAAACTGACGTTCGCTTCCGGCTACGACGTCTGCGAAAACGCATCGCTGAAAAATCTCAGACTGGTCGGCAACGAACTGGGGAACGGCCTCAACCTCCACGGCGTGAAGAATGCGGCCGTCGATCACGTGACGGTGGAAAATTATGCAAAGTGCGGTGTGGCGATCGCGTATGCGACGGGTGTCGCGCTCAGCAACGTTACTTTTACGCAGACGCAGTGCTGGGGCGATATCGGCCTGATGTTTGACACGGTGAACCCCGAAAATCCCGAATATGCCGTGCCCGTGACGGGCGTCGTGCTCGGCGAGGGCATCACGTTTGCGGCTTATACGGTCTACGCGGATCCGGCATCCGATTATGAAGTCGCGGATTGGAGCGGCTACTCCGATGCGTTTGCACTGACGCAGGCGGGCGGCGGCTGGGCGCTCACCAAGCCCGCGGCGCGCATCGGCGATGCCAACTACGCCACCGTGCAGCTCGCGCTTGCGGCCGCCAAAGAGGGCGATACCGTGGAAGTGACCTCCGCTGCATTCGACGGCGCGATCGAGATCGACAAATCCCTTACGATCAAGGCGATGAACGAAAGCGCAACGTTCACCTTTGCAAAGTCTGCGGGGATCTGGTTCTGCGCCGATGTTGCGGCTTTCACGCTGGAGAACATCACCCTCAAGGGCGTGGACGCGACGGGCGCTGAGGCCATGACGGAGCCCTTCATGGGGATCGGAACCTATAACCGCGGCTATGGCATCGGCCTCACGCTGAAAAACTGCACGATCGACGGATTTGACTACGGCATTTATCTGAGCGCGCTTGAACGCGAACCTGCAACTTCCACCGTCAGTGCGACGGGCCTGACCGTTCAGAACTGCCTCATCAAGGGCGTCTATGTCGAAAACATCACCAATTCCTCCTTTGACGGCTGCACATTCCGCAATAACGGAGCGGATACGGAGAAGGTCGCTGAAAATTACCGTACCTGGATGAGCGGCGTCGATGTCAACCTGAAATACAACACGTATGCGGACATTTCGTTCACGGACTGCACGTTTGAAGGCAACGGCGCCAACGAGGGCGCGGCCCTTCTGATCAAGGCGCGTGACGACGGCAGCTATGCCGGAAAACCCGCAACGCTTACGGGCGTGACGGTGACGGGCTGCACGTTCAAGGACAACAACAAGAATCTGATCCTTGGCGAAAAGGGCAAGGAAAACGTGACCCCGACCGACGTCACGATCGATGGAAACACCGTCACGGACGGCGGAGAACTGCTCGAGGACAACCGCAAAGACGCGGGCGCCCGGGCATGATCGGGGCGTAAAACCGGTCAAAGACCGTTGTTTCCGGTAAAGCAATCGTAAAAAACGCCGGCATTGCAGCTGCAATGCCGGCGTTTTTTGAAGGCCGTACCGCCTTCCTGCGGCGGAGCGGGCGGGATCGGGAGACTTTCTCCGCTTTCCGGGAAAAAAACTGCGAAAGTGCTTGAAATCTGCGCCGCGGCGTGGTATAATGGGATATCAGATCCGGGAGGCAGGCGCATGAAGAGTATGACGGGGTACGGCAGGGGAACCTGCAGCGAGGGCGGCGTTGAGCTGACCGCGGAAGTCAAATCGGTCAACAACCGCTTTCTCGATCTCTCCGTCAAGAGCCCGCGCATCTTCCTTTCCCAGGAGGAGCGCGTGCGTTCCGTCGTCCGCCGGCACATCACCCGCGGGCACGTGGACGTCTTTATCAGCTATGCCGATAAGCGCGAAAGGGAAAAGTCCTATTCGGTCGATACCTCGGTCGCGCTCGCCTATCACACGGCCGCACGGCAGCTCAGAGAGGCGCTCCCCGACGTTGCGGACGACGTCGCGCTTTCGTTCTATCTGCGGCTTCCGGACGTCGTGCGCGCCGAGGAAACCGGCGAAGCGGACGAGACGCTCGTCGCCGCGCTTGAAAAGGCGCTGGAGGCCGCGCTCTGTTCGCTCACCCGTATGCGCGAAAAAGAGGGCGCCAGGCTGAAAGCCGATCTGCTTGCGCGCATGGAGACCATTGAACGGCTGACGGGATGCATCGCCGCGCGTGCGCCGCTCGTTGCCGCGCAGTACCGCGAAAAACTGACCGAGCGCATTCACGAATACCTTGCGGGCAAGGCTGACGAGACGCGGATCCTGACGGAAGCGGCCGTCTTTGCAGACAAGTGCAGCATCGACGAGGAACTCACCCGCCTGAAAGCTCACATCAAGGCGTTCCGGGAAATTGCGCAGCTCGACGAAGTGGGCCGGAAACTGGACTTTCTGGTGCAGGAATTCAACCGCGAGTGCAATACGATCTGCAGCAAATCGAACGACGGGGAAGTGACGGCGCTCGCCCTCGAAATGAAAAACGAGATCGAGAAAGTCCGCGAACAGATACAGAATTTGGAGTAACGCATGAGAAACGTCCTCGTTGTCATTTCTGGACCTTCCGGCGTGGGCAAGGGGACGCTGGTCGATCTGCTGCTCGCCGAAGATAACGATCTGGTGGAGTCTGTCTCCTGCACCACGCGCGCACCCCGCGCGGGCGAGGTGAACGGCAGGGAATATTTCTTCATCACGCAGAGCGAATTCCGCAACCGCATCGCCGAGAACGATTTTCTCGAATACGACGAACATTTCGGCAACTATTACGGCACGCCGCGTTCCTTTGTGGAGCGTCAGCTCCGCAGCAAGTCGGTGGTGCTTGAGATCGACGTCGTGGGCGCACTCAACGCAAAGCGCCTGATGCCCGAAAGCGCGGTGCTCGTCATGGTGACGCCTCCTTCCCTCGAGGAGCTGGAGCGCCGCCTCAGCGGAAGGGGCTCGGAAGGGGAGGAAGCGCTCAGAGAGCGCATGCGCCGCGTGCGCTATGAGCTCGATCAGGCGCCGCTCTACGATTATGTCGTCGTCAACGACGACCTGCAGCGCACCAAGCGCGAAATTCAGGAAATTATCCGCAAAGAAAAGGAGAAACAGATATGATCAATGAACCTTCGGTAGACGCCCTGATCCGCAAACTGGGCACGGAGGAGGAGCCCGCAAGCCGTTACGAGCTGTGCGTGGTGGTTGCCAAGCGTACGCGGCAGATCATCGAGCAGATGCAGTCTGCCGGCGTTACGGAACTTCCCGGCAAGCAGAAAGAGATCGTGCTCGCCTGCCAGGAGATCATGAACGGAAAGGTCACGGCGGTTCACGACTGACTCCGTTCCCCTACACAAGCGCCCCGTCAACGGGGCTTCTTTTTCATCACGGAATCCGGAAATGATTTGCGAGGTCATCGTCGATATTGCGCACAGCGAAGTGGACAAGATCTTCGACTATGTATGCGATGTGCCCGTCGAGGCGGGAGCCCGCGTCGCCGTGCCCTTCGGACGGAGCGCGGCGACGGGTTTTGTCGTGCGCGTGAAGGAGACGAGCGACTATCCCGCCGAAAAACTGAAAAAGATCTACCGCGTGGAGGAGGGGACTCCCGCCGTCAATGCCGAATGCCTGCGGCTCGCGGGGGCGATCGCGCGGCGCTACCGTGTGCCGCTGGCGCTCTGCCTCAGGCTGTTCATTCCGCCCGAAATGCGCACGGGCAAGGTTGCCGAGACCTATCGGACCTATGCCCGGTTCGCGCAGGACGTTCCGATCAAAAACGCGCCGCAGCAGGCGGCGTGTCTTGCGTTTCTGAAAGAAAACGGCGAAACGGACGCGGCGCGCCTGCGCGAGCAATTCGGTTCGGCAGTCAACGCGCTTGTGAAAAAGGGCGGCATCGTCCTCGATCGGCGGCGCGTCCTGCGTGATCCTTACAAGGGCGTGGAAGGGCAGGCGGCAGAGCACGTGCTCACCGCGGCACAGCGCCGTGCGGTCGCGGCGATCGGCGCGACGGACAAGACGGTCACGCTGCTACACGGCGTGACGGGAAGCGGCAAGACGGAGGTGTATCTCACCCTCATCGCCGATGCGCTTGCGCAGGGCAGGACGGCCATATTTCTCGTGCCGGAAATATCCCTGACGCCGCAGATGCTCTCTCAGCTGCGCGCCCGGTTCGGTTCCGCGGCGGCCATTCTGCACAGCGGGCTTTCGGCAGGGGAACGCTTCGACGAATGGCAGCGCCTCCGCGAGGGGAGCGCGCGCATCGCGATCGGCGCACGGTCCGCGGTGTTCGCTCCCGTGGAAAACATCGGCATCATCGTCCTTGACGCGGAACACGACGGCAGCTATTCCTCCGAAAGCGCCCCCCGATACAACACGTTCGACATTGCGCTCATGCGAGCGCGGCACAACGGCTGCAAACTCGTGCTCGGCAGCGCCACGCCGTCGGTGGAGACATACAAGCGTGCGCTGGACGGGGAATTCGCGCTCGTGCGCATGCCCGACCGCATCAACGCGCGGCCGCTGCCCGACGTCAACATCGTGGATATGCGCCGCGAGGTCAAGCGCGGGAACCCGTCGCCCTTTTCGGCGGCGCTGCGCGAGCGGCTGGAGAGCTGCCTTGCGGAGGGACAGCAGGCGATCCTCTTTCTCAACCGCAGGGGATATTCCCAGACCGTTCTCTGCCGCGACTGCGGCTATGTCGCCAAGTGCGAACAGTGCGACGTCTCGCTCACCTATCACAGCGAGGAAAACTGCCTCAAATGCCACTACTGCGGCGCAAGGTACAGAATGCTCGAAGCGTGTCCTTCGTGCGGCGGGAAGCACATCTATTACGCGGGTACGGGTACGCAGCGCGTCGTCGGCGAGCTGAAAAAACTCTATCCGTCGGCACGGATCCTGCGCATGGACAACGATACGACCAACGGAAAAGAGGGCCATTACCGCATTCTGAAACAGTTTGCCGACCGGGAAGCGGATATCCTGGTGGGGACGCAGATGGTCGCGAAGGGGCACAACTTCCCGCTCGTGACGCTTGTCGGCATTCTCGATGCGGACATGAGCCTGCATTTCCCCGATTACCGAAGCGGCGAACGCACCTTCCAGCTTGTGACGCAGGTCGCGGGCAGGAGCGGCCGCGGAAAGGAAAAGGGGGATGTCGTTTTGCAGACGTATGACCCCGACAACTATATTCTCCGCTTTGCCGCTGCATACGACTACGAAGGATTTTACCGGCATGAAGTGAACATGCGCGCGGCGACAATGTTTCCGCCCTTTGCCGTCATCGTGCGCGTCATGGTATCGGGCGCGGAGGACCGCGCGGCCGTCGGCGCCCTGCGCGAGGTCTATGAAAAATTACAGGCGGTATACGTTGAGGAAAGGGAGGAGTTCCTCTTCTTCAACCGCATGCATGCGCCCATCAAGCGCATTCAGGGAAAATTCCGCTACCAGGTGCTCATGCGGCTGACGTCGCGCAGGCTTCTGGAGCGCATCTATGAGATCGTTTCGGGCGTGAAACACAAGGACACGCTCGTCTGGGTGGAGGAGAATCCCTCCAATTTGAGTTAAAAAGTCAGGTGAAAGGATATGATTCGTGAGATTGTACAGGTGGGCGACCCCGTTCTGCGGGAAAAATGCAAGCCCGTCACGCGGTTCGACGACGAACTTGCAAAACTCCTCGACGACATGAAGGAGACGCTCCGGCATGCCGAGGGCGCGGGGCTTGCCGCCCCGCAGGTGGGCGTTCCCGTCCGCGCCGTGCAGGTGGACGTGGAGGAGGGCTTTTTCGAGCTCGTCAATCCCGTGCTTGTGTCGCAGAAAGGGGAACAGACGGGGGCGGAAGGCTGCCTTTCGGTGCGCGGCAAGGCGGGCACGGTCACCCGTCCGGAAAAGGTCAAGGTGGTCTTTTCGGACAGAAACGGCAACCGTTATTCGCTGACCGCGCGCGGATTTTTCGCCCGCGCCGTCTGCCATGAGCTCGATCATCTCGACGGGATCCTCTACACGGATAAAGCACAGAACGTCCATGACGTGGAGGACTGAGACCCTGCGCGTCTTTTTCTGAACCCGGCTGACCGGAACCGGCGCCGGAAAGGAATCGTATGAAAATCATTTTTGCGGGAACACCCGCCTTCGCCGTGCCCGTATTCGAGGCGGTCGCGGAACAATTTGACATCGCGGCTGTGCTCACACAGCCTGACAGGCCGCAGGGCAGAAAGCGCGTTCTGACGCCGTCGCCCGTCAAACAGGCGGCGGTTTCGCGCGGGATCCCCGTGTTGCAGCCCGCCCGGCTGCGCGACGATCTGTCGGCGCTCCGCGCCGCGGGGGGCGATCTCATGGTCACCTGCGCATACGGACAGATCCTGACGCAGGAGACGCTCGACATGTTCCCCCTGGGCGTGTGGAACGTGCATGCGAGCCTGCTTCCGAAATACCGCGGAGCGGCCCCCGTTGCGGCCGCCATTGCCGCCGGCGAACGGGAGACGGGCGTCACCGTCATGCGCACGGACGCGGGGCTCGACACGGGCGACATGTTCCTGAAAGAACGCGTTCCCATTGCGGACGAAGATACGTGCGGGACGCTCTCGGAAAAACTCTCCCTGGTCGGCGCGCGTCTGATCTGCCGCGCGCACAGGCAGATCGAAAGGGGGGATATCCGTCTGGAACGGCAAGGGGAAGGAACGGTGTGCCGCAAGACCGTGCGCACCCAAATCGATTTTTCGCGCTCCGCCGCCGAGGTAAGCGCGCTCATCCGCTCCCTTTCGCCTGCGCCGCTCGCGTTTGCGGAGGCGGGGGATCTGCTTCTGAACTGTTACAATGCGCGCGTCGTTGCCGACGCGCAGGAGCTGCCCGCAGGCACGGTGCTGGCCGCTTCCTTCCGGGAAGGGCTTGTGGTCAGGTGCGGCGACGGGGCCGTGCGGCTCACGGAAGTCCAGCCCGCAGGCGGAAAGCGCATGGCGGACACGGCGTTCTGCAACAGCGGAAAACTGCACAGGGGGGACCGGTTTGACCAACCCGTTTTATGACCCGTATCAGGTGCTCGCCAAGGTCTACGGCGGGGCGCATCTGAAAATCGCGCTTGCAGACACGCCGATCGAAGAGGCGCACCGCGCGCGTACCGTAAAGGTCTGTTACGGCGTGCTCGAACAGGAGCAGTATCTTTCGCTCTGTGTGAAGTCGGTCGCTTCAAAAAGCCCGAAACAGAGCGTGCGCATCGTCATGAAGATCGCGCTGTATTTTCTGCTCTTTCTCGGAAAACCGCGCTATATGGTCACGGATCTGGCCGTCGGTTTGCTCAAAAAGATGGGCAAGGGCGGCATGGCGGGATTTGTCAATGCCGCACTGCGTTCGTTTGACCGCGAAAAGGTCGCGGTTCCGGAGGGGGACGCCGGCCTCTGCGTCACAACGCCCTATCCGATGTTCGCCGTCCGTCGCCTGCGCGCAGAGTACGGCGACCGGACGGAGGCGATCGTGCGGGCAAAGAGCGGGGGCGTCAGCGTGCGGTTCGTGCGCGGCGCAGAGCGGTATCTGTCCCGGCCCCATACCGCCACGCCCTTTGAAAAGGTATATCTGTTTGAAAATTTTACGCGCGACGCATCGTTCTTCGCGGGGGACTATACCTTTCAGTCGGTGGGGAGCGTCGCGATCTGTCATGCGGTAGAGCCGTGCGAAACGCTGCTGGACGCATGCGCCGCGCCGGGCGGGAAGTCCGTCCTGCTCGCGGAAAAGTGCGCCCGCGTGACGGCCTGCGAACTGCATGCGCACCGCGTCTCGCTCATTGAAAGCTACTGTGCGCGCATGGGGACGGAGAACGTGACGGCGATGCAGGCGGACAGCAGCGTCTTCCGCCCGGAGTTTGAAAACGCGTTCGACGGCGTCCTGTGCGACGTTCCCTGTTCAGGATTCGGAACGGTGGCGGAAAATCCCGACCTCCCGCTCTTCAAAAGGGAGGAGGATTTCGCGGGACTGCATGCCGCGCAGACGGCGATCCTGAACAATTGTTCCCGCTATGTTAAGCGGGGCGGACATCTCTATTATTCCACCTGTTCCCTGTTCGGCGAGGAAAACGACGGCATCGTTTCGGCCTTTCTGGCCTCGCATGCGGACTTTGCCGTGTGCGGGGCGGAGAGCCCTCTCCCGCACGAGAAAAAAAGGTGCGGGATACAGTTTCTGCCCGATACGGCATTCGGCGCAGGGTTTTATATCGCAAAGTTGGTGCGCCTATGAAAGCAGTTTTGCAGGACAAGACCTATGAAGAGCTCGCTGCGCTCGTAGCGCAGGCGGGGGAAAAGCCCTTCCGTGCAAAACAGCTTGCCGAGGGGCTGACGCAGGGGAAGCGCATTTCGGAAATCCCCGTTCCGGCGGCCCTGCGCGCCGCTCTTCTCGAACAGTTCGAGGACGAGCCCGTCCGCATCGAACGGGTGTTCACGGCAAAGGACGGCACAAAGAAATTCTTGTTTGCCCTTGCGGACGGAAACCTGATCGAAGGGGTGCTCATGAAGTACAAGTACGGCAACACGCAGTGCGTCTCCACGCAGGTGGGCTGCCGTATGGGGTGCAAGTTCTGCGCCTCCACGCTCGGCGGACTCGTGCGCAATCTTTCGGCGGGGGAGATCCTCGGCCAGATCCTTGCCGTCAACCGCGCGGAAGGGGGCGTCAAAGACAGGCGCGCCGTCACCAATCTGGTGCTGATGGGCAGCGGCGAGCCCTTTGACAACTACGACCAGGTCGTGCGCTTTCTGCGCAATGTGACGGACAGCCGTGGAATGGGGATCGGCGCGCGCAATATCAGCCTTTCTACCTGCGGCCTGGTGCCGCAGATGCGCGCCTTTGCGCAGGAGGGGATCCCGCTCAATCTTACGGTCTCTCTGCATGCCGTGACCGATCGGGAGCGCGCCCGCACGATGCCCGTAGCCAGGGCTTACAGCATCCGCGAAATTCTGGACGCCTGCGCGTTTTACTTTGAAAAGACGGGCCGGCGGTACATCTTTGAATACAGCCTGATCGCGGGCGAAAACTGCGATCCCGCTCATGCGGAAGCGCTTGCGGAACTTCTGCGGGGGCGGCCCTGTCACGTCAACCTCATCCGGCTGAACGAGGTCAGGGAGCGGTCGCTGCGCGCGACGGGAGAAAGAGAGGCCCAGGCCTTTCTGAAGGCGCTGACGGCGCGGGGCATCTCCGCGACGCTGCGCCGCAGCATGGGCAGCGACAACGGGGGGGCCGGCCGCCCGCCGCGGTGCGGTTACCCAAATGTGGTAAGGGAGCCGCCGCAGTCCGTCGGCTCACCCCAAAGAGACGGCTCAAGTT
>ERZ1090865.1668-NODE-1669-length-10703-cov-5.986382_pt1 | contig 10703 bp, 7 predicted proteins | sample MGYA00478478_ERZ1090865 | MGnify/ENA primary metagenome ERZ1090865 (study PRJEB33644, sample SAMEA5815715) | chicken gut metagenome | biome: Chicken; feature: Gastrointestinal Tract; material: Caecum | place: Ireland | collected 2019-01-01 | study: A study of the... | reverse complement strand
AACGGGATGAGCGAATATGCCCGCGCCGGGGAAAACGCCAATTCCGCTTTGCTTGTCGGGATTGAGCCCGAGCATTTCCCGAGCGACCACCCGCTTGCCGGTATGTATTTTCAGCGGGAAATCGAGCAAAAAGCCTTTCAGCTCGGCGGCGGGGATTACACCGCCCCGGCGACTTTGGTCGGCGATTTTCTGCGCGGCGAAGCGTCCACGGCGCTCGGCGATGTGCACCCGACCTGCCCCACCGGCGTGCGGCTTTGCAATTTGCGCGATATTTTGCCGAAAACGGTCACGGAAACCATGTGCGCCGGGCTTGTGAAAATGGATACAATGCTTGAGGGCTTTGCCTGCGACCAGGCGGTGCTCACGGGTCCCGAAACGCGTTCGTCGTCGCCTGTGCGTATTCTGCGCGACGAATTTTTCCAAACCAAGATAAGCGGCCTTTACCCCTGCGGCGAGGGCGCGGGTTATGCCGGCGGAATTGTCTCTGCCGCGGTGGACGGGATTCGCTGCGCCGAAGCGGTGCTTTCCGACGAACACGCATAAAAAGCAAAATAGATAAAAGAAAAAGCTCTGCCAAAAAGCAGAGCTTTTTATATGTTGTTGTCTTAATTTTTACGCGCGGTCGATGACAACCGTCACAACCGACTGCGCCGGAACCGTCACGCCGGTGTCGCTGCCGGGCGCGCAAACCGCAGTGTTCGCAAGGTCGTGCGTGCTGTCCGTCGTGTAAACCGAAAATCCGGTTTCTGCCGCAAAGGGCAAAGCGGTCGTTTTACTTTCAGTGCTTTCGTTGACATACACCAGCACCAAAGAATTGTCGGTGTTGCGGAACGCGACGGATTCTAACCCCTCTACGCCGGAAGAGCAGGCGAGACGCACCGCGCCCTCTTCAATGAATTTCGAGAAGTTCCCGAGGCACCACAGCCGTTTAGAAGTTTGAATGTCGCTGTGGTTATCGGCGTTGATATAAACCAACCCGTCGGGGTAAACGCCGTAAGAACAGCCGAGCCACCAGTCCCATTCTTTCGCGTTGAGAATCGTCAGATCGTCCAAAATCACGTCCGCCATTGCAACGCCGTATGCAATGCCCATGCCGTTTGTGCCGTTCGGCTCGTTTTGAATCAAATCAAAAACGCCGCTGTTTTCGTCGTTGGTCATCTGGCAGTATTCGGTGCAGACGACGTCATAGTTCGAGTATTTCTCTTGAAGATACGCCGCGGCTTCCTGTTTGGTTTCGGTAGAGGACCAATACGAGTGTGTGCTCACCGTGTCAAAATAGTCGCGCAGTGTCTTGTTATTAAAAACATATTTCGGACCTTTGCCGAGCAGACAGTCGAGATACGCCGCCGACGCGCTGCCCTGTCCTTCCGCCGAGCCGGATTCAAACATAGAAATTTTGCAGCCCTTTTCTTCCACCGCGCTGCCGGAAAACCGGGAAACCATCGCCGAAAGGAGCTTTGTCGCTTCGGTTTTAGAATAATAACAGCCCTCTTGGTTCATCATGTAAGAGCCGTCCGCATTTGCCGTGGGACGCCAGGCATATTGCGGCTCGTTAATCGGCGAAACGTCGGTCACGCGGTAGCCCTGCCCCAAAAAGTAGTCGGCGCAGGTGTAGCAGTAGTCCGCGAAAGCGTCATAATTTTCTTCCGCTAAATTGGTGACATAGGGCGCTTCGGTGTCCGTCACCGGGTCACAATAGCCTTTGCCGTTTTTGGTGAGCGACACCGGCGCGCTGTTGCAAAACAGCGTCACGCGCAAGTCGTCACCGGCAAGCTTCTTTGCCGCGGCAAGCGCATTTTGTGCGCCCGCGTCGGCGCTGAAATCATAAGTGCCGTCCGGTTGTAAGAAACATTCGGTTTTGCGGTTTTCGAGCTCAATGCTGTTATCGCCCTTTGTGCCTGCTCCGAGGTTGTAACGATAAATGTTCAAGCCAATGCCGTTTTCGTCGCCGTAAAGGTAAGAAAGCACCTGTTCACAGTTTTCCCAAGTGCCGACTTCCTGGCTCCACCAACAGGCGGAAGCGCCAAAGCCGTTCATCGTCTGATAGGTAACGGCTTCGTCAATGACCGTCTCGCCGGTATTTTTATTGCTTTCGACCGCTTCACTTACGGGGTAAGTTCGTTTTTCTTCCACGCCGACCACTCCAAACGCAATGTAAAGACCGGCGGCGACCAAAATGACCGCCAAAACCGGCAAAATAATTTTAAGCACTTTTCGCTTTTTCATGTTCCGCCTCTCCTTTGACAACTTCTATCTGCATTATATCGAATCTTTTTTCGGATTGCAATGTTATTTTCAGCGTGCGTTTACTGCTTATAGGCGGAAAAAACCAAAAACAGCTTTTACAGCTTCAGCGTGAAATCGGCTTTTCCTATGTGCGCTTTCACGGCATTTTCCACGACGACATGGCGGTTTACCGCGAAGACGAAGCGGGCGAGCCTGCTTTTTGGTTCGGCTATGTCGACAGCCTGATGGATTTTCTGCTGTCCGCGGGGCTTATCGCTTTTTGTCTTTGCTCGGTGACGAGATTTTAGAAATCGCGGAAGACCACATTCTCACAAAACAAAAAGAAAACTATCAGCTTTTGATGTGGAACTATTGCGACTACACCGAAGCGTTTGCAAAAGGGGACCGAAGCAGTCTTTCTTTATTAGACCGCGACGGCGCTTTTGACGCCAAACCGGCGTGTGTGTGCAAATGTGCCGCTTCAAGGGCATTACCTGCAAACGGTGTATACGCTCGACAAAAGCACATCGGCGTTTCACAACTGGGTGCGTATGGGCGCGCCGATTTACGCGTGTTACCATTTGCTGGAATGCTCGTGCGGCACTTTGAAGCGCGGGAATTTTGACCATTATGAATATTTGATGTATTTCAACGGAACGAACAATGCGGCCACGAAGTTTGTTTTAAAAGACTGGCAAATTAAAGAACTCGGGCTGTCGCACACTTAAACGGTATATTTTATTGACAGCGTTTTTCCGAAGTGATACAATAAAAAAGTCAAAGGCGGCACATTTGCATGTATATGCTTATGTGCCCTTTTTTATTGTGATTTCTTTGAAATGCGGTAATAGAAAAGATGAAAAACGAGACAGTTTTAAGCACGGGCATAGATATAGGAACCACAACGACCCACCTAATCGTCAGCCGGCTCGGGATTTGCGAAACCGGCGGCTTTGGCGTCGTCCCGTCCGTGGAAATCACGTCGAAAGAAATTCTTTATAAAAGCCCGGTGTATTTTACACCGCTGCTCGAAAACGGAGATATTGACCTTCAAGGGGTGGCGCTGCGGATTCAAAAAGAATACGACCGCGCCGGGATTGCCCCGCCGGACTTAAAATGCGGTGCGGTGATTATTACGGGCGAGAGTGCGCGCAAAGGCAACGCCGCGAAAGTCCTTTCCGCCATTTCGGAAAATTCCGGCGATTTTGTCGCGGCGGAAGCCGGCAGCGAACTGGAATCCTACCTTTCCGGGAAAGGAGCCGGCGCGGATAAGTTAAGCGAAGACACCGGAAAAACCGTGGCGAATATCGACATCGGCGGCGGCACAACCAACATTTCGGTGTTTAAAAAGGGCACTTGTGTCGACACCTGTTGCCTCTATATTGGCGGCAGAACCGTTAAACAAGGCGAAAACGGCGAACTTTATGTGACGGACGCTATAAAAGCGCTGCTTTTAGAAAGCCATATAAAAATTGCCGACTTTCAAAAAAACAAAGAAGATATTATTTGCCTTTGCAATACGCTGGCGGATTGGATTTTCGCCGCATTACAAGGCACAGATAAGCGTTTCCCGCAATATCTTATAACCGACCACCTGCTTACAAAGGAAGCACGCCCCGAAATCATCACCTTTTCGGGCGGCGTAGCCGAATGTATGGGCAAAGACTTGCCCGATTTCGCGTTTGGGGATATCGGCGTTTTGCTCGGAAAAGCGGTTTTAAAAAAAGCCGAAAGCCAAGAAATACAGGTAGCAAAAACCTCTTGTGACCCCATAAGAGCTACGGTGATCGGCGCAAGCCACTTTAGCACAAGGCTTTCGGGCAGTACGATAAGCTATTTTAACATCGATTTGCCAATTAAAAATTTGCCTTGCGTTTGTTCGTTAAGCCAAATCGGGGATACCCCTTGCGCGTTTTGTCCGCAGCGGGAAAAAACGCCTTCTTTTCGCGAAGTCAACCAAATGGCTGATGACATCGTTCGCGCATCGCAAAACTTGATAAAAAATCATATTCCGCTTGTCGTGATTACGAAAGAAGATTATTCCAAGGCGCTCGGGCAATGTATCCGACGACTGCTGCCTGCGGATTATCCGCTTTTGTGCGCAGACTCCGTTTCGTGCAAGCAGGGCGATTATATAGATATCGGCGCGCCCGTAGCGGGGGGCAAAGTGGTGCCCGTTATCGTGAAAACGCTGATTTTCGGAGGCTGAAAGATGAAACTTAACACCAAACTTTTTTCAAAAAATTATGAATTCGGTTCCGTAAAAGAAGTGCTTGCCAAAGCCAACGAGCAAAAAAGCGGCGACACGCTCGCGGGGATAGGCGCCGAAAACGCCAAAGAGCGCATTGCCGCAAAATATGTTTTGTCGGAACTGACGGTGGAAGATATTACGAATTCACCGGCTGTGGAATATGAAAAAGACAGCGTCACAAGAATTATTCTCGATGACCTGGACAAAACACAATATGAACAAATCAAAAAGCTCACCATCGGAGAGCTTCGCGAAAAAATTTTAGACAGCAAAATAACCGGCGACGAAATTCTGAAACTCGGCAGCGGTATGAGCTCCGAAGTGATTGCGTCGCTTGCAAAACTGATGGGCAATTTAGACTTAATGTATGTTGCAAGAAAATTGCATATTACGGCCAACTGCAACACAACAATCGGCCTGCCCGGAACGTTTGCATCAAGATTACAGCCCAATCACCCAACCGATGACGTGAAAGGTGTTGCCGCCTCTCTTTTGGAGGGTCTTTCCTACGGCGTTGGCGATGCTGTTATAGGCCTTAACCCCGCAATCGACACCGTGAAAAGTGTTTCAGACATTTTGAATTTGTTTCACGACACCAAAACAAAACTCGGCATTCCGTCGCAAATCTGCGTGCTGGGACACGTCACCACGCAGCTGAAGGCTTTGAAATCCGGCGTGCCGATGGACCTTTGCTTTCAATCGATTGCCGGCAGCGAAAAAGCCCTTGCCTCGTTCGGCGTTGATGTGGATTTGTTGGAACAGGCAAACGAGCTGATGGACCAATACGGCACCTCTAAGGGACCAAACTATATGTATTTTGAAACCGGACAGGGGAGTGAGCTTTCTTCAAACGCACACAACGGCGCCGACCAGTTGGTTATGGAAAGCCGTTGCTACGGGCTCGCGCGGCACTATAAGCCGTTTTTGGTGAATACGGTTGTCGGTTTTATAGGACCTGAATATATCTATGATTCCAAAGAACTCATAAGAGCGGCGCTCGAGGACAATTTCTGCGGCCATATGCACGGGCTGCCGATGGGCTGCGACATCTGTTACACCAATCATATGAAAGCAGACCAAAACGACTGCGATTCGCTTTTGGTGATGCTGGCGTCCGCCGGGTGCCATTATGTAATCGGCGTGCCGCAAAGCGACGACGTGATGCTGATGTACCAGTCCACGTCTTATCACGATATTGCGGCTATACGGGAAATGCTTTCCCTTTCGCCGATAGAGCCGTTTAAAAATTGGCTCGAAAGCTACGGAATTTGGGAAAACGGCGGCCCCGGCAAAAACTTCGGGAACCCGAGAGTTTTTTTATAAAAGGAGACCACAATGGATTATTTTGACACGTTAAGAAGCGCCACGCCCGCAAGGCTTCAAATCGGCAGCGCCGGGTGCAGATATAAAACAAAAAGCTATCTGGATTTCCGCGGTGCGCACGCCGCTGCCGTTGACGCGGTAATGAGTGAAGTAAGCGGGGAGACATTACAAAAACTCGGTCTTTCTGAATTTCAAACCAAATGCAAAAACAAATATGAAATGCTCACCCGTCCCGATTTCGGCAGGTGTTTTACCGACGAAACCAAAACACGCCTGAAAGATTTTGCCGACGTTGGGGCGGACGTACAGGTCTATTGCGGCGACGGGCTTTCTGCACCGTCCATAGGCGCCAATGTCGGCGATATGCTCCCGATGATACGCCTGTCTTTGGAAAACGACGGCATAACCATGGGCAAACCGTTTTTTGTCCGCTACTGCCGTGTCAATACGGCAAGAGAAATCGGACCCCTGCTGCAAGCCAAAGTCGTGTGCGTGCTCATAGGCGAACGCCCGGGGTTGCTCACGGACGAAAGCATGAGCGCTTATATCGCCTACAAACCGCACCCCGATATGAGTGAAAGTGATTATACGGTAGTGTCCAATATCAGCCGGTTCGGTATGCCGCCCGTGGAAGCCGCGGCGTATATCGCCGACGTCATCAAAGAAATGCTTCGCCAAAAAGCAAGCGGCCTTCGTTTAAAGCTGTAATTCTATGCGGTTTATTTACACCTTTTGCTTGAAAATTCAAAATCCGGAGCATCGAAAGAATCGATGCTTCGGATTTTTGCTTTTTTATGCGCGCCCCGCGCCATGCTTCGGTCAAACAGGTCGCGCGAAATGAAATTCTACCGATAAGCGACCGCATATCTATTGAAAACCAATCGTCAGGGGATTAAAATAAAACTGTCAGGAGGGATACAACATGAACGATTATGCTTTTGGCACAAGACTTTTTGAACTCAGGCAGAAATTCGGTTATTCGCAAGCGGAACTGGCCGAAAAAATCGGTGTCACCAACAAGGCCGTTTCTAAATGGGAAAACGGTGCTGCAAAGCCGACCACAAACACGATTCGCAAGCTTTCCGCTTTATATCACGTTTCTGTAGATGAATTGCTTGCCGAACGGGCAGGCGAAAAAGCACCTGCAATTTCTAAAATCGTTATAACCGGCGGTCCGTGCGGCGGCAAATCAACGGCGATGAGCTGGATACAGGAATATTTTGCAAAAATAGGCTACACGGTTTTGTTCGTTCCCGAAACCGCCACAGAGTTAATTATGGGCGGTGTCACGCCGCAAAACTGCGGCAGCAACGTGGATTTTCAGAAATGCCTTGCAAAACTGCAGCTTGAAAAAGAAGCTGTTTTTGAAAAGGCGGCGCTTTCCATGAACTGTGAAAAGGTGCTAATGGTTTGCGACCGGGGGCTTATGGATAACAAAGCCTATATGAACGACGCTGAGTTTGCCCTTGTGCTGGAAGAAATCCGCTGCAATGCGGTCGAACTTCGTGATCACTATGACGCCGTGTTCCACCTGGTAACGGCGGCAAAGGGCGCTGAAAAGTTTTACACAACGGCGAACAATTCGGCAAGAACCGAAACGGTCGAGCAGGCCGCGGCCATGGATGACAAACTCATCAGCGCTTGGACGGGTCACCCGCATTTGAGAATTATTGACAACGCAACGGATTTTGAAAACAAAATGAAAAGGCTCATTCAGGAAATCGCCGCCTTTCTCGGGGAGCCGGAACCGTATGAAATTGAAAGAAAATTTCTGATTGCCTATCCGGATATACAATGGCTGGAAAAGAACCCCAATTGTCAAAAGGTCGAAATCATTCAAACCTATCTGAAATCCCAAAACGGTGACGAAATTCGCGTTCGCCAAAGAGGGGCGAACGGGAACTATGTGTATTTTAAAACCGTCAAGAAAAAAGTAACCGATTTAAAACGGATAGAAACCGAAAAGAAAATTTCCGGTGAAGAATACGTTACGCTGCTTATGGAGGCCGATCCCACAAAACGTCCGATTCGAAAAGACAGATATTGTCTTATCTACAACAATCAATATTTTGAAATCGATGTATATCCGTTTTGGCATGATCAGGCGATTATGGAAATTGAACTCCGCGACGAGAATGAAACAATTGACTTTCCGAAAGAAATCAAGGTTATCAAAGAAGTAACGGGGGATGCGTCTTACAAAAATGCGTCTCTTGCCGACATTTAAAAATGAAAAAGGAATTACCGAAATGAAGGAAACAACGAACTCGCTGTATTCGCCGTTTATTTGTGATAAGCTCAGGTTGTCTGTTACTTCGGCCTGCAATGCAAATTGTTTTTATTGTCACAACGAAGGGCAAGGGCATTTTAGCGACCATGATTTTTTGCCGCCGGCATTTGCGGCATCTTTGGCAAATTATTTGAAAGAGACCCGTTTTCGGATTCATAAACTGAACATTACCGGCGGCGAGCCGTTGCTGCATCCGCATTTAAAAGAAATTCTTTTGAGCCTGAAGCCTTATGCCGATAAAATGCGGCTGAACACAAATGCCGTTTTGCTCACAGATCATAAAATAGATGAACTTTTGGAATGGGGTGTCACTTCGTTTAAAATCGGGCTTGACAGTGTTTGGAATACGGTAAACGACCCTATCAAAGCCGGAACATTAGAACATATACAACATATCATTGACTATATCGGCAATCGAGCAAGCGTCGTTATTAATATGGTGGTTAGTAAATTTAACGAAAAATATATAGATGACATGATTGACTTCGCAAGCAAAAGCGGTGCAAAACGATTAAAAATCAATGAACTTGCAGCATACAATTTCAGACAGTCTGCAATTTTTGATGCTGCGCACAGTGATGCGTTTCAGATTGCATTCAATCAATATTATAAATTGTGCAGACATTTTGAAAGCCGCAAAGATTTAGGTGTGTATGATATGGAATTGCCGAGCGGCTTTTCTTTGCGATGGTGTGCCGATTTTTGTAAGGCAAGGGCTTGCGGGAATATGTATACTATCATCAATTCGCGCGGGGAATATGTTGTGTGCCCGGTTTCCAATGAGACGGTGAAAATTGATTTTTCTAAAAGTCCTGATGAAATTACACGGCTGTTTTTGAAGCTGCCTGAAAAAAGCTGCGGAACAGCGGGACAAAAATACATTCGGGATATAAACGGAAATTGGATTAACCGGGACATTATAACTCGGTGGAAATGGGAAAAAGAAACCAATCCGTATTGGAAAACACCGGAAGAATGCGTTTATTGGTTTGCGGACCGATGGAAAAATGCGAAAGCGGACGGGATTTTGGATTTAGGTGCCGGTCTGGGCAGACATTCTATATTCTTTGCACAGCACGGCTATTTGGTCCACGCGCTTGATCTTTCCGATTATGCAATCCGCTATATTCAAAAAAAGAAAGCTGAATATGGTTTGCCGGTGGTTGCCGTAATCGGCAATATGGAACAACTACCCTTTGAAGATGAAAGCATCGGCAATGTTTTTGCCTATAACTCTATATCCCACACAAATCAATTCGGCATCCGGGAAATTTTCCGAGAAGTTTATAGGGTTTTAAAACCAAACGGTGAATTCTATTTTACAATTTGCTCAAAAGAGGACAGCGCCTTTTCTGTCGATGCGGTAAAACTCGACCGCGATACGATTATAAAACAAAAGATAGGGCCTGAATACGGCGTGCCGCATTTTTATACGGATTATGCGCAATTAAAAATACTGCTCGGGAATTTTCAAATTATAAAAATAGACCATATTCGATCTTGCTATTACGATAAGAGCGAGCACGCGAGCTGCCATTACGCCGTTTTAGCCAGAAAAATATAAGCCAACAAAATACTTCAGCCGAAACCTTCGAAGCGCGAATCCTTTTATATACAAAACAAAAAAAGGAAGACACGAAACATCGTGTCTTCCTTTTTGGCAGCGGTAAAAGGCTCGACCGTCTGCGGCGGCTTCGCCTCGCAGACTCTCCGCTCAGGACATCCCACGCTTCGCGTGCGGTACCGCCCTCGCGCTTTCGGCTGAAAACGTGCCGCCGGCACATTTTCTATACGCCGAAACCTTCGCAGGTTCGAATCCTTTCATATACAAAACAAAAAAAGGAAGACACGAAACATCGTGTCTTCCTTTTTGGCAGCGGTAAAAGGCTCGACCGTCTGCGGCGGCTTCGCCTCGCAGACTCTCCGCTCAGGACATCCCACGCTTCGCGTGCGGTACCGCCCTCGCGCTTTCGGCTGAAAACGTGCCGCCGGCACATTTTCTATACGCCGAAACCTTCGCAGGTTCGAATCCTTTCATATACAAAACAAAAAAAGGAAGACACGAAACATCGTGTCTTCCTTTTTGGCAGCGGTAAAAGGATTCGAACCTCTACATACGGAGTCAGAGTCCGCTGTGCTACCATTACACAATACCGCTATGTGCAATTTCAAATTGCAAGTGGTATTATACAATGTTCAAAAGGCAAAGTCAAGCCTTTTTTTCGCTCGCCTTAAAAGTTTCGGCCGATTTTATCAGTCACGAAATTCCGCCATTTCCGAAAGCGGCTTGCGCACTTTCTCGCGCAGCTTGTCGTCTGCGGCAGCGTAGCCGGTCGCGACCACAAGCCGAATCCGCCGTTCTTTCGGAATTCCCAAAGCCTCTTTGAGCCATTCTTCGTCCATCCAGCCTAAAATGCAGGTGGAAAGCCCTAAGTCCGTCGCCATTAAGCAGTAGTGCGCGGTCGCAATCCCAATGTCCAACTGGGCAAACGCCTGGCTGTGAAAGCGCGCGGCAATCGCGGGTTTTAACACCGCCGGTTCTTCGATGAGCACCGCAAACGCCGGGCAGTTGTCGGTAAATTTATTGCGTCCGTCTTTCTGAACGCCCTGCCG
>ERZ1090865.1667-NODE-1668-length-10707-cov-10.791682_pt1 | contig 10707 bp, 10 predicted proteins | sample MGYA00478478_ERZ1090865 | MGnify/ENA primary metagenome ERZ1090865 (study PRJEB33644, sample SAMEA5815715) | chicken gut metagenome | biome: Chicken; feature: Gastrointestinal Tract; material: Caecum | place: Ireland | collected 2019-01-01 | study: A study of... | reverse complement strand
CGGTCCACCGCCACCGGGCCCTGCCCGGCGCGGTCGTTGACGGTCTTGAGGTTGGTCATCCCCTCGTAGTCGTTGTAGATGTCGTAGAGCCGGTGGTATTCCAGCAGCTCGTCGTGGAGCTCTTGGGCCGTGGCGGTGAAATCCGCCTTGCTGCCGGCGTAGCCCACAATGGTGGTGACCGTGTCAAAGAGGGTCAGGAAGGTGGCCTGGTAGCGCTGTGGCCCGGCGGTCTCGGCGGTGGCCGGGGACGTTGCCGGGGCGGCGGCGCAGCCGAAGAGCAGCAGCACCGCCAGCAGCAAAGGGAACAATCGCTTCATAGAATCTCTGCTTTCCGGTTGGGGGACGGTCCTCCGGGGTCCGTCCGGCTGTCAGGTTCAGGTCCCGGCCTTGGCCACCAGGGCCTGGAAGTCGCCGATGGAGATGGTCACCGAGGCGGCCAGGTCGGCGTCACCGGCCTTGCCCTCCTCGGTCACGGCGAGACCCGCCACCTCGTCGGGGGTCTTGCCCGCCACGTAGGCGCCGAAGGCCGCGGCCTGCTCGTACCATTCCTTGCCGATGGAGCTGGCCTTCTTCATGCCGTAATCGTCGCCCAGCTGGTTCTTGGTCAGCACGGGGGCGGTGAGGTCGGTGGTGATGGCGCCGGCGGTGTCAAAGTTCACGTTGGCCTGCACGGCGTCGATGGCGCAGCTGGTGATGGTGTCGCCGTTCATCGTGATGGCGGCCGCCGTGGTGTAGGCCTGGGCAAGGCCGTCCCCCTCGGCGGAGGCGTCCTTGCTGTCCGCCAGGCTGGTGGTGGAGGTGAGATACAGCGTATCCCCCGCCATGGCGCCCAGGTAGGTGGCGTTGGCGGCGGCCTCCTCGATGGCGTCCAGATAGCCCGCGATGGAGATGGTCACCGAGGAAGCCAGATCAGCCTCCCCGGCCTTGCCGTCCTCGGTCACGGCGATGCCGCGGATTTCATCCAGCGTCTTGCCCTCCACATAGTCGGCCAGGGCCTGGACCTGCTCGTTCCACTCCTTGCCGATGGAGCTGGCCTTCTTCATGCCGTAGGCGTCGCCCAGCTCGTTCTTGGAAGAGACGGGGGCGGAAAGGTCGGTGGTGATGGCGCCGGCGGCGTCAAAGTTTACCTTGGACTGCACGGCATCGATGACACACTCGTCGATGACGCCGTCCTCCGAGATGGTCACGGCCACCAGGTTGATGTTGGCCTGGGCCAGGCCGTCCTCGCCGTCGGCGGCGGGCTTGCTGCTGGAAAGGTCGGTGCCCAGGTAAAGGCCGGTCTTTACGGCACCCTCCCCGGCGCTCTCGCCGGTCTGGGGAGCCGGGGTGGTGGGTTCACTGGCGGGGGGCGCCGAGGTCTCCGGCTGGGGTACCGCCACGACAGCGGTGCTGCCGCAGGCGGAAAGGGTGCCCGCGGCCAGCGTTCCGGCCAGGATCATTGCGAACAGTTTTTTCATGGGTAGTGCCTCCTGCATTTATGATTCAGTATGGTCAATCTGCTTCATCTCAAAATGGATGAGAAATGAGAGCAGTGCCCGCAATAGGATGACGGCGCCCAGTACCATGAGTTCGTTCATCTCCCGTACCAGCACCGTTTTGAGGATTTCCGCCGCCATTTTGAATTCCAGGCTGGTGGCAAGGCCGTTGGCCAGGGCAAACTTCACGTCCCCCTTGGCGTGGAAGAGCAGCCCTTTGAGATACCGCCAGAAGGCGATGGCCGCAGAGACCGCCACCACAAAGATGCCCATCAGTTCCAGCACGGCGATGAGGGGCGGCAGGATAAATTCAACAAATTGCATCAGCATGAGGGGCCTCCTTGTTTGAGAAAGGGCAGATCGGCGGCCAGCATCGCCCGGAAGAGGGCCGACGAGATGGCGCCGGTGAGAAAGCCTGTGGCGATGGCCACCAGCAACAGAAAGGGCAGGTAGGCCACCACATAGCCGGAGCGCAGCAGCGCCACGGCCACGAGGATCTGGCCCACATGGTGGGCGGCGGCGCCCAGGATGCTCACGCCGTACACCGAGAGAACGGGCAGCCGCCGTGCCGCGGCCATGACGGCCAGGGCCAGCAGTCCGCCGGTGATGGAGAAACAGAAGGCGGTGACGCCGCCCCCGAAGAGGGATCCCAGCAGACACCGCACGCAGAGGATGGCCAGCGCCATCCGCCCGCCCAGGAAATAGAGGGCGAAGAGGGTGACCAGGTTGGCCAGCCCCAGCTTGATGCCGGGCAGCGGCACCAGCAGCTGCAGCGGGATGAACCGCTCCATCCAGGAAAGCCCCAGGGCCAGGGCGGTGAGCAGGGCGGCCCGTGCCAGACGCTGTGTCTTGTTCATGGTGTGACCTCCTATCCGGTGACGCCGTCCACTTCGGGGGCGCCGGAGCCGCCCACCAGCCGCAGTTCCAGCCGGTTGGGCAGGCAGACGATGCTGCGGCCGGATTCCTGCTGCCAGCCGCTCTTGACGCAGTCCTGGCCGGGACAGTCGGCGTCCAGGATGCACACCCGGCCGTTCTCGATGCAGACGGTGTTGTGGTAGGCCCCGCCCACCACGAATTCCCGGTTGACGGCCAGGGGGTATTCTGCCTGGAGCACCCCGTCCTGCCAGACCTGCACGGTGGCGGCGGTGCCGTGGCGGCCCAGGGCAAAATACACAAGCAGCGCCGCGGCGGCCAGCAGGACCAGCGCCGCCGCCACAAAGTCCCCGGGGCGCAGCGTCAGCCGCGGGGCGTTTTTTTCGGTCTGTTTCATAAAAGACTCCTGCCTTTGCGCATCCCGTCCGGCGCCGCGGTCCTGCCGCCGCCGGAGAAAACCCTGCCGACAGCATCTTTCCCCCCGGGCGAAGGATGCATACATTCTTATACAGGATATCATACTGTAAGAGGGATACCCTGTAAAGGGGACGAAGGTTTTGGCGGATCAGGCGCGCATTGTGGATGGCGGTGCGGGGACTGGGCCGCCGGTTCGCCATCCCCTGAAGGACAGCAAAGCGCCGGAATCTGTGGAAAACCCACAAATTCCGGCGCTGTTTGCTTTTCGGTTCGCGGGGGTTCAGGGCAGGCGGTTTTTGTCGCCCCACTCGCACATGCCGTCCAGAATGGGGATCAGGGACCGTCCCCGGGGCGTCAGGCTGTACTCCACTTTGGGCGGGATCTGGGGGTATTCCTCACGATGGACCAGCCCGTCGGCTTCCAGTTCCTTGAGGGTGGCGCTCAGCGTCTTGTAGGAGATGCCCCCGATATACTTTTTCATCTCGTTGAAGCGGACCACCCCGAACTCCATCAGGGTGTAGAGGATGGTCATCTTGTATTTGCCGTTGATGAGGGACAGGGTGTAGCTGAACCCGGTGGTGCCCAGACATTCGTTGGCGATGCAGCGCTGGCCCATGGTACACCCTCCTCCGGAAAACAGGTCGCCTTGATTATAAAGGCCCCGCCCCGGAAAGTCAAGCCCCGGGGCAGAGGATCGGCCTTTGTGGAAACCCCACAAATTTTGGCATTTGTTTTTGTCAGTTGTCACGGACGGTGGTCACGGCGTCAAAGTCGCCGGCCAGGGTATCCCCCAGCCCGCGCACCACCAGGCTGACCACGGCCCGGCCGCCGTCCAGGAAGATCTCCACCAGGTTCTCCTCCACAAATACGTCCAGGGCGCAGGCGTCGCCCGTCCCGGCGGGGGCCTCGGCGGTGAGGCGGTAGCCCGTCAGGCCGCCGAACACTTCGCTGCGGTCGGTGAGAAGGCGGTCCCCCTCCCGCCGGATGCGCAGCCCGCCGATGTTCCAGCCCTGGCCGTCCCGCAGTCTGCCCTGCAGCCGCACCGGCCGGTGGTCCGCCAGCGGGGCAAGGCTCTGGGCCGGTTCGGTGAAGCAGGCCGTCACGTTGGGGTGTACCGGGAAGCAGAGCTGGCCGTCCCGCCAGCAGACCAGCCGGGGCAGGCTCATCATGCCCCGCCAGGGGGCGCGGCCGTCGGGGGCATCGGTGACGGGGCCGGGCATCCGTATCCAGCCGATGAGCACCCGCCGCCCTTCGGCGTCCAGGGTGGTCTGGGGGGCGTAGAGGTCAAGGCCCCAGTCCACAAAGGTGGGGCGGCCCTCCAGGGCCATCGTGCAGGTGGTTTCGTCAAAGGTCACCGGCATCCAGGTGGACTGGTCGGGGTAGGCCAGCCCGTCTGCCGTGATGCCCATGGGGGAGCCCAGCAGCACCCACCGCCCCTCCAGGCAGAAGAGGTCGGGGCATTCCAGCGTGGTGCCCAGGGCCTCGTCGCCGAACCGCCCGGCGGCGGTCCAGGCCAGGCCGTCCTCGCTTCGGTAGAAAAGCAGCTGGCCGATGCCCTTCCAGGTGCTGCCCAGCACCATCCGGAAGCTGCCGTCCGCCGCCCGCCAGACCTTGGGGTCCCGGGTGTTCTGGGGATCGCCCGCGGCGCCCCCCGCCATCACCGGCAGCACCTGGCGCTTGGCGTCCAGGTTGTCAAAGGTTTCCCCGTCGGGGGAGATCACCAGCGCCTGGCTGGCCGCAAAGCGGTTGTCCAGCGCCCGGTGGACGTTGTCGGGGTTTTCCTCGTCGTAGCGCACGGCGGTGTAGTAAAGGCGCAGCGCACCGTCCACCTCCACCGCCGTGCCGGAAAACACGCCGTTGCGGTCGTAGGCCTTGCTGGGGTAGAGGGCGATGCCCTGGTGCTCCCAGTGGACCAAATCGTCGCTCACCGCGTGGCCCCAGTGCATGGTGCCCCAGCGGGGCAGGTAGGGAAAGTGCTGGTAGAACAGATGGTACTTTCCTTTATAATAAATGAAGCCGTTGGGGTCGTTGATCCAGTGGCCCGGCGCTTTCAGGTGCAAAAAATCGTGCAGCACGGTCATTCCTCCTGTTGTGCAAAACGCCGCAGGCCCTGCCGGGCATCCCGGCAGGGCGCAGCAGCATCTTTGGTTATTGAGCGTCGGCGGGGGCTACTTCCATCAGGGGCTGCAAAGCCTGGCAGGGGCCGGAGTGCACCGTCATGGCGCCGAAGTCGTCGGCGTTGGTCAGCAGCACGGCCACCATGTCGGGATGGCCCGCGGCGGCGATCTTCTGGCGGTCAAAGGTCAGCAGTTTGTCGCCGGCCTTCACGGTCTGGCCCTCCTGCACCAGGCAGGCGAAGCCGTCCCCCTTCATAGCCACAGTGTCCACTCCCACGTGGATCAGCAGTTCCATGCCGTCGGGGGAGGTGATGCCCACCGCGTGGTGGGTGTCGGTCACCGAGGAGATGGTGCCGTCAAAGGGGGCCACGATGGTCTCGCCGTCGGGGCGGATGCCGGCGCCCCGGCCCAGCACACCGGCGGCAAAGGTCTCGTCGGGGATCTCCTCGGAGGGCACGGCCTCACCGGCCACCGGCGCATAGACGGTGCGGGGGGCGCAGGTCACGGCGGGCTGGGCGTCCGCCTGGGGCTTGTCGGCCTCGGCTGCCTCGGGGGCGGGGTCCTTGTAGCCGAAGACCCAGGTCAGGGCGAAGGCCACCGCGATGGTGATGGCCGCCATGATGATATATTCCAGGGGATGCTGCAGGCAGAGCAGCAGGCCGAAGATGCCGGTGACGCCGGTGCCGCTGGCACCCAGATGGACCAGCGAGGCGTACATGGCACCCACGGCGCCGCCGATGGCACCGCAGACAAAGGGCTTGAAGAAGCGCAGGTTGACGCCGAAGATGGCGGGTTCGGTGATGCCCATGAAGCAGGAGAAGGCGGAGGGCAGGGCCAGGGACTTGGTCTTGCCGTTGCGGCTCTTGAGGGCCACGGCCAGGGTGGCGGCACCCTGGCCCATGTTGGCGGCGGAGGCCAGGGGCAGCCAGTAGGTGACGCCGTACATGGACAGCTGGCCCATATCAATGACGGTGTACATATGATGGATACCGGCCACCACGGTGGTGGAGTACAGGCCGCCCATGATGAGGCTGCCGATGCCGAAGGGCAGGGTGAGCAGCGTCTGGATGCCGCCGATGATGCCGTTTTCGATGGCCACGAAGATGGGTCCGATGATGGAGAAGGTCAGGTAGCCGGTGACAAAGACGCTGACCAGCGGGGTGACGAAGAGGTCAAACATGGCGGGGACGATCTTGTGCAGCCGTTTTTCCAGGAAGCACATGACCCACACGGCGATGATGACCGGGATGACGTGGCCCTGGTAGCCCACCATGTTCACCTTGTACAGGCCGAACCAGACGCTCTGGGTCTGATGGACGCCCTCGGTGGCCACGGTCCAGGCGTTCTGGAGGTTGGGGTGGATCATCATCATGCCGATGACGGCGCCCAGATAGGGGTTGCCGCCGAAGGCCTTGGCGGCGCTGTAGGCGATGAGGATGGGCAGGAAGGTGTAGGCCGTGTTGGAGAACAGGTTGGCGAACACATAGATGGACCCGGAGGTGTCGATGTTGAGGAAGTTGTTGTTCACCATGAAGTTCAGCGCTTCCATGATGCCCATGAGGAAGCCGCTGGCCACGATGGCAGGGATGATGGGCACAAAGATATCGCCCAGCGTCTTGATGGCCCGCTTGAAGGGGTTCTGGCGGGCGGCGGCCGCCGCCTTCACCTCGTCCTTGGTGGCGGCGCTGATGCCCGCGATGGCGATGAACTCGTCATAGACCTTGTCCACCACGCCGGTGCCCAGAATGACCTGCAGCTGACCCGACGCGCTGAACACGCCCTTGACGCCCTCGATGTTCTCCACGGCTTTGGCGTCGCACTTGGCGTTGTCCACCAGCACCAGACGCAGCCGGGTGGCGCAGTGGGCCGCCGAGACAATGTTCTCTTTTCGTCCCACTTTGTCGTAGATTTCCTGGGCTACTTTCTTGTAATCCATAGCACTCCATCCTTTCTGAAAGGAGAATTTATTGTACGGCCCCTCGCCGGAGGAAACCGTCAAACCGTGAGAAACCTGATTGTGAATACGTATTCACAATCACGGAGAAACCCCGGCATTTCCCGGGGAAAAGGGAGATTCAGGTGCTTTCCCGCGGCACCAGCTGGGCGTCATAGGCCCGCAGCTCGGGCGGCCGGGGGCCGGGATGTTCGATGCGGTCCAGCAGCCACTGGACGGCATCCCGGGCCATCCGGGCGGTGGGCTGCCGCACGGTGGACAGCCGGGGGTTGAGATACCGCCCCATGAAGGTGTCGTCAAATCCCATGACCCCCACCTGGCCGGGCACCGAAACGCCCAGCGCGCGCAGGATGTCCAGCGCCTGCAGGGCGTAGATGTCGTTGCCCGCAAAGACGGCCGCCCGGCGGCTGTCCCGGGCCAGCCAGTCGGCCAGCTCCCGGCGGAAATCCTCGTGGCCGGCCAGCACCCGGTTGGTCACGGCATCGCCCTTGCCCTCTTCCTCCAGCCAGCGGCGGAACCCCACGTACTTGCCGTCGTAGTCCTTGCCGATGAAGAGGAACCGCTCGTAGCCCTGCCCGGCCAGATAGGCCGCCACCCGGGCCCCCGCGGCGGCGTGGTCCGCATAGAAGGAATCCAGCCCTTCGGCCCGGCGGGTGATGGTCACCACCGGCACGTCCAGCCGCTGCACGTAGTCGTACCACTGGGGGCTTGTCTCCCGGATGGGCACCGCCAGCACGCCGTCCACCCGGTAGCGCCGCACCACGTCCAGGTATTCCTGCTCCCGGTCGGGGTCGTAGTCGCTGTTGAAGAGCAGGATGCTGTAACCCCGCTCCCGGGCGGCGGTCTCGATCTCCTTGGCCAGGTCGGCGAAGAAACCGTTGGAAATATCGGTGACCAGCACCCCCAACAGATGGGTGGGGCCGCCCGTCAGCCCCTTGGCCAGGGCGTTGAGCTGGTAATCATGCTCCCGGGCGCAGGCCAGCACCCGCTCCCGGATCTCCGGCGATACCTTGGGGTTGCCGTTGAGCACCCGGGAAACCGTGGGCTGGGACACATGGGTCAGCCGGGCGATCTCCGCCATGGTAATCATGGAACATCCTCCGTGAATTCGTATTCTTGCGCTTGCAAAACTATTGTACACGAGGGCAACGGCCAATTCCATTCGTGAAACACACAAATTTTTGGCGTTTCTTTTGTGCAGTATTCCGGGCCCGGGCGCAAAAAAAGGCCCCGCGCCTCGCAAAGAGGCGCAGAGCCGCGAAGGGCACAGAAGGGTTTACAGGGTGAAGGTCATGGACCCCAGCGTCTGCAGGGTGGCTTCGGCCCCCTGCAGCGCCACCGGCACGGCGGGGTCCCCGGGATACCACCGGGTGGCAAAGACCAGCCGGCCGTCGTCGCAGTAGAATTCCAGCGCCGACCGGTCCGCCACCAGGTCCACCGTCAGCGGGCCGCCCGCCCACCGGGCCCGGCGCAGGGTACGGCCGCCGCCCAGGGCGTCGTCTGCAAAGCGCAGTTCCAGCAGCCCGGCGTCGTCCCGGCGGGTAAAGGTCAGCCCGCCCGCCAGCATCAGCGTGAAGTCGCCCTCCGCCGCCATCCGCAGCCGGAAGGGCAGCGGCACCGTGCGGGTTTCGCCATTCAGCGCAAAGGGGGCGCCTTCCGCCAGGGTGTCCAGCTCCCGCAAAGGCCGCTGGCGCAGGCCGCCGCCGTCCGCTTCCAGTTCCCGGGGCAGCGTCAGGCAGTGCTGCCAGCCCAGGGCGGCGGTGGGGTTGCGGTAGTCGGCGTCGGGCATGCCCATCCAGCCGATGAGCAGCACCCGGCCGTCGGGGGCTTCCAGCGTCTGGGGAGCGTAGAAGTCAAAGCCCTTGTCCCACTCGGTGAAGCCGGAGAGCGTCCCCGTTTCCAGGTCGCCCGCCAGGGCAAACCAGCCGCTCTGGTACTGGTTCTGGTTTTCCGTCTCGCCGTGGGGCAGCCCCTGGGGGCAGACGCCCAGCCACCGCCGTCCGCCCACCGTGAAGGTGTCGGGGCACTCCCACATATAGCCGAAGGCGGGGGAGAGTTCCAGCACCCGGGCCAGGGTCCAGGCCCGGCCGTCGGTGCTGTGGTAGAGCAGCGCCCGCCCGGCGTCCGCAAGACTGCGGGCGCCCAGCAGCATCTTCCAAAGGCCGTCCTCCCGCCAGACCTTGGGGTCCCGCACATGGAGGGAGCAGTCCGCCGGATAGTCCTTACTTTCCATCAGCCGCTCCTTGGGGCCCGTCCGCAGGCCGTCGGGGGTCTCCACCAGCAGGGTGTTGGATTCCCGGCCCTCGTGGATGTAGTCGTAGGGGCCGGGGTGCTTCACGTTGCCGGTGTAGTAGAGCCGCAGCGTGTCGCCGCAGGGCACCGCGCAGCCCGAATAGGCCCCGCTCTGGTCCCAGGGGGTGTCGGGCCGCAGCGGCATGCCCGCGAAGGTCCAGTGCAGCAGGTCGGCACTCTGCCAGTGGCCCCAGCCCTTGGGGCCGGAACCCTCCGCCCCCAGCGGGGCGTACTGGAAAAAGACGTGGTATTGTCCCCCGAAAAAGCACAGCCCGTTGGGGTCGTTGAGCCAGCCCTGGGGCGGCTCCAGATGCAGCGCTTGACGCCAGTGTGCCATGTTGAGCAACTCCCTTCCCTTGGAAACGCAGCGGATTTTTTTTCAGTATAGCAAACCCGCCGCCGGGATGCAAGGCATACCGGCGGCGGGCATTCATATGGGAAAAAGGGGAAAAAGCAATCAGCTGCGCACAAGGTACTCGGAACTCACCCAGCCGCCCTGGTCCACATAGACCCAGCCCTCCACCGTGGAGGAGGCGCCGCTGATCCACAGCCGGGTGCCGTAGGGGATCAGTCCCAGCCGCAGCGTGTCGGTGCCGGGGCCGGCCCGCAGCACCAGGCCGCCGTCCGCATCGGCCACCGCCGCGCCGGAATCCTCGGCGTCGGGGGCCACCGTCACACCGGCGGCGGGGTAGCGGTCCTCCGCCGGCAGGGTGGGCGGCGTGGTCAGCGCCAGCACGCCCCACTTGCCGCCCTGCCTGGCCCACAGCTTGCCGTCATGCACGGGGCGCAGGGCCTCGTACTGGCCGAAGTCGATGAGGCAGTTGCCCGCCACGTCGTAGAGGGCGTACTGCCCTTCCCGGCAGACCACCACGCAGCCCTCGGTGGCGGCGTAGGGCACCGGATCCAGGAAGGAGGACTGGTCCCAGCAGGCGTCAAACTCAAAGGGCAGCACCGTCTCGCCCCGGGCGTTCAGGTAGCCCCACTTGCCGCCCTGGCACACGGGGATCAGCCCGCTGCTGAAGGCCCCGGCGTCCTCGTAGTGAGTGTCCGACACCGGCCGGGTGCCGTCGGTGAGGACGTAGCCGTCCCATTCGGTGGCGCACTCATCCTCGATCCTGGTCACCACCCACCCGGCGCAGGGGGTGGCGGCGGTGTAGGGGGCTTCCAGCCAGGTGTCGACGCCGCCGCTGATGTACATCGAATCCCGCTCGGGCACCCAGTAGAGCACCCGGTTGGGGGCGGTGCCCACCGTGTCCACCATGGAGGCCCCGGCCAGGGATACCAGCTGGTTGTTTTCCAGCGTCCAGGAGGACCCGCCGGAGAACTCGCCGCCGCCGTTGGACAGCACATACCGCCCGTACATGCCCAGCTCCACCGTGTCGTACTGGGCGGGGGCCACCAGGTTGCCGTCATAGTCGATGAGGCCCATGCGGCCGCCCTGGACGATGAGGCAGAGCCCGTCGTCCTTGTGCATGGCGAAGGCGTTGTAGTCCCTGTCTCTTATACACATCTCCGAGCCCACTAGACCCTAAGACATCTCGTATTCCGTCTTCTGGTTGAAAAAAAATCGGGGGGGGGG
>ERZ1090865.1665-NODE-1666-length-10711-cov-12.352853_pt1 | contig 10711 bp, 8 predicted proteins | sample MGYA00478478_ERZ1090865 | MGnify/ENA primary metagenome ERZ1090865 (study PRJEB33644, sample SAMEA5815715) | chicken gut metagenome | biome: Chicken; feature: Gastrointestinal Tract; material: Caecum | place: Ireland | collected 2019-01-01 | study: A study of... | reverse complement strand
AGAGATGAATAAATTTGAAGTATCCAACATGGACCTGTACTACGGGAACTTCCATGCGCTGAAAAACGTCAACATCTCCATCCCCGAAAAGGAGATCACCGCCTTTATCGGACCTTCCGGCTGCGGCAAGTCCACCTTCCTGAAAAGTCTGAACCGGATGAACGACCTGGTGGAAGGCTGCCGCATCACCGGCGACATCAAGCTGGACGGGGTGGACATCTACAAGGACAAGATGGACGTGAACGTGCTGCGCAAGCGGGTGGGCATGGTCTTCCAGAAACCCAACCCCTTCCCCATGTCCATCTATGACAACATCGCCTACGGCCCGCGCACCCACGGCATCCACAGCAAGGCCAGACTGGACGAGATCGTCGAACGCTCGCTGCGGGGCGCCGCCATCTGGGACGAAGTGAAGGACCGGCTGAACAAAAGCGCCCTGGGCATGTCCGGCGGCCAGCAGCAGCGGCTCTGCATCGCCCGCGCCCTGGCGGTGGAGCCCGAAGTGCTGCTGATGGACGAGCCCACCTCCGCCCTGGACCCGATCTCCACCTCCAAGGTGGAGGAGCTGGCCATGGACCTGAAAAAGGACTACACCATCATCATCGTCACCCACAACATGCAGCAGGCGGCCCGTATCTCGGACAAGACGGCCTTCTTCCTGCTGGGCGAACTGGTGGAGATGGGCCCCACCGAGCAGGTCTTTGCCAACCCGGTGGACAAGCGCACCGAAGACTACATTTCCGGCCGCTTCGGTTGATGGGGCTGAGATACAACGAGCAAAGGAGCATTCACTATGCCAACAAGCAGCCGCAAAGTGTATGATGAGGAACTGCTGCAGCTGGACTCGATGCTGGCCCGCATGGGCCACGCGGCCGGCAACGCCATCGCCAACGCCATGACCGCCCTGCGGGAAGGCGACCTGGAACTGGCCCGCAGCGTGGTGGCCCGGGACAGCGAGATCAACGCGGTGGAACATGATGTGGAACACCGCTGCCTGACCCTGATCCTGCGCCAGCAGCCGGTGGCTTCCGACCTGCGCAAAGTCTCCACCGCGCTGAAGATGGTCACCGACATCGAGCGCATCGCCGACCAGGCTTCGGACATTGCCGAGATCGTGCTGCACCTGAACCGGGAGACCGTCGAGACCTTCGATTTCATGGAGGATATTTACAAGATGGGCGACCTGGTGCTGGGCATGGTCAAGCAGGCCATCGGCGCCTATGTGCAGGTGGACCTGGCCACCGCGGCCGAGGTCATCGCCCGGGACGACCAGGCGGACAAGTCCTTCGTGCGGATCAGCGGCGAGATCGCCAAGTACATCGCCGCCCACCCCACCCAGGCCGAGACCGCGCTGGACCTGTTCATGGTCACCAAGTACCTGGAACGCCTGGGCGACCACGCCGTCAACGTGGCCGAATGGGTGGAGTTCCTCAAGACCGGTGTCCACAAGTCCTGCAAGATCGTCTGATTCTGCGATTCCCTTTTTTCCTATACCAACCAGAACGGGGTCCCGCCATGGCGGGGCCCCGTTCTGGTTTAAGCTGCCGCACAAGCGAAGCGCCGATTGACCTTTTTCTCAAACGTGCTACAATAAAAGCGTGCTACAATGGCAGGCGCCCGACCGGCCCTGCCCACAAAACAAAAGGAGTCTGCACCCATGACTGTCAACGAAAAGATCGCCGCGCTGCGGCAGGCTGCCCGGGACGCCGGCGGCCACGGGGTGCTGGTCATGACCAGCGACCCCCACAACAACGAATACCTGCCCGACCACTACAACGCCCTGCCCTGGTTCACCGGCTTCACCGGCGAAAACGCCACCCTGGTGGTCACCCTGACCGGCAGCGCCCTGTGGGTGGACGGCCGGTTCTACGTCCAGGGGGACAAGCAGCTGGCCGGCACCGAGATCACCTGCATGCACGCCGGGGCCGCCGGCGTGCCCACGGTGGAGGAGTACCTGGCCGCGAACTTCACCGCCGGCCAGACCCTGCTGCTGGACGGCAGCTGCGCCCCCGCCGCCACGGGGGAAAAGTCCCGGGCCGCGCTGGAACAGGCCGGCGCCGCCCGGGCCGAGCGGGACCTGGTGAGCCCGCTGTGGCAGGACCGCCCCGCCCTGCCCGACACCCCCTGCTTCCTGCTCAGTGTCGAGCAGACCGGCGCCACCGCCGCCGAAAAACTCGCCGCCCTGCGCGCCGAACTGCACAAGGCCGGCGCCACCGCCCTGGCCGTGCCGGCGCTGGACTGCCTGGGCTGGCTGCTGAACCTGCGGGCCCGGGACCTGCCCTGCACCCCGCTGGCCGTGGCCTTCGGCTTTGTCACCGAGCGGGACTGCACCCTCTTTATCGCGCCGGGCCGCCTGACCGACGCCGACGCCGAGACCCTGGCCGAACAGGGGGTCGCCCTGCGGGGGTATGAGGAGTTCCTGCCCTATGTGCAGGCCCTGGCCGACGAGACGGTGCTGGTGGACAAGGGCGCCACCAACTACGCCCTTTACGCCGCCCTGACCGCCAACCCCCGCCTGAAGGTGGTGGAGGGCCGGGACCCGATCACCGCCCTCAAGGGGGTCAAGAACCCGGTGGAGCTTGAAAACCTGCGGGAATGCCACATCCGGGACGGCGTGGCCATGGTCCGGTTCGAGATGGACCTGGAAAAAGCGCTGGCCGAGGGCCGCACCCTCCACGAGACCGACATCGAGGAGATGCTCAAGGCCCGCCGGCGGGAACAGCCCGGCTACCTGGAGGACAGCTTCGAGACCATCGCGGCCTGGGGCCCCAACGCCGCCATGATGCACTATCACGCCGTGAAGGGCGGCCCCGACGCCGAGATCCGCCGCGAAGGGATGCTGCTGGTGGACACCGGCGGCCAGTATGACTGCGGCACCACCGACATCACCCGCACCTACTCGCTGGAGCCGGCGGTCTACATGTCGGACGAAGACCGGCAATTCTACACCCGGGTGCTGCAGGCCCACATCGAGATGGCCCGGGCCAAATTCCTGGACTACGCCACCGGCTTTGCGCTGGACACCTTCGCCCGGGGCCCGCTGTGGGCCCACAAGATCAACTACCGCTGCGGCACCGGCCACAGCGTGGGGTATATCTCCAGCGTTCATGAAGGCCCCCAGAGCCTGCGGCCCCACAACGAGGTGGTCTTCCAGCCGGGCATGACCATCACCGACGAGCCCGGCGTCTATGAGACCGACAAGGTGGGCATCCGGATCGAAAACGAGCTGGAATGCGTGGACGCCGGCACCAACCAGTACGGCCGCTGGCTGGCCTTCGAGCCGCTGACCTTCGTGCCCATCAACCTGGACCCGGTCATCTGGGACGAGATGACCGTCGCCCAGCGGAACTGGATCAACGACTACCACGCCAAGGTCTACCACCTCCTGGCCCCCCGGCTGAACAAGCAGGAGAAGGAATGGCTGGCCAGAAAGTGCGCCCCGCTGGTGCAGCTCAACACGCCGCTGTACCAGTTCCGGACGCTGCAGGAGGTCCTGCTGGAAAAAGAGCGGGAGGAAGCCGAAAAGAAGAAGGCGGCCAGGGACCGGGAAGCCGAGCAGAAGGCCGCGGCCCAAAAAGCCGCCGCCGAAACGGTCAAGGCCATAACCGCCGAGACCCCCGCCGAACCCGCCGAATAACCGAATAACCAAAAAAACAGCGCCATGCCGGAATGATGAGGTTCCGTAACGAAGGTTTTGAAAACAAGTGGCAAAGACAATCGGTACGGTATATTGCAGAAAAATCTAAAACTGAATTTGGAGGAAACTGCAATGAAATCATTGTTTGAACAGATGAGCGGTACTTATACACTGCAAGGCGACTACTATTTGCCGAATCTCACTTTACCTGCCGAAGAAAATAAGACCATAGGCATATGGGGACAACGGCATTTGCGCTATCTTAAACAGCACCGCACAATACTCTACACCAACCTGCTCACAAGCGGCAGGCTGAACGGCTATCTTGCGGATATTGACCGGCAGGCAGAGGATATGTTTTTTCGGCTCGTAAATCAGATGGCAGAGCGTGAAGGGGTGACAGAAAAACTCAAGTCAGATAATCAAATGGAATGGGTTGCTCGGATGAATAGTATACGCAATATATCTACAGAAATCGTAAGTAACGATATAATTTTCAACTAACCGGGAAAGGTGGCAGGGGGATTAACTTCTCTCTGCCACCTTTTAATGACTATATTTATAAAAATGATAAAGAGCGATATTTTAGAAAGCAGTAACTCTGTAAAAACTGTTGCGATATTTTAGAGAACATGATATAATGAAACGAACTTCTCTAAAGTTTAGATAATGGTGGATGATATGGCTGAATTTGAAAGTTGGATTGAGGCTCAAGAGTTTCAAATCACTCTTGACGCTCAAGGAAAAATTATTGACTTTTTAGACAACGAGGTCAAAAGACCAAATACTCCTGAAGAACGCATCAGGCAAAAAATGACTCAAATCATTGTTTGCGAATTGGGTTATCCCAAAAGTCATGTTGCATTAGAGCGTACAATTAACATCGGGCGAGAAATAAAGCGGGCAGATATTGTTGTTTATCACACGGCAGCGGCGTGTGCATCTAATGACCAAGGCAATATATATTTAATTGCTGAAATAAAAGCACCAACCATACTCGAATCCGATGGACAACTAATGGCGTATCTTAGTGCTACCTCTGCACAAGGTGGCTTTTGGTCAAATGGAAACAAGATAGAATTTTACAGAAAAGACTTGTCTGCTGGAAATATCATTCCATGGTTAGGTATCCCAAAATTTGAGCAAGCTTGGGACAGTATCGGTAAATATAGAAAAAGTGATTTAGTTGTTCCTGTAGACTTGAAATTGGCATTTCGTAGGTGTCACAATGCAATTTATCGCTCTGGTATTGACTCTGAAGATATTGCTCTTGATATGGTGCGAATCATTCTTTCTAAAATTGAGGACGAATCAAGTAGTAAAGAAGAATGCGATTTCCACATTACACCCGAAGAATTTAACGATCCAAAAGCTAAAGACGCTGCCTGCTTACGTGTCAGAAAATTGTTTTATGCCGTTCGTGATCGTTACAAGGATGTTTTTACTCCTACCGAGGAAATTACTGCATCTAATAACCAATTAGCGGTTGTTATTTCACAGTTACAGCAATACTCCTTTATGGATTCTCCGCACGATGTTATTGGAACAGCATATGAAACGTATGTAGCGGCACATCTAAAAGGTGAAAGAGGACAGTATTTTACTAACCGTCTTGTAGTTAATATGATGGTTAAAATGGCAGCTCCGAACGAAAGGGATATAATTTTAGATCCTGCTTGTGGTAGTGGCGGATTTATTTTAACCTCTATGAACTATCTATTTGATAAGATTGATGCATCTTCTCGCACCGCAAATGCTAAGGAAATTCTTAAACGAAATGTCGTACATCAGTTGTTTGGTGTGGATATTTCCCCAAAACTTGTTAAAATTGCTAAGGCTAATATGCTTCTCGGCAAAGATGGTCACGGTGGTATTGAACACGCTAATAGTTTAGATAGTGTATCAAAACTTTCTGCTAAATTCAACGATCTTTGCGGTATTGGGAAACCGTCGATTATTTTAACAAACCCTCCTTTTGGTTCGGGACACGATTTGAGAATTAAAGAAGGAAACATATTATCCCAATACAAAAATGGTTCTCAATGGGAAGTTGGAGAAAACGGTTCAATCGAATATAGCGATAAGTTGAATGATCGTCAAGGAGTAGCGCCAGAGCTTCTTTTCTTGGAAAAATGCCTAAATTGGGCAAAAGATGGCGGCATTATCGGAATTGTAATGGCAAAAGGTCAATTGGATAATAGAGAGGCTTTAGCAGTTAGAAAACTTGTTTGTGAAAAAGCACAGATTTTAGCTGTTGTCAATTTGCACGAGGATACATTCGAGCCTTTCTGTGGCTCCAAAGCTTCTGTTATTTTCCTTAAGAAAACTGCAACTCCTATGACTGATTATCGTATCTTTATGGCTATTTCTAATAAAGTTGGACAAACAAGTCGTGGAGAAACCATTTTCAAAAAGGATTCTGAAGGCAATCCTATAATTAAAAATGGACAGCATATCTTGGATGAAGATTTGTCCGAAATTGCGGATAGTTATATGAGCTTTAAGCATGGAGATCTACAAGAAAGTGAGTTCCGTTTTTCGATTGCTTTTTCGGACTTGGATTCAGACTCGCTTTCATTTAACCCCGTACACTACTTACCTCAACACAATGCGGCGTTTAGAAAAGTTATCACATTAGGTGAACGTGAAGACTTTGAAATTCACCGCTTGGGTGATTTGGCTAATGTATATAACGGTCCGAGATTTAAGAGACCTTACGCAGATGTAGGTGTTACTTCGGGAGAAACGATAAGAAAATATTTTACGGGAACTGCGCTTACACAATTAAATTCGGATAATGTTAAGTATTTAGATAGTTCAAAAGCAAGTCCTCAAGTAAAAAAACAACTTGATGCACTAACCATATACAAAGGATATATTTTGGTATCTGACTCAGGAACACTCGGAAGAGTTACATATGCACTTTCACAGCACGATGGGCACGTAGCAACAAACAACTTAATAAGAATTGTTGTTGATGATATACCTTTGCGTGGCTATTTGTATGAGTTCTTAAAGAGCAATTTAGGACAAAGTCTTATGCTCAAAAATGCATATGGCACCAACCAAGAACATTTAGAACCAGATGTTATTGCTGATATTCCGATTCCTGTTCCAAAGGATCGTGCACTTGTTGAAAAAATCGGAAATTCTGTAATTCAATCAATTGATGAATTGGAAAACTCTATTAACTTAGGCAATTCAGCAAGAGATTTAATGCAAGCATCTTTCGAGTAATTCCGCAAGTTCGCAAATACACCGATCCCCAAGAACTCACGGCGGAAATCCTGAATGATCTGGTTGACAAAATCGTGGTAGACGCTCCGGACAAGAGCAGCGGTCACAGAAAGCAGAAGATTGAGATTTACTACAAGGCTGCGGGAATTATCAACATTGCCGATGAGGACTGCGTTGCTCTCGACGGCAGGCTCGGTATGCAAACCGAAAGAAGAAAACAGCCTGACAACACAAAGCGGCGGCACAGCCCTCCGGCTGCACCGCCACCTTACATATTTCCTTCGTTATCGCACCTCGGCTAAAGCATGGCGCTGTTTGCGTTTGTGTCTTTTGTGTAAGGAACCCGTTGCCTTGCAGAAAATTTTCAATCCGTCGCTGTCGGCGGACAATCTCCGGCCTAAGAGCCGGGCCTACGGCCCGGTTGGCCTCCGAAACGCGCCTGCGGGCGCAGTGCGCCGACGACAGCGACACCGACAGGGAAATTTTACGGCAAATTGTGTGCGAGGAACGAAGTGACGAGTGCGCGATTTGCCGTAAAATTTTGTCGAAGGGCTGCGAAGCCGAGCGCCGCCTGCGGCGGATGCAGCGAGGCGGAGCAGGGGCAGCGGTCGCAGAATGCAAGCGCCGTTCAAGGCGCGCCGCATGATGCGGGCACCGCAACCCGGACATACACAAGGGGAAACAGCCGCGTTAGGCAATCGCCGGTCTCCGGCCTAAGAGCCGGGCCTGCGGCCCGGTTGGCCTCCGACACGCCGCTGCGGCGGCAGTGCGCGGCTGTTGCCCCTTGTGCAGCGAAGCTCAAGAGAACATCACCACATCGTCCACCGGTTTTTTGCCGGGGGCGACGGTCAGGGCGGTGAGCACCGGGCCCACGCTGTCGGGGGTCTGGCCCTTGTAGATGGGGTGGAACTTGCAGTTGACCTTGGCGGTCAGGGTGATCCAGTCCCGCTGCTTCAGCGCCTTGCAGTCGTCGTACCGGCAGGGGAAGCCCACAAACTGGATGTCCTGCACGCAGCAGGTCATGGCGAAGCGGCCGGGCACAAAGCTGTCCTTGCCGGCCTGGGGGGTCTGGCAGACCTGGGCCAGAAACTTCACCGTCTTGCCGTCGTACTTTTTCATGTCGTCCATGCAGTCCATATACCACACCCCGAAAAACTCGTCGGGGATCTCGATGACCGGGGCGTTCACATCAAAGGGCAGCGGGTCGGGGATGTCGTCGTAGGCCACCGACCCGTCCAGGAACTCGTAGGCGATGTCGCAGCGGCGGCTGGCCTGGCGCACCAGCTTGTGGATCAGCTGCCGGCTCTCCTCGTCGTTGACCTGCTCGGCCCGGTTCACCACCAGCAGCTCGCTGGCCCGCAGCTTGTCCAGCAGCAGGCTGCGCAGGGCGTTGTCCCCCGCATAGGTCTTGATGGTGGTGCCGTCCGCCGTGGCCAGGCACTGGTACAGCACCCAGTTGGGGGGCAGCGCGTCGGCCAGGTCCTGCAGCAGCCACATGCCGTTGTACTCGATCACCACCCGGCCGCAGCCGCTCTTCTTTTCCAGCCGCTGCAGGTTGGGGGTGTTCAGCTCGGCCTTGTCGGCCAGCACCTCCACCGTCACCCCGCCAAAGCCGAACTTTTCGGGGTCGTATTCCTCCTCGCCTTCCTCACAGACCAGCAGCAGCGTCTTGTCGCCGGAATCAAACTGCGGGTCCTCCATCGTCTCCTGGATGAACTTGGTCTTGCCGCTTTCCAGCATGCCCACAAACAGGTAGACCGGGATCTCTCTGGTTGCCATGGCCGCACCTCACAGTCCGAACAGTTCGGCCAGCCGTGCTTCGTCCAGCCCCGAACCGATCACGCAGAGCTTGCCGGTCACGTCGGGGCCGGCCCGGCGCACCTCATGCTCGCCGGGCACCATATCAAACTCCAGCCAGCCGGCGCCGCCGTCCACAATGCCCTTGGCCCGCAAAATCTGGCCGTACTCGCCGGAATCCAGCCGGGTCAGCGCTTCCTCCAGCCCTTCGGGGGTGTACTTGTGGGCGGTCTCCCGGCCCCAGCTGGTAAACACCTCGTCGGCGTCGTGGTCGTGGTGGTGGCCGCAGCTGCACACCCCGTGCTCGTCATAGTGGTGGACATGGCCCTCGTGGTCATGGTCGTGGTGGCAGCACTCGTGGTCGTGTTCATGCTCATGGTGGCAGCACTCGTGCTCATGGTCGTGCTCATGGTCATGGTCGTGGTGGCAGCACTCATGCTCATGCTCGTGCTCGTGGTCGTGGTCATGGTGGCAGCATTCATGCTCATGATCGTGGTGATGGTGGTGGTGCTCCTCCTCGCCGGCATGGGCGGCGTTGGCGGCCTGGGCCTGCTCGATCAGCTCGGCCACCAGGTCCCGCTTGCCGTCCATCACCGCCACGATCTGGGGCCCGGTCAGGGCGGCCCAGTCGGTGGTCACGATGGTGGCGGTGGGGTTTTTCTGCTGCAGCAGCGCCACCGCGGCGTCGATCTTGGCCTGGGGGGCGTTGCCGGTGCGGCTCAGGATCAGGCAGGAAGCATGGCTGACCTGGTCGTCATAGAACTCGCCGAAGTTTTTCATATACAGCTTGACCTTGTTCACGTCGGCCACCGTCACAAAGCTGTTGAGGGCGACGGGCAGGGTCTCGGCGACCCCCTCCACGGCGCGGGTCACGTCGGACAGCTTGCCCACCCCCGACGGCTCGATGAGGATGCGGTCGGGGTGGTAGGTCTGCACCACCTGCTTGAGCGCTTCGCGGAAATCCCCCACCAGGCTGCAGCAGATGCAGCCGGAGTTCAGCTCGTTCACCTGGATGCCGGCCTCCCGCATAAAGCCGCCGTCAATGCCGATCTCGCCGAACTCGTTTTCGATCAGCACGAGCTTTTCGCCCCCGAAGGCTTCGTGGATCAGCTTTTTGATGAGGGTCGTCTTGCCGGCCCCCAAAAACCCCGAAAAAATGTCGATTCTGGTCTTGTTCTCTGCCATGGCGGTTCACCTTTCCCTGTGGATCTATCCTATGAAAATCTGTTCCAATGTCTGGCAGTTAGTTTGTCTAACTGCTAACCTTATTATAACAAACCTGTCAAGGCCCGCCGGTAAAAAAACGCCGACAGGCCGCGGCCCGGCTGACCGCCCGGCCCCGCCTGCGGGGGGCGGCGCGCCGGAGCCGGGCAAAAAAATGCCCCCCGCCGGGTTTGGCAGGGGGGCGGAAAACGGATCTCAGGCGGCGGCGCGGCGCGGGCGCAGCCGGGCGGTGCGGGTGGTGACCATCTCCTGCACGGCGCAGAGCTTGTCAGCCAGGCAGACCAGCCATCCTTCCCGGCAGGCGGGGGGCACCGGGGTCAGGGGGAACATGTGCCGCAGGATGATGTTCTGCTCCCGGTCGGTCAGGGTCCAGTCGGCGCAGGCGTTGCGCAGCGCCGTCCGCGGGTGGGTGAACCCGTGCAGCCGGTGGCTGTCGTCCTTCTCATGCCAGTCATACAGGAAATAGTCGTGCAGCAGCGCCCCGCGGATCAGCGCGGCCCGGTCCACCTGCCAGCCGAAGGCGTCGGCCAGCCGGCAGCTCAGCACGGCCACCCGCACACAGTGGCGGTATACCGTTACGCCGCCATGCTGCACAAAGCGGCGGGTGTCGGCGTAACGGCCCTGCCGCTCCAGCTGGGCGGCCGCGGTCAGGATCTGCGTTTCCAGGTCAAACTGCTGCATCGGCGGTTCCTCCTTTGTTGCTGAAAGCCGTGGTTGCATCGGCCGGAAAACCGGGGTCGGGCACGGCCCCTTCCCCTACCTTTATTATACCTGTCTCTTATACACATCTGACGCTGCCGACGACTAGTCGAGTGT
>ERZ1090865.1663-NODE-1664-length-10717-cov-8.267586_pt1 | contig 10717 bp, 4 predicted proteins | sample MGYA00478478_ERZ1090865 | MGnify/ENA primary metagenome ERZ1090865 (study PRJEB33644, sample SAMEA5815715) | chicken gut metagenome | biome: Chicken; feature: Gastrointestinal Tract; material: Caecum | place: Ireland | collected 2019-01-01 | study: A study of the... | reverse complement strand
CATATCTACTATCAACATTATGTATTTGAATATTAAAGCTTCTCCTAGCTCCTGCTTGATAATTGATATTTAATGTTCCAGTAGTATTGTATAAATCTTGTGTAATTTCATAAGCAACTGTACCATCTGCATTTAACCATTCCATTCTTATACAAGGAGTTAATACTGGTTCTTGTAAGGCTTTTAAATAATCATTAAATGTTACTGCCATAAAAGAACACCTCCTACTCTACTACAACTACTATCCTTGTAACTAAGAATGTTAATTCCCAACCTTCAACCCAAGGATAACTACTATGTCCTAGGTTTGTAACTGTTACTTTATTTGAAGAATCAAAACTCAAACTATAATTACTTTTTGGAATATAAGCTCCATTCATAAATAGTTTAATACTGTCTGTTTTTTGATTATAATTTGTTAATGTTGGTCCCACATATGTTTGTGAAGGAGCTCCTAAAGTAATTGTATAATCTTCATCTATTAATTGAGCACCTTCTATTTTTAAACCAAACGCTCCACCAAAGTTTAACCAACTACTTGTTGTTTCATCATACATCCATAATGTTGAATCTGCTGCATTTCTTACTGACCAACCTTGATATATTAAATAACCAACATTTTCCCAAGTATCTGTTTGATAAACCCATGTATATTGAGTAGCAGTATCTAATACAGCCCAATTATTTTGAGGTGTTCCACCAACAAAAGCTGTTAATTCAGATTGTTCATTTCCAGAAGTCAAAGCAGTCTTCCCTTTATATATATATCCATTATAATAAGTATCATATATATATTGAGTAAGTTCATTTTCATAATCATCTTCACTAACTGTTGCCATACTTCCTTTAAGAATAATAGAGCCATCTAAAGCATTTAATGTTACTTCTGCTTCATCTAGCCTATTTGTATTATCTGTTACAATATTCTTTGTTGTTAAATATTCTTGATAATTTGCATTTACAAGCTCATTGGCTTCTTGTAACCCACTCTGCAACTCACTTATATCTTCATCATTTGAAGCAATATTTTCTGAATTTGTTGTTACATTACTATTTGTTGTATCTAAATCACTTTGCTTTGCATAATAGCTAGGGTCTTGTCCACCTAATTTATCACTATCTAGTGCATTATCTGCATTATTTGCGTGTTCAGCATTCCCTACAACAATATCTCCATTTTTAATATCTGTAATATCAGAAGTATTTTTGTCTAATTCTGTATGTATTTCTGATATTGCTCCCGTTAATGTTTGGGCACTTGTTGGTAGTTCAGTAGTACCAATTTTTGAATTTATTGTTGCTATATCTTGTGTCATTTGAGCATCTTGTTCCATTAATTTACCAATTTTAGAATAAATAGTATCAGTTGAATCATATTGAATTTTATCTGAAGTTAATAATTGAGTTCCAACTGTCTCCCCCAAAGAATTTTTAAATATTAATTGACAATTCTCATCTAATGTAACACTAGCAAATGATTTCTTTTGGTTTTCTTGGGCTAATGCTCTTGCATAAGAATCTTTTGCCTCTAATAAATGTTGAACCCATTCAACGGATTCTGCATCCCATATATATACTAATTCTTGGTCCATATCATAAACTAACTTACCATCTTGTTTCCAATCATCTCCAAGATTTAATCTCTCAACGGTTGTTAGAGAATCAAAATGTATTGGAATGTATTTAGATACATTAGCGAAGTTATTGTTTATGATAGCATTGATTTCACCAGCTCTTTGTTGGTCAAAAAATGATGTTACTATAGCCATCTCTTCACTCTCCTTTTTTATTTACTTTCTTCTTGTAATTGTTTATAATAATCTTCAGCATCGTCATCAAATGATGCAGTCCAGATTTTATTATCATTCCAATATTCTGAGTTCATCCACACATAAGAAACATTTAATTCTGGAGCACCAGTTAACGTTAATAACCATTTTGTTCTCATTTTTCCATTATATATTGAAAGTCCTTCTGTATCTCCTACTTGTGTCCAATTTATCCCTCCAGTTACTGGTTGTTCAACCATATTCTGTTCATATGAAAATGTTGATGGAGCACTTAATTCTACTCTCCAAATATGCCCTTTAGTATCTTTTAAAAATTTTGTTCTTGAGTCAGTAGAAAGTGCTTGTAATTTATCCATCATTTCAGTTGTTTCATAATATTGTAAATCTCCCTCTACTTCATTTAAGTATCCAACTAAACTAGATAGTTGCCCACTTAAATAGTTTGAAGTTCCTTTCGTTATTTTTGGAAATTGAGTATATGTTTTATTTACTTGAACATCTGCATTATTATTCATTTGCCCTACATTCCTATTTAATTGGAACAAGTATGTTTCCATTACTTTATATTCATTCTCTTTATCTCCATCTTCGCATACTAATAAAGCCCACTCTGTCCAACAAGCTTTTACTCTGTTACTAATAAATGGGCTGGAAATAGTATCTTCTGTATTTGGGAATAAATAATATATATATTCTTCTCCAAAAACATTGTTATAATCTACAACATAATTCTGTCCTGCACCTACTGTTCGTACATATTCCAAATATCCACCATCAGCCTTTTGTCTATATACAGACCATCCAACCAAACCTTTTCCAAAAGTATTTACTATATTTCCACCATTCAAGGTGTTATCAAATGTAGCTAAAATGATAGTTCCAGAATCCCAAGAAGGCTCATGTCCAATATCTGCCATTTGAATTATTGTATCATCATCAAAATCTGTTGTTGTAACCCAAACGTAATCAATGGTTTGAGCCCCTTCCATTTCTATTCTTGTTATTGCCATATTATATTAACACCTCTCCTTCTATATCTACATATGTTAATGGTTTTGGATATAAGTTTACATGTGGATATAAATCTTCTGCTGGGAATAATCCATCCGCAATTTTTTGAGAAACTATTAGTTTATCTGGAAGCATAAATATTACATACCAATATCTTGTACTTGGAATTATAGTATGCCTTATTTCCTTCATTCCATTTATATCATAAACTAATTCATTTCCTTCTAAAGTCAATCTCTTATAATAATCTAAACCACCATTTGACCCAGTTGCTTCATATATTGTTTCAATTCCAGGGTCATCAATTCTAATACTTATAATATGTGCCGCAGTAGCAGCTGGTATTTTAAGTTGAGCATCATTATCTCTATCAAATACAATAGAACTTCCTTTTGGTAATTGTAATGATGTATGGGTAACTACTGGGATATCTTTAATATAAGTATAATCTCCATAAACTGTTCCACTTACACCATGAATTCCTGACCACTCTACTATAATACCATGTTCATCTGTACTACTTGTCGCTGTTAAAAAGTTCTCTATCATAACTTCCACATAAGCTACTTTAAATTCAATTTCATCTGTTTGCACTGTTATATTATTTTGATTTGTAACTATCAACTGAATAGTATATTTGTAATCATTTAAAAAGCCATCATAATAAAATCTTAAATCTGGACTTGGGATTACATCAGTATCTTTTAGAACTTCTCCTGTTATCGCATTTGTTAAAATCCATCTAAAGTATGTTACTGGGACATTTTCTGCTTGTTTATAAATTCCTTGAAATTCATAGAACTTTTTATCAATTGGATTTGGGAAAGCTTCAATTTCAATTGTAGGAGTTGTTCGACATTCAAAATATGCTTCTTGACTTGTTATTGATTGGTCAAGACCATCATTTGCTATTGTCGTTTCTAATGTTACTATTTCATTTTCTTTTGTCTCTTTATTGTCTTCTAATGTAGAAATTTGACTTAATAATTCATTTTCTATACTATCCCAATATTCACCAGTAATTGTTCTAGTACTATAATTTTCTGTACTTGTCGTTGAAGTTATATAGTCAGCTAAACATACTAAATCGACAATCGCATCTGTTCCTATATTATTTGCTGACTTTTCTTTTTGATAACTTTCAATATATGTATTTAATAATGTTTTGTTGTTTTTATATCTTGTCTGATAATCTGAATTTGTGACACCATAAGTTCCTTCAATTTTTTCCTTTACACTTTCAGCTTGAGTAATACAGTTTTGTGCTTCGGCAATTACTTGGTCTCCAATAACCCAGAATTGACTTTGGTCACTTTCTTTTATAATGTCTCTCATTTGGTCTATTTTAGTATCTGCATTTTCTTCAAAAGTATCTAAAACTTCTTTGAAGTCTACATAAGTTGAATCTTCACTATACTGTTCTTCTAAGGCTTGCTTTGCAGAAATGTTAGAATTAATTGTATTTAAGTCAGCTTTAGCTTGCTCCAATTGAGCTTCATATTTTGCTAAATCTTCTTCATCACCTTTTCTTTCTGTAGAACTCCAATACAACACTATACTCCATTTATAATCCCCACCATTCTCTATAACTCCAGCAGGTAACTGATGTTGTAATATTACATTATTTCCTAGATAATCTACTGGATAAATTGGGTCAGATAATATATACATTCCTGTTCCTAAATTGTTAATAGCTGTTTGTAGAGATTCTATTTCCTTATCTAAATTGTCCTGTTCAACTTCCAAATTATCTATATCTTCTTGTAATGTTGATTGTATTTCATCCCAATATTCGGCAAGGATTGTTCGTAAACTTGTATCATCAGAACTTACATTGTCTGTCGCATAATCTAAAACTCTTCTTAAAACACTAATTGTTTTATCTGTAACTTGATTTGTTCCTTTATATGTATTTTTATATCTGTTTATATTTGTATCTAATTGAATAGTATTATTACTCATTCTTTTTTGATACTCTTCTAATACTGTAAGATATGTTGTTTCTATCCTTTGTTGCATTGCTTTCCCTTGTGTTCTACAATTAGTAATTTTATCTATTACTTGGTCTCCCAAAGTAAAGAATTCTGTTTCTGGACGTGTCCCACTAATACATTCTTCCATTTGAGAGAGAATAGTTTCACATTCTTCTCTCGTTTGTAATATTAACTCTCTAAATGTATTATCTGTTTCATCATCAACAACTTGTTCTAATAAAGTTTCTCTTTTACTAATTTCTGACTTGTTAGTATCTAATGCAGTTTGATTCTCCTGTAAATCTTCTTGCATTATCTCTTTACTTGAATCACTTGTTAATTGATAAACTAACTCATTCGTTGAGGCATCATATATCATAATGTCATATCCAAATAATAGACTGTTTCCATTTAGCTGACAACTGAATACCATTTCATCTTTTACATTACTATCTATTGTAGAATTTCTGGGTTGCATATAACTTGGTTGATAAAGACTCATTTTTCACTCTCCCTTCTTTTATAAGGGAAAGAGTACCAATTATGAAATTGGTACCCATCCTTTTATACTTGTTATAAATTGGTCTATGTCATCAGCTTTAACTGTGACATTATTAAATACATAACTATCTCCAATATATTTTTCTGTATTATTTGTATTGTCCTTTTGAACACTAGGAGTTGCTGTTAATTGAGCTAACATTGGACTTGTTAAGTTATCTACAAGTTTTGTCCAAGCCTTTGTTTGTTCTGGTGATAATATTGCCTCTGGTTTTAATGTATCTTTTAAAGCTACACCTTTACCTTTTAATAAACCACCTTTATCATATGTTAAATAATCTTTGCTTGCCCAACCTGTAATTCCATTATAATTTACTTGAGCCCAATTTCCACTTTCTCCTAAAACTTGAGGTTTTCCACTTGGTGGAATCTTTCCAATAATACCATAATCCATACCAGCCCCAGACCTTATGTTTAATACACTACTTACATTTCTTAAACTTCCTTGTCTTGGGAATCCAGTACTTGTTTGTTGATTTTGATTATTAGCTGCAACTTCACCTTGACCTTGAATTTGAACTCCAGATTTGTCTGTTGTAGAACTTGTATCTACATTTGCTTTACCAAAGTCAAATCCTGCTGGGTCATAATATGGGTCATCCATAGGAGCATACCATTTACCATTATCTCCTTTTATCCAACCTATCTTTTCTGCCCATTGGTCAGGGTCTAATGTTCCATTAAGTAAACCTTGTTTTATAGCTTCTGTTGTATTCTGACCTGCAGCATCAACTTTACTTGAATCGTTACCTAAATCATTCATTAATTCTTCAAGTTTTGTTCCAATATCAGCAAAAATATCGTGTAACATTGGTGGACCCTCGGTTGCTATTAATTCCAACCATTCTTCTATTGACTTAGTTTCTGTTGTTATTTCATCTACTCTATCTTGTATTTGTTCTAACAATTGTTCATTCTTGTCTATTGCTATTTGATTTTTATCTTGCTCAGCTTCCATTTGGTGTAATAATTCTTCTTGTTCTTTCTCTCGTATTGCTTGCTCTACTTTAGCTTGTGCGTCAGCAAGCTCTTCATTAGCTGATTTAATTTCTTCGGGGTCTGCAACCCACTGCCATTCCCCATTTGTAAAAATTCTGACCGTACGTTCATTACGGGCATTCTCTAATTGAGTTCTTGCTTTTACAACATCTAATTGTGCTTGTAATATTTCATATTCTTTTTCTTTTAAATCTACTTGTCTTTCATACTCATTTGTAATCTCATCAAGCATATACATTTCATCTTCAGTAAGATTATTAATTTTATATTGATATTCATCAGATAAAGCATTCATATCACTCATAACTTTATCTAATTCTTTACTTAATTCTTTATAATCACCTTCATTAAAGATAATAGAACGCATATAATCATCAAGATATTGATATGAATCTTTATTAGATTGTAATTCTTTTCTTAAATCAGCTTGTGTCTGTAATGAACTATTAATTACATCATTATATCTCTCTTGAACTGTAATTAATGAATCTAATTTATCTATATTGTCTTCATAAGCTTGATTTACTTCATCAACTCTATCTTCAAGTGCTGTCATAAACTTATCTAAAAGAGTATCTCTCATTTCTTTTAGAGTATCATTCATTTCAGAGAATAAGTCTTGAAGTTCATTTCCATTATCTATCCAAGCTTCTTTTAATTGACTTACACTATCATGTAAATTTTCAACATAGTCTCTTTGTTTTTGTAATTGTTCTATATATTTTTCTGCATTTTCTATATCTTCTTGGCTATTTAATGGAACAGTAGCTCTATAATCTCTTTCTTGTTGTGCAAAACTATTAATTAAATTAATATAAGCTAATGTATCATTACCAGCCTCGTCAAACCAACTATTTATATCATATTGTTGATTTTCAGACTGAATCTTTTCCATTTGTTGCTCAATTTTACTATTTGTTCTATATAATTCTTGAATCTGTTTTCTTTGATTTGTTAATAATTGATTTTGTACTTTAATCCATTGTGTCGTATTTTCTTCAGCATCTAACAAATCATTTGCATAATCTAAATTCTCTTTTTGTAATTCTAATCTTGTCTTTTCTAATCTGTAATGATTTATTAATTCCTCAGTAATATCTTCTAAGGCAGTTCCTTCATCTTCTCGAAACTCGGCTATATCTTCTGCAAGTTGAGCGGCTTCTTCTGCTGCTTTGTCGGCATCTGAGCTTCCACCGCCGCCACCTCCAGAACCACCTGATGAAGGTTTATAACTAGAAGGGCTACCTGGTGATGGACTTTTAGATGGTGAATTTGGAGTATAATTTGCTTGTACTGGTGTAAATTGACTTGCAATTACATTTGAAACTGCTGGGTCTTGTAAAGTATCTCCAAGTCCTTTTAAAGCATCTCCAATTCCAGAGAGTCCTTTTGTTCCTTCTCCACCTATTTTGAATACGGTTTTGATATTTGGAATTTCAACAGGAATATCAAATGGTCCAACTTTTGCATTTTCTGATATTCCATCAAGACTTAGAGGAATCTCTATGTCCAAATTTGCTATAGCATTTCCCATAGCTGACAATACAGCTCCAAGTTTTTGCACTGCTGTTGACATTGCCATCTGTGCAATTTTATTTGCATTCGCTGCAAAATTATTTACATTTGCAGTATCTGTCATTAAGGCTTGAGCAATGATGTCTGAATTTACTTCACTAATATTTGATATTGCATTTCCTGCTGCATTGCTTGTCTCAATTAAATATTGTTGAGCAATATTAGCATATTCCTTTTGACTATTTGCAACATCAATCATCCAATTTGCCATAGATTGAGCAGCTTGTTGCACTGCGGCATCCGTTGTTCCTACTAATGAAGTTGCTCCTTCTGGCAAGTCATCAAACGCTTTTGATAATGTTTCAAAAGCACTATCTACTCCATTAAAGTTCAAATTTGCTAAATCATCTAATGCTGAGCCTAACTCTCCTACACTATCAGTTAAATCTGCACTTCCATCTGTAATGTCATCAACATAATTTAAAACATCTTTGAAACTATCTTCGACTTTATCTGCACCTTGTTCTTCTATATAAACCTCAACATCTTTACCATCAAGACCATTTATTACTTCTTTTGCTTTATCTATTTCATCTGTATCTACTTCTACATCATATCTAGTCTTTATCTCTCTTTGAATATCTTCTGTAGACATATCAATATCTGCTGTCTTGTCTTTTCTTGTGTCTAAATCTATTGCAGAACTAGCTTCATCAAGCTTTATCATATTTTCTGTTAAGGTCTTAACCTGATTTGCTGCTGGAAGAAAATTATTCAAGAATTCTAATGAATCTCCTCCTCCTTGGAATGCAGTCCATAAAGAAAGTAAATTTTTAGTAGTATCTTGGAAAACGCTACCCATAGTATTTAAATAATTATTTAAATCCCCAAAAGTATCTGTAATTTGTTGAATGTTTGTTGGGTCAACATTATTAAGTAATTGAGTTAATTGATTATAATAGTCTTGAGTGGAAATTTTTCCTTCTTTAAATTGCGAATTTAAATTTAATAACTGATTAGTAAAATTATTGAAATTACTCTTCTGTTGGTCTGTGTAATCTCCTACTCCCTGCATATTTTCTTGTAATTCAAGAAGCTGAATATTTAAATTATTTGTTGCATCTACTGTAGATTTTTCTATAAGAGAATTTATTGCCTCTTCACTCATTCCAGCAGCTGCCCCTGCTTGTTTTATTAATTCAGTATAGACTCTTAATGTATTTTGATATTCTTCATATTCTCCTTTATTTAACTCACCTAAATTTGCCTTTTGTTGTAATTCATTATAACGAGATATGATTTTTGTTAAATTATCTTCCTGTCCTGCTATCATATTAGAAAATTTTGTAGTAAAATTTTCTATAAAAGCATCTGCATCATCAATTGGATTATTTTTATCACTTAAAGCTTCTGAAATACTATTAGATACAATCCCAACGATTTCTTGCGATGCATCTTCACCCAAGTCAGAAGAAATAACTTTCGATAGGTCATCAGCAACTTCTTTCGATTTTGCTACAAGAGCATGTTGATTTTCCACGATTTTTTGAGATAGAGAATCTTTTAATAATTCAAATTGTTCATCTGTTATTTTTGAGTAATCCATTGTTCCAAATAATTCTCGAGATTCTTTATTTAATAAATCATTTAATTTTCTAATATCCTGAGAATCATTACTATGATATTTTTTTAAAACATCCTTCCCAACATCTCCAGAAGTAATTCCCAAAATCGGATTCGAATTCTTTCTTCTTTCTCTCATAGCATCTAACAATTCACTTCGTTCTTCTTCTGTCTGAGCATCACTAAAATATGATGATATGTTATTAACATATCGTTCATTTTTCCAATCTTTTACATCTTCTTTTGTTGCATCTACTAAAGTACTTCGTTCTTCTTCGGATAATAACCTTTTCTGTGTCTCCAAATTTTTCATATATTCTTGTAAAGCATCATTTGCAAGTTTGTATGACCCTGTTAATGCATCTACTCCATCCGATTCAAAGCCATATTGTTCTACTAAAGTTTTAGTAACATTTGCTAATTTTTCTTTTTCTTCGGCTGTTAAAGAATAATACTGACTCTTTGCTTCCAATTCTGAATATGTTTTATACAACTCTTCAACTGTGCTTTTTTCGTCTTCTAGTGCTTGTTTTCTTTCTTCAATATCTTGTAACTTAGTATCTATATCTGTTGCTGCACTACCAAAAACTGTAGCTAATGTAGAAACCAATGTAATCAATGTTGAAACTATCGTTAAAACTTTACCAATAGTTGTTGCATTTAATACTGCATCTGCTGTCTTTATTGCTTTGCTAACTGTATTAATAGCCGTAACTAATTTTATTATAACTGTTATAACAGTACCAATAACTGCAACATTTTTTACCATTTGCCAATCAACATTCTCTAGCATTTCAAGCATCTCAGTTAACCATTCTATTGCTTGTTTAAAACCATCAGATTGTTGTAATGACATAATAAAGCCTTCCCATGCAGCTTTTAATTCATTAGTTTTTGCTTCAATACTATCAAGATATATCCCCATTCTTTGTGTTGCTGTTCCTGTACTATTTACAGATTCGTTTACTAAATCTCCAACCATACTCCAGTTGTTCATTAGGGCTCTAAAATTTTCCTGTTGCCTTGTCATTTTTGCACTAACATTTTTCTGTTGCTTTATGACCTATTCTTTGAAAGAATTAGGCGAAGGAGGTTCTTCCAAGAGTGTCTTTACACTCGACCCCCTTTCTATATATTTCTATATAGTTCAGACTATAACTTTACCATTTAAGGTATTTGGCGTCTAGTCGTTACGGATCTGTCTCTTATACACATCTCCGAGCCCACGAGACCCTAAGACATCTC
>ERZ1090865.1661-NODE-1662-length-10723-cov-8.098425_pt1 | contig 10723 bp, 8 predicted proteins | sample MGYA00478478_ERZ1090865 | MGnify/ENA primary metagenome ERZ1090865 (study PRJEB33644, sample SAMEA5815715) | chicken gut metagenome | biome: Chicken; feature: Gastrointestinal Tract; material: Caecum | place: Ireland | collected 2019-01-01 | study: A study of the... | reverse complement strand
GTGATACAGGATGCTCATATATAGATTACATAGATACTGGCTTAAATACGATCCGATGCTCAATCCCTTTTCGAAGCTGTCAATCAACGTCTGAATCAAGTATAAAAGTTTCTCATTTTTCACGTGTCGTTTCAGAAAATTCATCAGCATTTCATGATCAATGCTTTCGAAACACTTTTTCACATCCAGCTTCACAAAATACCGCATTTTTCGATTCTGAATCCATCGGTGAATGACTTCTTTTCCTTTTGTGCAGCCGCGTCCCGGTATGGAAGCGTACTGATATTCACCAATTCTTTTTAAGAACGGTTTTAACCCTTCCACGGCGATATAATCATAAAGCTGTTGCTTAATATTTTGAATACCGATCCGTCTTATTTTTCCGCTGCTGCCGTCTACCTTGTCACGATACCAGATTTCTGGGAAGGAAATGGATTCCTTTATGATTTCTTCCTGCAATTCTGATATGATGATTTCCGTGATGGGATATAAAGCTTTCTTTCCATATCGGAAATATATGTATTTTATTTGATTTTCCGTCAGCCCGGATACTTGAGAAAAATACCGAATCACATCATTTCTTTTATATTTTTTATCCAGACAGGCATATACCGCCCGGCTGATCAGGCCTATGTCCGTGATATCCACGTTCTTGCATAATCTTTTCATTTTCGATTATATAAAGAGGGTTTTCGGTTTTTCTACTAACCCCGGCGCACATCTTTCATATACGCCCCTGCAAATGCAGGCTGGCCTTTCTTTCTTATTTTATGACTTGCGTCAAAAGAGCCTTTCGACTACAACTTCAGTTGCGAAACACGGTGCAATGTTTATATTGTATATAATATCAGCCCAGGTGGTGCCAGTTCTCGTTCCCGAGCCTGTTCCTGAGGTTCAGGTAGGAAGTGCCAGCGTTCGAGCCGTTCCTGAGGTTACCACCTGGCACCGTGAGTCCTTATTATAGGGGAGGCCCCCTCTTCCCCTACGGGGAATTCACCCCCGCAGAGGCCATTTAATCGCAGCCCAGGTAGGGCCAGTTCTCGTGCCCGAGCCCGTTCCAGAGGCCCAGGGAGGAAGGGCCAGCGTTCGAGCCGTTCCCGAGGTCACCACCCTGTAAATACTCTCTGAGCGTATTATCAGCTTCTCCTCCAGCATAATACATGTCGCCAACGCCCTGCGTACTGCCAGAACCTTGTTTGGCAGGATACCATGTTCCCGTATCCGTATCGAATCCATCATCACCAATCCAAAAATCTGCCACACTTCCGGATGAATTTACTGGGATTGTTCCAGCAACCTTATAGGTAGATTTAATTGTGGCGTCTGTTGAAGAATGATCCACGCCTTTTTCTGCAGCATAAATTGTTCGTGTACCATCCGCATTTAGTAAGGCTACGGTATCAGAAGCAACGATATATCCTCCGACAGCATATTCGCGTCCCTGGACACGATATGGATGCTTACCATCCGTATTGCTTACCGGAGAACCGTCATGCCGCCCTCTTACAGCGTCTGTAGTTCCAGACCATGCGTGCATGGAGGATATCATGATCGGCGCAGAAAAAGTTTCTGTATATACATGTGGCTGTGTGTTAAAAGCTGATTCTTCTGGAATATCAAGGTAGATTGCTGTATTCGTCCCATCTCCCAGAGCTTCTTTCCTCAATACCTTTACATCATCCGCATAGGCGTGGATTGTACCCTGGCCACGGTCGTTATTTACGGTTCCGTTGTTATTTCCACCATATCCGACCGACACATAACATCCGACCGGAATGTTTTCTGCCTGCGCATTTGTGACTGGGAAATATGTGTGGCTGTCCGCGCTCTGGATGGATGCCTCGTATTGAATATTCCAATTTGTCACGCCTGCATATAAATTCTGCGAGTTTTTCGTATTTCCCTTGATTGCGTTAAAAATAAACTGGAAAACATTTCTGCAGGCACCTGCGCCCCAATATCCATCTCCTTTTTCTTGGTAATCCGTAATCATCGAATTATAAGACTGATTGCGTTCTGGCTTTAATCCGGGCTGAGACCTCGGCTTCCCGTCTGAAGCGATACCGGAAACGTATGCGGAGCCAATACACCACGGAACCACAGTGTCGTCTGCCTTTTTACATTCAGTCCACGGCACCAGACCTAATTCCGGGTGTGGTGTGTCGGAAATGGTAATCAGGTCATAATCTGCATTTGATGCGTCCCACTTCCACCAGAAGGACATTTGCATTGCACCAACGTCTACCGATCCAGTGGTGGCGTAGTTACTCATGCCCTCGATGGCGGTAGGCCTTGCCGTTCCGTCTGCATCACGGGTGTAATTGCAATGCACCCATTCAAAAAGCGGGTTCTGTCCGTTCAGATAGTCGTCCTGGCCTTCTACAGTGTCTGTGGATGGCTCAAAAACAAGCCCTGCATTGTCCAGAAGTTTTTCCCCTGCGCTGGTTGGATTTGTAGCGAATTTCCAGATTTTTGTCTGGTATACTTTTCCAGTTCTCCGTAACGCGTAGTAATTTTCTATAGACTTTTCTAATACAGTCTGCGGGACTGACAAATCCCTAATTGGGACTTCGCCGTCTGCTGTCTGTATGTATGCCGCATAATCGTTTTCAATTACCGCCATTATTATTCTCCCTTCATTTTTGTTATTCTACTTCCGAAAATAAATACATGGTTCTCTACCTTTGACAGCCCTAAAACATTTGAAAGGGCTTGCCGTCTTGCGTTTTGTACAGATTTTATGGACTCGGAAGCTGTGTCTGTTGCATTCTTCAATGTTTGAGCTATATCATCCATTTATTGCCTCCTTATGTTGCTTTGTCTCCAAAAATCACAACGTGGTTTTCGATTACAGGAAGTCCACTAAGCCTTCCAAGCGTTTCTGATTCTATTGACTGTATCTGATCAATGGAGTCGTCGGATGTTCTCTGAATAATGGCAATTAATTGGTTAATAACATCGGAAGATTCCTCATCTATCACAGTCTCGATTTCCAACCCCTCCAGAACCTCCGCTTCTGCAACCGTTGTGTTCCATTCATTTGTGATATCTGAGTCTGATACTTTTACAGCGCACATGATGAAATTCACCGTTCCACGGTACATTGTAACCTTTCTGGTTAGAAGCCATGAAAATTCAATGTTTTCCCCGTTTGTTTCAACATCTTCGACAATATATTGGTCTTTTTCTCCGTTTGCATTCTGATAATTAATCCGCAATTGGTATTTTGACAAGTCTATATTGTCTCCAACAATCTTAGGGCACTGGAACTCTATCCTTTCGGTCTTCTCGTCCGATTCAACGCCTAAAATCTGATAGGTTTCCGGTATGACGATTTCTCGGCTTTCCGGGTCAATAACGCACTTGTCGGGGGATTCTACAGATAATGGGGTTATTTCAGATTCCATTTGAATTAGTAATTCTTCCGTATTCATTTTATCCCTCCTGACTTATTGTAATTTTATTTGTAGTGATTTTGTATTGACCGGATTTTCCAGTCAAAGAAACCTTGATTCTACGCTTATCCGTTACTTCGTCAGGAATTTTGCATTTTCCGAACATGACAGGAACAGCACATATCTCTTTATCGTAGTCCCAGAATGTTGCAGCAATTACGCAGCCGGACCAATCCTTAGAAAAAGCAAACTGCATTAACAAATATCCTTTTGTTCCTCTTTGGATTCCATCAAAATTGCAATACGAAGATTTTTCTAGTTTTTGTCCGTGTACAAGGAACCTAAGAATCCGCATTTAGCTTCCCTCCTTAAGAGAAATTATATGGTCTTCTACTGTAAGTGTCTGTGGATTTATAGGATTTTGGCTTAGATAATTTTCTACTGCATTTTGTATCTGTTCTGGAGTGGCGCCACCTTCTTTTAATTTGCGAAGTAAAATAGCATATACTTCTTCCGGTTTTAAAGCCATATCGTCCCCACCTCTCTAAAGTTCATACCATGTGTCCATTACTTTGTTAAATTTATACACTTTTGTATTTCCGTTTCCATCATAAAGCAAGGCAGTGCTCCCAGTCTCAACGTAATGCGGAAGTTTAGAAAGATCACTTAAAAGTCCTTCGTAGCTCCTGATTTTGCTGTTGTCCTTATCCACATCAACCGCCGTTAAGCTTCCTAGATCTGGTGCTTCATCAGCTGAATTATAATACTGTCCATCTATCATAATCGCCATATTTTCACCTCCTACAAATAATAAAAAATTCCATCTAAGGATACATATTTTGAATCATTTATCGTCCTCGACTGTATTTGACCATCCGTTGTAATAGCAACTCTACAGCCTCCATGAGAATCGTCCGCTTGCTGAAATATTTTGGGTGTTGCAGGCCTTACACCGGACGGAAGAGTGCCAAGAGTGCCGTTTAAAACAGCTCCATCACTTCTCTCAACCTGTCCACGAAACTCAACTCTTCCCCCAGATCCACGGTATTGCGGAGCTCGTCCTTCCGATGTCACATATCCTGATGTTAGTGGTATAGCAGTCCATATTCCAGCGTTATTTACTGGAATCCAGCGCCATGGATACCATTGTGAATTGATATAATATCGTATTGCTACAGTGTCTATTCCCTCTGACGAATATCTAAATAATAGCTGGAGCCTAGAAGTATCAGATGATTTTAAGTTAAGGCACCATCCATGTCCAGTAGAAAAAGCAGCATTTTGTATGTTTGAAAAGTTACAATAATATGTGCCAGGATCTAAAAGAGTATTAATATTTCCCGTAAAGTTTCCTCCGGGATATACTCCAGTAAAGAATTTCTCCAGATCGCTTTTTTCCATTACTGCATATCCATCATCGTCTCTCATCATAAGGGATGTATATGTCAGCTGCACTTCTCTTGTAATTCCATTTGGAAGCGTTACTTGAATAGTTGCTCCGTCATATCCGTATCGTGTATATCCAGTTGCCTCTACGCTTCCATTTTCCTTGTTTTTCTGAGTATAATTCATTATTAAAGGGTTCCCGCCACCTTCAGAGTTGGAAAACTCGGTTGTTCCATCTACATTAAACTGTGGATTATCTGATATAGACCATGGAATTACAATGCTTCCAGCGGTGACATGTCCAAGATTGGCTGATAGTGCAGAAAGCGAATCAACTTCCAGATTTTCCGCCACAAATAAATACAATTCCCATGAACTTCCATTCCAACGGTATGTAGCATTCTGCACCAGGCCCGGGACTGTTCCGGTATGTTTCCACAACATTCCAGTATACGGATCTCGTGGTTTTGTAGCAGATACTGTGATTCCCGTTGGATTTCCATCTGATCCATCCTCGCCTTTTACCTTGACCCATGTATAGTCTGATGGATCTGTACTATCTGTTTCCGTATAGTCCGCATACTGCCCCATATAGGACCGTCCGGCACTTGTTGTAGTGCTAAAATCCGTCCGTCCATCTGCGCTATTGGCATAAGCAAAGTGGATATAAGGAGTTTTTCCATCTGGCCCAGCCGGTCCACGTGCTCCTGTAGCTCCTGGGTCTCCCGTAAACTGTGCCCATGTATAGTCTGCCGGGCTTGTACTTGCAACAGGGTTTTGGCTTACCTGGATACCGATATATTTATTAGGGGTTGTAGATATTTGTGAAGAAGATGTTGGGTTTGATACCGCTGAATAGCGTATATATATATAGCTGGATTTTCCATCTTCTCCAGGAATCCCCTGGGGGCCTCTGAAAAGCGACCAGGCATAATCACTTGGACTATTACTTTCTGTCGGAGTTTCTTTATTGTAGGCAAGACCAATGTAATTTTTCCCGGTAGGATCATTAGACATTCCGCCGCCATTGGCGTCATCTGCGTATTTCACCCAGGTATATAATGTCTTTCCGTCCTCCCCCGCCTCTCCGGGGATTCCTTCACCCAGGATCAAGGACCAGGCGTAATCGCTGTACTTTGTGCTCTCTGTCTCGCTTTCTTTATTGTAAGCGATCCCCATGTATTTCTTTCCATCTGGACTGTCGCTCATTCCTGAGGTTGGAGTGTCAGCGTATTTGATCCAGGTATACAAAACTTTGCCGTCTTCGCCTTTGATCTTGCTCCAGGTATAATCATCCGGATTACTGCTGTCTGCCTGGATAAAATCTACATACTGCCCCATATACGCTCTTCCAGTGCTATCAGAAATGCTAAAACTTGTATGGCCGTCTGCGCTGTTAGCGTAAGCAATATGAAGATATGAGGTCTTTCCATCTTCTCCGTTTGTCCCCGGAATCCCCTGGGAACCGTCCATTCCCCGGAATCTGCTCCAGGTATAATCAGAAGGATCATTACTATCCATCTCGGCAAAGTCCACATAGGTTCCTATGTATTCCGAAGGGGTTTCTGTCATCTGCGAAGAAGAAGTAGGACTAGCAACCGAGGAATATTTCACATGGAAATAGGATGTCCTCCCATCTGTTCCCGCTGGTCCCGGTGTGCCCTGAGGCCCTTGTATCCCCTGAGGCCCTCTGAACAAGGACCATGTATAATCTGATGGATCATTGCTTTCCACTGGCGTTTCCTTGTTGTATGCCAAACCTATATAATCCTTTCCCTCTGGAGCATCGGAAATTCCTCCGCCCTGAGCGTTATCTGCATATCTCACCCAGGTATAGAGCGTCTTTCCGTCTTCTCCAGGAGCCCCCGGCACGCCTTCTCCAGTGATCAGTGACCATGCATAGTCACTGTAATCATTGCTCTCTGTTGGGGTTGTTTTGTTGTAGGCGATCCCCATGTATTGTTTCCCGTCCGGGCTGTCCGACATGCCCGTTGTAGGGCTGTCTGCATACTTGATCCAGGTATAGAGGCTGACTCCATCCTTGCCGTCTTCGCCTTTGATTTTAGTCCAGCTGTAAGCTGCAGGATCCGTGCTGTCAGTCTGGACGAAATCTACATACTGCCCTATATACTGCTTGCCTTCGCTGTCGGATACGCTAAACCCGTTTTTTCCATCTGCACTGTTTGCATAGGCGATATGTAGGTAACTAGTTTTTCCGTCTTCTCCATTTGTTCCGGGAATTCCCTGAACTCCATCTGCGCCCTGTACTCCTTGAAACCGCATCCATGTGTAATCCTCTGGATCTGCACTGTCGACTTGATTGAAATCCACATAGGTTCCTATATAGACATCTGGAGTTTCGGACATTGGGTTTCCGTTTGCATTCGGGCTATATTTAATGTGAAAATAAGTGGTTTTTCCATCTTCTCCCGCAGGACCGGGAACTCCCTGTTCTCCTTGAGGCCCTTGGATACCTTGTGGGCCCCTGAAGAGTGACCATACATAATCATTTGGATTATTACTCTCCGTCGGTATTTCCTGGTTATAAGCGATTCCTATATAGTCCTTGCCTGAAGGGTTATCCGATATTCCATTTCCATTGGCGTCATCTGCATAACGGATCCAGGTATAGTAAGTCTTTCCATCTTCCCCTGCAGGTCCAGGAACTCCTTCACCCGTAATCAGGGACCATTCGTAATCACCATAATCCGTGCTCTCAACAGGGATCTCTTGGTTGTAGGCAATCCCCATATATCGTTTTCCTTCCGGCGTATCACTCATGCCGGTTGTAGGGCTGTCTGCATACTTGATCCAAGTATACAGGCTTTTCCCGTCGGCTCCGGGTGGGCCTATTGGTCCAACAGGTCCTTCTGGCCCTGGCTCCCCGTCTTCTCCATCCTGTCCGTCATTAACGTCCGATACCGTTACCTCGTAAAACGCCGTAACTTTTCCAGAGGTATCTACGGCATCAAACCGGTATACGGCCTTTCCATCTACATCGTCCGCGGATATTGTATAAGGATTTCCGATGTAAACCTCTTCACCATCTTTGTACCAGTGGATCTCATAGTTTTCTGACAGTTCTATCCCACCGGCATCCCGAATATGAGCGGTCATTGCTGTTGAACCTATTCCATTTCGAAATACAATTCCGTTATCGGTAGAGATCATTGCAGTATATGTACGGTTCTGAGCAATTAATTCTTGGACTCTTGACAACAGGGATTCATCAATTTGGCTCTGTAATTCTTTGAAATTATCAAATGTTGTCTTGCTTTGTGAGGGATCTGTAAAGCTTATATGCTGTTCAGTAACCCTGGCGCTTAGATAAAGTATTGGGAGAAAAGATTCGTCAGCGATTGTGACTGTATCTCCGATTCCGGTATCAAAATAGCCTTCTACTGTATAGCTAATTTTTGGCACACAGTTTTTCTTCAACTGTGCCAGGGCTTGGCCATAAAGTGTATTAACATTGCTGGTATCATACTCCCAATTAACGCCTATATAACGTTCATTCTCATTAGCCATTAAGTTCGATGGAAACCGGTCCCTTGCCTGGACAGCATATATGTGAGGATTATGCAGAGGGCTTATGTATTCAACATTCCCATCTGCATCATATTCGGTCTTATCAAGAGATGCTACTGTAAGTCCATCTGTTCCGGTTGGGGTAATAGCTGTATAAAGTTCTGTTATATCTGACGTTTTTGTAATTCCCGATATATCTTTCCCATACCTGAGGATAATATCATCCCTATTCTGGCCTACGCCTTGGTTTGTGTCCGAATGTTCATTATATACATTCATAACAATCCGTTTCAGGGAGTAATCATCATTTAATTCAGGAAGGAACTCTAGCTCCGCAGAAAAAACGGTTGCTAGTGAAAAAAGTCGGGCGAGAATAGTGTCCTCTCCCTCCCATTCATGAGTTATATTACGTCCAGATACCTCATTTATCCCGAGTGTTACGACATGTTCTGGGTCAAAAACCGCTAAATATTGCTCAAAGCTCATAGCCGATGATGCTTTATAGGCCGATCGCTGCTCATTTAGAAGTTCAAAAGATAATGAATAGGCTTCAACCGTTACTTCATTCTCATTGCGTTCTACATGCATAACATTCATGTAGTAATCTTTTTCTTTTCTCCTGAACGCTATTTTATTTCCCTCTACCAGAAATTCAGAATCTGGGTGCTTGGCATTAGCAGAAAATGTATATGTTGACGCAGATCCTTTTAGATATTCCACTAACTCATCATTATAATAATGCAGCGCATTATCAACATTATTATCCACAAAAGCACATACTTCATCGTATGCCGTCAGTATTCCAATTCTTACATTTTCCATTATTTGTATACCTCCGTTATACTTGCGGTTATTGTAGGTGGCGGATCACAAAATGATGAATAGGAAAATTGTACCGTTGTTTCTCCTGGTGGAACTTTAAAATATTGTGTCCCAACAATTTCATCTTTCACGCAATTAACGCCATTTACATACATTTTTCCTTCTTTCCCGTCCACGAACATTACATCTCCTTTAGCATATCTGTTCGGAATGTCTCTTTCATATGGCACATTATTCTTCTGGAAGAATAAATAATCGAAATACATTCTAGTTACCAGATCTTTTGCGCTATTAGATCTTCCGGCCCATTGTCCAAGGAAAATCGTTACGCTTCTAGCTTTTTTACTTGCCATACTGTTATCTCTGAACTGGTATTCTTTCCCAAAATAGAACTTAAATAATCCTCCACTTTTTTTGATATACAACTGCCCTGCTGAACGTGCTGCAGCCGAGCTAGAATTTGAGTTAAATGTTATTCGCTTAACTTCTTTTGTGCCGATTTTCATTATTGCATATGATGATCCAGTAGTTGTGTTATTTTTCATAAGATGAATTGACGCAAGAGGCTGGTTGCTTTCATCTCCTATAACAAATTCCAAAAGCCCAGTCTGAGATTGTCTTCCGATTTCCCACCATACTCTGGTCTGAGCATAAAAGTTCTGGGCTACGTTGCTTCCAGAGGTGTCTTTTGGAAGATACATGATCTTAGACGCGCCGTGCCAATTATCTCCAGATCCTACAGTATTAAGCGCAAGGTATGAATCTCTTCCGTTATAAGTATCCTCTCTCCATGTGCCGTTTTTGGGGAAATTTTCTGTTAATACTCCATCGCCATTAGTCATTGCAGAAAATGCAGAGTATCCTTCAAATCGAAATAGCATTTCTGATCTCTGCAATGTTTCTGTATCTAGTTCGTCAATATCGCCAAACTGCATAGCTCCATATTCACTTGCAATTCCGACAAAACCATTTTCGTGGTTATGAGTTATCGTGTAATTTACGGCGCATTCTTCTGTCCCTTCATTTATAATCTTGGTTTCCATAACATCTTCATCATTAAGAGCAGCCCGGAAGGTTTTCTCTGTCATGGAATACTTATAAGGATCACAGCAATAGAAAGAAAATTCACCTGTAACATTCAGTTTTCCGCTGTCAACATCTCCAACATCGCTTTTTGTCCCGATGAAATACTTGTCTGGTTCATCATAAAAGACCAGGCGCGCTTGCTCCTGATCTAAAATATCCATCAATCTATTGTATTTTTCTCTCTGCTCCTCTGGAGAATCTGAAAGGAGCTGGTATCCTACTGTTATTGTCCTCGGTACATTTCGCTTGCTCTGAAACTCCGTCCCATCGCTATCTCCAAGCTGTGTCTCTGCGATGTCTGACTCAAGCAATTCTCGTCCAGTAACATATAACGTTCGGTATCCAGTTATCTGGTTTTCGATATATTCTCCATTGATCTGCAAGGCCTCTACCGGGAGTGGGTTGCTCCCGGAATAGGCCCGAATTGTTGTATCTTTAAACTCATACATGGCAATCACCTGATTCCATTAATCATGTTGTTTACTTTCTCACGCTTTTTAAGGTCT
>ERZ1090865.1659-NODE-1660-length-10733-cov-7.371043_pt1 | contig 10733 bp, 9 predicted proteins | sample MGYA00478478_ERZ1090865 | MGnify/ENA primary metagenome ERZ1090865 (study PRJEB33644, sample SAMEA5815715) | chicken gut metagenome | biome: Chicken; feature: Gastrointestinal Tract; material: Caecum | place: Ireland | collected 2019-01-01 | study: A study of the... | reverse complement strand
GCTTTTTTCTCGCACAAGCACATGTAAGCGCAGCTTTTTCGTACACCAAAGACACGCAAAAGGCACTGACTTTCGTCGGTGCCTTTTGCGTTTGTGCGGAAGAGGGTGTTTCAAGAGCCCGCATGGCGAGCTTTGGCGGCGATAGCCGACAAGCCCTGCCGAGGCTCCGCCCGCAGGGCAGAAACGGCAGTCCATGCCATTCACCTTATTTTATTATATAACTTCCGCATATTGCCGGATTAACGCGGTGCGGCATACTTCAATGCAAAATTGCACATACTCCGTTTATGTCAGGCGAAATAATTTTGAAAACGGAGGTATTATGAGAAGTACAACGCAGATAGCGCTGCAATATGCGCACAGGTTTTACAAATTCAGAGGCGAGGCGCAATACCTGCACGGACACACGGGCGTGCTCACCATCGAGGTGGAGGACAGCATAAACGAGGGCGTGAACATGGTGTTCCCCTGCAACGAAATAAAGAAGACCGCGTGGAACGTATTGAAGAATTTCGACCACGCGCTGATCTTAAGGGAAGACGACCCGTTGCTGCCCGCAATTCTTGCCGTATACGAACAGCAGGGGATAAGGGACGGCGCGCCGCAGAACACTTTGACGGGCGAACCGTTCAGGTGCGAACTTGCCACCGCATACCCCGAATGCAGGCTTGTGGTGACCAAGGAGACGCTGACGGTTGAAGGCATGATAAAGATAGCTTACGCCCTGCTCAAAGACAAACTGAACATCGTAAAGCTGACTTTTACCAGCGGCGACAACGCCGCCACTCAGGATTTCAAAGCCGAAGGCACGATGGACCGCTGCCCGCTGTGCGGCGTTGCAATGGACGAAAACGGAGTATGCCCCAAGTGCGGTTACAGGAAAAAATAAGCGAGCACAATGTGCGCACAAGCAAAAACACGGCTTGAAAAAGCCGTGTTCTTATTTACATATGCAGATTGAGCGGCATATATGCCGCAACCGACAGATCAAACGGCAAACACGCAGATTACATTGCTCGGAAAAAGCTCTCTATGCGGCCGAACGGAATGACGTCCTTTCTGTCGTAGAGGTCGGTGTGCACGGCGCCGGGTATGATGAACAGCTCCTTGTTGGCGGCATAGGGGCTGTCCATTAACATTTTTGCGTAGGCGTCGCGGCTGAAATCGCAGGAATGTGCCTTTTCACAGTGAATTATGAGCACGGCAGAGCGGATCTCGTTGCTGTAATTGTTTATCGTCATGTTTATGAACGGCAGCGACGATGTGACGTTCCACCCGCCGTTAGAATTGAGCGAACGTTCGGAATATCCGCGCGCTGTCTTGTAATAGTCGTGATAGTCCTTTACAAAGAAGGGCGCGTCGTCGGGCACTCTTTCGGCAACGCCGCCCGCGCGCTTATATGTGCCGCTTGCAAAGTCGGCGGTGCGCTGGGCGTTGAGCGACTCTTTGAGCTTATAGCGGGCATCGGCGCTGTCTTCGGCGTCGAAATATCCCCTTGCATTCACGCGGCACATATCGTACATTGTGGACGTAACCGTTGCTTTTATCCTGGTATCCATGGCGGCGGCATTGAGCGCCAGCCCGCCGAAACCGCAGATGCCGAGTATGCCTATCCTTGCAGGATCGGCAAAGTCGCTTGCCGAAAGGAAGTCGACCGCTGCGCAGAAGTCTTCAGTGTTGATGTCGGGCGATGCCACGTTGCGCACCGCCCCGCCGCTTTCGCCCGTGAACGAGGGGTCGAAGGCGAGCGCCGCAAACCCGCGCGAAGCGAGTTCATCGGCATACAGTCCCGAAGCCTGCTCCTTTACCGCGCCGAACGGGCCGCACACGGCTATCGCGGCGAGCCTGCCGCGCGCGCCTGCGGGCAGGTACAGGTCGCCCGCCAGCTCTATGCCGTACCGGTTCGTAAACCTGACCTTTTGCCGGGTAACGTTTTTGCTGAGCCTGAAAGTATATCCGTCGTATGCAGATTTCATACAATATCCTCCCATTACTTTATTGCATATAAATTTTATCGCAGCACCGTAATTATGTTAAATACCTATAATGCAACAAACGATATGCAATGCAGGCATAGAATAACAACGGCAGACGGTTTTCGCCGCCTGCCGCCGCAATTTACTCAGTTATCGTTCTGCCTGTCGCCGCGCGCAAGATTTTCCCTTGCGGTGGCGAGCATGAGCTTGATGCGGTTTTCCTGATTGACCCTGGTTGCCGAAGGGTCGTAGTCCACCGCCACTATGTTTTCGTCTTTATACATGTTTTTGAGCGTACGTATGGCGCCCTTGCCTGCAATGTGGTTGGGCAGGCAGCCGAAGGGCTGGGCGCACACGATGTTTTCGGTGCCCGTTTCGGCGAGCGCCGCCATTTCGGCCGGTATAAGCCAGCCTTCGCCCATCTTAACGCCCTGGTTGAGCACCTTGTCGGCGCACTTGCGGAGGTGTTCGAAGTCGTGGATAGGTTCGAAGGTGCCGTCTTTGCGGAAGATCTTTATGATATTTTTCTGCATGCGGTGCAGCACGGCGTATAACAGCCTGTTCACCGTTATGAACAGGCTCTTTTTGCCGTAGAGCCTGCCGTCGTTGATATTGTTCACCACGCAGTAGAGCACATAGTCCATGAGCACCGGCACCACAGGTTCGCAGTCCTCAGACATGAGGAACTGTTCGAGGTGGTTGTTGCCGAGCGAGGAGTACTTGACGTAAATCTCGCCGACGATACCCACCCTGACCTTTTTAACGTTGCGGCGCTTTACCGCGGCGAACATGGCGACTATCTTTTTGATTATCTTTTTATAGCGCGCCCAGCCGCCGCGTTCGAAACGCAGCGTTACGAGGTCCATGGCGCCGTCGCGCACGCGGTCTGTCTCGCCCTCTTCCGCCTCGTAGGGCTTGGTCTGGTTATAGCACCACATTATGGCGTCGCCGTAGAATATGGCGAACACCAGCTTGAGCATCAGCTTTGCGCCGACGTGAAACGAGGAATCCTTTTCCAGTCCCGAAAAGTTGAGCGAGAGCACGGGCACCTGCGGAAATTCGGCGCTGAGCGCCTTGCGTATGAGCGGGATATAGTTGGACGCCCTGCATCCGCCGCCCGACTGGCTCATGAGCACGGCGACGTGATCGACGTCGTACTTTCCGCTCCTGAGCGCGTCGATATACTGGCCCACCGTGCACAGGCAAGGATAGCACGTGTCGTTGTGGACGTGTTTGAGCCCCTCGTCTATTACGGCGCGGCTGTCGTTTTTGAGCACTTCGACGTCGTAGCCCTCGCCGCGGAGCAGCCGCTCGATTATGGCGAAATGCCAGGGCAGCATGTCGGGGATGAGTATCTTGTAACTTTCCTTCATCCACGGCTGCCAGCGCGGGTAGCCGTTGGTGTAGTCCTTTACGTTTTTTGTCTGCTTATTCTCTTTCATAGCCGTTCTGCGCGTTTTTTACCTTCCTCTATGGCGGCAAGCATACTGCGCAAGCGTATCTTGACTACGCCGAGGTTGTTTATTTCGTCTATCTTTATCTGGGTGTACAGTTTGCCGTTCTTTTCCATTATCGAGCGTACCTCGTCGGCGGTGATGGCGTCGAGGCCGCAGCCGAACGACACGAGCTGCACGAGGTTGATATCGTCGTTGCGGCAGGCAAATTCCGCCGCACGGTACAGCCTTGCGTGGTAAGTCCACTGGTTGAGCACGTTGACATTTACGAGGTCGGCTTCGTCGAACACCGCGTCTTCGGAGAGCACCGCAAGCCCGAGCGACGTGAGCAGCTTGTTTATGCCGTGGTTTATTTCGTTATCCACGTGATAGGGCCTGCCCGCGAGCACTATTATCTGCTTGCCGTTTCCGCGCGCCGCCTTAATTATCTCCGCGCCCTTCGCGCGGACGTCGGCATGGTACTTTGCGAAGCGGGCGAAACCCTCTTTGAGCGCGGCGTCAGCCGCCCTGCGCCTTACCTTATACTTTTTAAGGGCGTCGCACAGCTTTTTTACGGTGTTGTCCCACATGTTGAGGTCGATGTAGGGCATTATGAAGTTGTCTGCGGTGAGGCGCTCGTTGTTGGCTTTGAGCAGTTCCGGATAGTAGGCAACTACGGGACAGTTGTAGTGGTTTACAGAGTCGTGTTCGTCGAGGTTATAGCTTTCGCAGGGCAGGAATATGAAGTCCACACCCTTGTCGAGCAGGCTTTCGATATGGCCGTGCATGAGCTTTGCGGGATAGCACGCCGTATCGGACGCGACGGTATGCTGGCCGCGGAAATACAGCTCGCGCGAGGACTGGTCGGAGAGCACCACCTCGAAGCCGAGGCTCTCGAAGAAGCCCGCCCATATGGGCAGCTGTTCGTACATGCCCAGCTGCAGCGGAAGCCCCACCTTAACCTTGCCGGGCGTGCCCTTGATGCACTGCGGCAGGCGCTTTTGCTTGTAGGCGTAGATGTCGAGCGCCTCCGACGCGGGCTTGAGCCCCGCGCCCCTTTCGCACTTGTTGCCGGATATGTAGCGGGAGTGGTCGGCAAAGGTGACGATGTTTACGTTGCACTTTGAAGTGCAGCCGCGGCAGACTATGGCGTTTGACTTGTAGGAGAAGCCTTCGAGTTCGCCCTTGCCCAGCGTGGAGGACTTGCCGCCGCTCATTTCTTTGGCGTAGAGCGCCGCGCCGAACGCGCCCATCAGCCCTGCTATGCCGGGGCGGATGACCTGCTTGCCGGTCTCCCTTTCAAAGGCGCGCAATACGGCGTCGTTAAGAAAGGTGCCGCCCTGCACCACTATGTTTTCGCCCAGCTCGTCCGCGCTAGCCGCGCGGATTACCTTGTATATGGCGTTTTTGACTATCGAGATGGAGAGGCCCGCCGAGATGTCCTCTACCGAGCTGCCCTCCTTCTGCGCCTGCTTTACGGCGCTGTTCATGAACACCGTGCAGCGCGAGCCGAGCTCCACGGGATGGGGCGCGAACAGCCCGAGCTGCGAGAACTTGTCTATCTCCATGCCCATGGCGCGCGCGAAGGTCTGGATGAACGAACCGCAGCCCGAGGAGCACGCCTCGTTGAGCATTATCGAATCGATGGCGCGGTTCTTTATTTTGAAGCACTTTATGTCCTGCCCGCCGATGTCGATTATGAAGTCGACGTCGGGGTTGAAGTGCAGCGCCGCCTTGAAGTGGGCGACCGTTTCGACTATGCCGAAGTCGGCCTTTATCGCCGCCTTTATCAGGTCTTCGCCGTAGCCCGTGACCGCGCTGCCCCTTATGGTTATCCTGCCTTCGGAAAGTTCATAGATCTCTTTGAGCTTGTCCACGATTATGTCGACGGGCTGTCCGTTGTTGGACTGGTAGTGCGAATAGAGTATGCGGCAGTCGGGGGTTATGAGGATGAGTTTTGTGGTCGTGGAGCCGCTGTCTATGCCGAGGTAGGCGTCGCCCGTGTAGGTGGCGATGTCGGCAAAGGTGAGGTCGGTGGCACGGTGGCGCTTTACGAATTCGGAGTACTCCTCCTTGTCCCTGAACAGCGGTTCGCCCGTTATCACCTCGTCGGTGCCCTCGGCGTGTTCGATGCGGCTTATTATCTCGTCTATGCCCATGGGCTTGACGCCCGCGGAATGGAGCGCCGCTCCTATCGACATGAAGCAGGGGGCGTCTTCGGGGAACACGGCGTTTTCGTCGGAGAGCTTAAGCGTGCGCGTGAACGCGCGGCGCAGACCCTTCAAAAAGTAGAGCGGGCCGCCCAAAAAAAGCACCTTGCCCTTTATGCGCCTGCCCTGCGCGAGGCCGGACACCGTCTGGTCGACGACGGCCTGGAAGATGGAGGCCGAGATATCCTCCTTGCGGGCGCCCTGGTTTATGAGCGGCTGGATATCCGACTTTGCGAACACGCCGCAGCGCGAAGCTATCGGATAGAGCTTTTCGGCGCGTAGGGCGTAGTCGTCCATCTCGGTCACGGTGATGTTCAGAAGGGTAGCCATCTGGTCGATGAATGCACCCGTGCCGCCCGCACAGCTGCCGTTCATGCGCTGTTCGGTCCCGCCGGTTATAAAAATTATCTTGGCGTCCTCGCCGCCCAGCTCTATCGCTGCGTCGGCGTCGGGATAGTAACGGCGTATGGCGACGAACGCCGCCTGCACTTCCTGGACGAAGTTTATGCCGCTGCGCTGAGAGAGCCCCAGCCCCGCGCTGCCCGTGACGGAGGCGCAGAACTCGCCCCCGAACTGCGCGCGTATTTTTTCAAGTTCGCTCAGCACGGTCTCGCGCACCTGCGCGTAATGCCTTTCGTACGATCTGTAAAGAACGGTTCCGTCCTGCTCCACCACCGTTACCTTTACAGTAGTGGAGCCGACGTCTATACCCATAAGTTTAGCCATAGTACCTGCCATCCGCCCGCATTGACCCTGATTTCGGGTATACGGCGACATTTTATATCATTTCATTGTGCATTATAGCACAATGCAGCGGATATTTCAATTTTTAGCGGCAGGTTTTATGTTAAAATTTTGTGTAAGCCGCAGCCGCATCCCCCATTGTTGCATGAACGGGCGCAGGTGCACTTTTTGCGGCGGAGATACTTGTTGCGCGTAGCCATTCCGCCGCGGATATGGCGCTCGGAAAGGTTTTTGTCGAGCACCTTGCGCACACTTGCGTACAGCTCGGCGTCGACTTCTTTCAGCCGTTCGGCTACGTCCTTGTGAACGCTTGACTTGCTGGTGCCGAAGTGATTGGCGCAGGCACGCACCGTGGCGCCCGTGCTTACGATGTATTCCGCCTCGCGCACCGCCCTTTCGGCGATGCCGTCTGAATTTTCCGACATGATATATACTCCCCCGGTTTCAAAAATTGTGAGTATATATTTTTATGCCGGTTTTTGGCGCAATATGACGAACCCCTCCGCGGCACGCCGCGGAGGGGATTATTGCCGTCCCGGCCCCTCAGAGGGGTCAGTCCTTATACTGTACGAGATTTGCTCCGTCTTCCCACAGCCTTTCAAGATGATAAAAATCGCGCATTTCGTCGTTGAACACATGCACTATCACATCGCCGTAGTCGAGCACGTTCCAGCGTCCTTCCCTGCCGCCGTCCCTGCGCTCGGGCATAACGCCGTATTCTTTTTCCAGCTTCTCTTCCAGATTTTCGCACAGCGCCTTTACCGCCGTGGACGACCTGCCGCCCGCTATGACGAAGTAGTCGCACAGCGAGCTTTTGGAAGCGACGTCGATATACACGATGTTTTCGCCCTTCTTTTCGGAGAGCAGCTTGCAGATGAGGAGAGCTTTTTCCTTGCTTGTCATATTACCTCCGTATTACTTTTTGCCCGCCCGCACGGCGCTGATATAGTCGTAAGCCTGCTGCGTGAGCGGATATATCTCCTTGCCCTCCGCGCGCAGGTATTCGAGCTCGCGGCCGAGGGCGTGTTCAAGGCAGGCATCGATGTCCCGCGCAAATTCGGCGCGCAGCTCATCCGCGCCGTCGAAATCCCTTCCCTCTTCGAGCATGTCGCAGAGGAATATCAGCTTTTCGAGGGGCGACATGCCCGGCCTGCCGCTGGTGTGATAGCGTATGGCGTTGAGCATGTCCTCGTCGGTGACGCCGAATACGTGTTCGGCAAGGTAGGCGCCGCTGTATTGGTGCATCACGCTTTCGGGCACGCCCTCCGGCGGGACGAAGCCCTTTAGCAGCCTGTCGGAGAGCTTTAAGTTCTTTGCCGCATCGTGCAGCGCGGCGGTGACGACCGCCTTCTTTTCGGGTATGCCCAGCCTGCGGCAGTTTTCCGCCGCCATAAACGCCACGCGCAGGGTGTGCGCGGCGCGCTTTTCGCTCATGAGCTTCCGGGCCTTTACAAGCTCGGGCATTACATAAAGTCCGTGCTTTCCGATATAGTCGGCGATTGCCGGAGGGACATACGGCGCAATGTCGGCGCCGAGCGAAGCGCGCACGCGGACGCGCGTGGAGGAGACCGCAGAGCCCGTATAACCTATCGTTACGGCGTCGACGCCGAACTGCTCTTTAAGCTGCCTGCACGCGGCGGCGACGTCGGCGCTGCCGTGCCTTGCGCAGACGGCGGGAGTGGCTATTTTTAGTATGCGCTCGGGATATACCCACTGCGGAAAATAGGCGAGCATGTCCGCGCCCATCAGAAAATAGATGTCCGCGTCGGGATACTTGTGACGGAGATAGTCGCAGGTGATGTAGGAATAGCTTGCTCCGCCCTTGTTCACTTCGAAGTCGGAGACCTCGCCGAGGCCTTCGAACGCTATGCGGCACATCTCCAGCCTGTCGGCGGGAGGGGCGCTTATCAGTCCGCCCTTGTGCGGAGAGACGGCTGTGGGCATGATTATCACTTTGTCGCACTCCAGCTTCTGCAGCGCCGCCTTCAGGATGGCGACATGTTCGTTGTGTACGGGGTTGAACGCACCCCCGAATAATAAGATCTTCATATGCGTATGTATTGTTTACCGTGTAAAAATATAGTCAAAAATATGTGTGTGAGAAAATTTATACCTATAGTTTCGGACGCGGCGGTGGCCGCGCTGTGCACATTCATGCTTGCATTCACCTTTGTGAGGTATCACTTCGGCAACACATACGGCCTTATCGCCGCACTGCCTGCGGCGCTTGCCGCGGGAACGCTGGTATTTTTGTATAAGGGCAGAAAGCGCAAAAGGGCGCTGGATACCGCCGCTATGTCGGCGGGAGCCGAAAAACTTGCCGCACACCTTGCGCTGCTCGGGCCGGAGGAGTCGGCGGCGCTGTTTGCGCGGGGCCTTGACGGAGCCAAGACGGACGGCAGCGTTGCCGAGACGGACAGGGGCTTATATTTTTGCAGCTTCACGCCCGAGCCCGCCGACAGGAACGCGCTGCTCACAGCCATAAGGCACAGGACGGAAAAGAAAAAACACTTCGTTTGCTGCACCGCCACGCAGGAGTGCGCGCGGCTTGCGGAGGAAGCCGGCATAGAACTGATATGCGCCGAAGAGATTTACGGGCTGCTGAAAGAAAAGGACGCGCTGCCCGGAAAATATCTGCTCGAAAAGCCGAAGAGCGGCATGTTTTCAAAAATAAAGGGCGGATTTTCGCGCAGGCTGTGCATGCCGGCGTTCTGGTCGGGCGCGGCCATGCTGTTCTTTTCCTACTTCTCCTTTTATCCCGTATATTACATCGTTTCAGGGTCGCTGCTGCTTATGCTGTGCGCCGCCGCAGCCATATTCGGCAAGCGGGCAAAATAGCGTTGTTTGCGGCATATGTGCTGCTCAATCGAGTTTTATGTGCTCTATCCCCTTTCGCGAAGAGCGGCGGTAGAGCACCGCCTTGCGTCCGATGACTATCACGCATTCGGCATGGAGCTGCGCCGCCAGCCGCTCGCCTATTTCGCGGGGGATCCCGTCGGCATTTTCGAGGATATTTATCTTTATCAGCTCGCGCGCTTCAAGGCAGTCGGAGAAACTTTTGAGCATGTTTGCCCCTATGCCTTCTTTGCCGACCTGACCCACGGGCGAGATGTTTGCCGCGAGCGATTTAAGTTTACTTCTCTGTTTACTTGTAAGCATTCCGTTTACCTTATTATTTCAACATTATTTCAACGCTGTGCGTTTCACTCCACGAAGTCGAATTCGACGTCTCCTATCGACACCGTATCCCCCTCCTCTATGCCCATCTCCCTGAGCTTTGCAATGACGCCCTTTTCGCGCAGTATCTTCTGGAAATAAGCCATGGAGTCGGGATCGTTGAGAGTGACGTTGCGGCAGAGCATGTCCACGAGCGGGCCTTCGACCACAAAGATATCGCCGTCCATGAATATCTCGAAGCCGAGGTCGGAGGGCCTGCGGTAGGTGAACAGCTCGTCCGCCTCCTCCCGCGCGACGGGGGGCAGCTTTTCGAGCTGCGCCGAAAGCTCGTCCAGCAGGGGACGGAGGCCCTCGCCCTTTACCGCCGTTACGGGGAATATTTTATACTTCCCGCCGTAAACTTTTCTGAACCTTGCAATGTTTTCCTCCGCGCCCCATACGTCGCACTTGTTGAGCGCGATCACCTGCGGGAGTGCGGCGAGCTTTTCCGAATAGCCGGAAAGTTCGGCGTTTATCTTTTTGAAATCTTCTACCGGATCCCTGCCCTCGGCACCCGAGACGTCGACGACATGCAGCAGCAGGCGGGTGCGTTCGATATGGCGCAGGAAGTCGTGCCCGAGCCCGGCGCCTTCCGCCGCGCCCTCGATGAGCCCGGGGATATCAGCCGCGATGAAGGACTTGTCGTAGACCCTGACCACGCCGAGATTGGGCGAGAGAGTGGTGAAATGATAGTTTGCTATTTTGGGGCGCGCCGCCGAGATCCTGGAGAGCAGCGTGCTCTTGCCGACGTTGGGGAAACCTATTATGCCGACGTCGGCTATGACTTTGAGTTCGAGCACCAGGACGTGCGGTTCGGTCTTTTCCCCCTTCTGCGCAAAGTTGGGGGCGTGCCTGCGGGAGGTGGTGAAGCGGGTGTTGCCCTTGCCGCCCCTGCCGCCTTCTGCTATGAGCTTGCTCTCGCCGTCTTCGAACATGTCGGCGATGACGGTGCCGGTTTCGAAGTCCCTTACGACGGTGCCCACGGGCACCTTTATTTTTACGTCGTCGCCGCCCCTGCCGAAGCACTGATTGGTGCCGCCGCGTTCGCCGTTTCCCGCGACGAATTTGCTCGTATAGCGAAAGGGCAGAAGGTCGTTAAGCCCTCTGTCCGCAACGATATAGACGTCGCCGCCCTTGCCGCCGTCGCCGCCGTC
>ERZ1090865.1658-NODE-1659-length-10736-cov-7.951503_pt1 | contig 10736 bp, 8 predicted proteins | sample MGYA00478478_ERZ1090865 | MGnify/ENA primary metagenome ERZ1090865 (study PRJEB33644, sample SAMEA5815715) | chicken gut metagenome | biome: Chicken; feature: Gastrointestinal Tract; material: Caecum | place: Ireland | collected 2019-01-01 | study: A study of the... | reverse complement strand
TCTTTCAGTTTCTGAAGAGCTTCTCTGTCATAATCGTATACTTTCTGGCTTGTTTCCATCTTGGAAAGCATGTCCGCAATGCTGCTGGACTCTAAAAGCGCCTGGGCCCAGGATGTGCTTCCTCCGTTCTCATAGAGGTACTGGATACGTTTCTTCATATCCTCATATTGTTTATCCCGCTCTGCCTGGGCTTCTTCCAGTTTCTTCTGTGTTGCCTGTATGTCAGCTTCTTTTTCCTGAATACTTTCGTTAAGCATATTTACCTGGGTCATAACCCCTACCAGCTGCTGCTGTGTAGAGCTGATCTGGCTCATCAGAGCACTCTTCTGGCTCTGAAGTTCATTAACCTTTGCCTGCGCATCGGAAAGCTTACTCTGAGTTGCTGACTTCTGGGCCTGTACTTCATCCTTTCTGGCAGCTGCAACAGGAACAATCTGAGTAGCTGTCATCGCAAAAATCAGTGACAGGCATATCAATCTTTTTTTCATAGTCCTAAATACCTCTCCCTAGTAAAATCTGTTAACAAGTTTTAGTAAAATTCTGTAATATTTTTGTAATATTTATTACGCTTTTATGATATACTAGCACATTCTACCAGGTTTTTCAAGGTTTATTTTTCTCTCCGTACCTTTGCGGCCTGGGCATGGCCCATTAATCCCTCTCCCTGAGCCATTCTTTCTACCAGAGGAGCCAGATCTCTCATAGCCTCCTGGGTCATGCTCTGATGGGTACAGGTTTTCAGGAAAGTACCTACCCATACACCGCCGGTATATCTGGCAGCTCTCAATGTGGGAAGCGTATGATTGGTCCCGGAAGCATAATCTCCGAAAACTTCCGCCGTGTTTTCTCCCATAAACAGCGATCCATAATTATAAAGCTGTTCTTTTAATGCCTCCGGCTCCTGTACATTCAGTTCCAGATGTTCCGGCGCATAATCGTTGGCGATCTGCAGTGCCTCTTCCAGACTGTCTGCCAGTACCACTTCTCCATAGGTCTCCCAGGATTTTTTGGCAATGGAAGCTGTAGGCAGCCAGGACAGTTCTTTTTCCACTGCCTGGATAACCGCCTGTCCGAATTTTTCATCTGTGGTGATCAGCATCCCTTTCGCATTAGGATCATGTTCTGACTGGGCCAGAAGATCTGCCGCCACGATTTCCGGCGTACCGCTGCCGTCGGCAATGACCAGCACTTCACTGGGGCCTGCCACAAAGTCGATGCCCACCTGACCGTAACACTGCCGTTTCGCCTCTGTCACATACTGATTTCCCGGACCTACGATCATATCTACCGGCCTGATCTCTTCTGTTCCATAAGAAAATGCCGCGATAGCCTGGGCTCCCCCTACTGCATAGATCTCATCTGCTCCTGCAATATCCATAGCCGCCAGGGTCTTTGGATTGATCCGGTCTGTTCCTTTCATAACCGGGGAACAGGCAGCTACCCGTTCTACTCCTGCCGCCTTGGCAGGGATCACCAGCATAAGAGCCGTAGAATAAAGAGGATAATTTCCTCCCGGCACATAACAGCAGCAGGATTTTACCGGAATGATCCTGTGTCCCAGAAAGATCCCCGGCGCAGGGCTGAAATTTTCCAGAGGCTTTATCGTTTCTCTCTGCGCCCTGGCAAAAGCCCGGATATGTTCCGCAGCTTTTTTCAGATCCTGGATTTCCTGCTCTGTAAGCTGATCATATGCTTCCCGGATTTCTTCCTTTGTTACAAGAAAAGAGGTTCTCTTACTGCCGTCGAACCGCTGGCTGTATTCTTTCAGGGCCTCATCTTTTCTTTTCTTCACATCATCTATCATATCGCCTACTGTCTGTGTAAGCTTCTTTTTATCTTCTTCTGTCCGAACTCTGGCTTCTTTTAAAACTTTCATAACCAATCTAAACCTCCCTGGATTTAATGCCTTAGAATATTATCTGCCACCCCAGGCTGCAGAGCCATGAAACTGCAGGATCCATATTCTCTGCCTCCCGGATTGCATTTCATATTATAAAATATCAAGCCCGGTCCATGTCAATCTTGTTTTTTCCCTTTTTTTCCGCAAACCTTGAGTATACTCCGGGTTTATGCTACCATAAAACAAGAAATCGACTTATTTAGCCGCCGGCGGACAAAGATCACGAACGAAGAAAGGTGCCTGAAAAACTCATGCGTATTGGAAAAGTATCACAACTTTATCATATATCCATTGACAATCTCTACTATTATATCCATTACGGTCTCCTGGTCCCCCCCAGACCCAGAGGCCAGTATGTCTTTGACGAAGCCACCTGCAAAGATCTGGAATGGATCCTGGAACTAAAAGATCTGGATTTTTCTCTTCGGGAGATCCATATCCTTTTGTCTTTAAAAAGAGTCTCCGGCTTTGCAGATCCCCAGGATCTTCTGGAATTAAAAGAAATGTATCAGAACAAGCGCCATCTCTGTCTTCAGGAAATGGCCCACAAAAAAGAAGTGGCTGACAGACTGGAAAAAAAGATAGCGGAACTGGAGATCCCGGCTTCCTCGCCGGAAGAAAAAACGGGAGTCCCCCTGTCCATGCTTCCCCTTCTTAGCTGTCCATGCTGCGGCAGAGATCTTTCTATGAAAGAAGTGGAAATGAATCACCGTTACATATGGAAAGGAACCCTTTCCTGTTCCTGCGGCTATCAGGCCGAAATCCGTCACGGTATCCTGATGACTCCCAATAAAAACCAGAACCTTCAGGACGCTCCGGATCTCACCCGGGAATTATATAAAGATCTTCCCCCGGATCTGATCAGTCTGTTTCAGCGTTCCTACAACTACATGCTGAAAGCCATGAAAGAAGCAGGACTCCAGAATAAGGTTATCTGTGAAACCTATATAAACGCCTGGTTTTTCATCCATAATCATCTGGAATATCTGCCCAAAAACAGCCGTTATATCATCATTGACAAATATCCGGAAACCCTTCTCATGTATAAACGGCTCATAGAGAAGCAGGCGCCGGATCTGGAAATCCTGTATCTGGCAGACAGCAGCACCTGTTTTCCTCTGAAGCCTGGCTGTATAGATCTTCACCTGGATTTCTTTGCGGCAAATGAACACAACTTTTATCATGATACCTTCCTATATGAAGAGCTGTTCCCCTATCTGGCGCCAAAGGCAGACCTTATCGGCACTTATTTTTACTTTGACCATGCCCCCAGATCCATGAAACAGCTTCTTAGCCAGTATCCGGAGTCCTACTATAAAAATTTTGACCTGGAGTATTTCCATACTTCCCTGAAAAAAGCCGGATATGAACTTCTGGAAGAAGAAGACTGCGGCTGTACCACAGATTCCGGTGCCAACCTGGGCTTCGGTTTCCACGTAAAAGGCGAAAAAATGCACCTTCTTCCCTATCACGGAAGAAAGTGCACCTGAAATTTTATGATGATACCAGGGGCAAATAGACAAAACTCCGACGCAAGCTTGCTTGTGAGAGTGCGTAAGCACGAAGCAAGCCGGTATCATAGAGGTCAAAAGGTCTAATCCCCCATGAGCTTGCTCATAAGCGGGTGCAGGACCTTGGGGCCCGGCCCGATATGAGCATGAACATCCTTTTATTCTATTCAAAGAATACGGCAGCCGCCTTTATAAAGTAGTCGGTATCCTCCACTCCTGCTGTCTCGTAAGGAGAATGCATAGCCAGCTGGGGAAGACCGATATCCACTGCGTTTACAGATACCTGGGCCATGGAAATATTTCCCAGGGTAGATCCTCCCGGCATATCTGACCGGTTGGTAAAAGTCTGAAAAGGAACTCCTGCCTGACGGCAGATATCCTTAAACACAGCGGCAGAATATCCATCCGTACAGTATTTCTGATTAGCACTGTGTTTGATCACGATTCCCTTATTGAGATAAGGCCGGTTCACCGGATCTGCCTTTTCTGTATAATTGGGATGTACTCCATGGGCATTGTCTGCCGAGATCATAAAGCTGTCCGCCACACACCTCAGATAGTCCTCATAATCTCCTCCCAGTCCTTTCTGAATCCGGAGGAGAACATCATACAGAAAGGTAGAAGCAGCCCCCTGCTTTGTTCCGCTTCCCACTTCTTCATTATCCATAACACAATGGACCGCTCCATATTTTTCTTTTTTCCCGGCCAGAAAGCCTTTCAGGGAAGCAAAGGCACACTGGAGATCATCCAGCCTTCCGATGGAAACAAACTCTTCCTGTGCGCCCCAGATAGTTCCCTTCTGACGGTTATACAGGAACAGATCATGTCCCAGGATCTCCTCTTCCTTTACCCCTGCGGCCTCTGCCAGGATCTTCTGGAATTTTCCCTTTGCAGAAGCTTCCCCAAACAGAGGGAGAAGGTCTTTCTGAGGATTGTACTTATAACCATTATTAGCTTCCCGATTCATATGTATGGCCAGATTAGGGATCATCACCAGGTCCCGGTCAATATTTACCAGTCTGGTGACGATCTTTCCCTCTTCCTTTATGGCGATCCGGCCAGCCACGGAAAGAGGCCGGTCCATCCAGGGAGCGCAAAGCATTCCTCCATATCCTTCTGTATTCAGTTTTACATACTGGTTCTCCACCAGGATCTCCGGATTTTCTTTGATCTTAAAGCTGGGAGAATCACTGTGGCTTGCAATGATCCGGAATCCCGTAAGCTCTCCTTTTGGAAGGGAAAAGGCGATCAGGGCAGATCCGTTCCGGGTGGTATAATATCTGCCCCCCGGAACTAACTGCCACCGGTCTTTTTCTTCTAATTTTATATATCCTTCCCCATCCAGCATATCTCCCATAGTCTTTACGGCATGAAAGCTGGTGGGACTTTTTTCAATAAATGCGATCAGTTCTTTTGCTGTCTCTTGGCTCATGTTTCTTCTCTTCCTAATCTTCTGTCTTATTTTCATTAACCAGTGCCATGGCGATCTTTTCCGGAGTGATCGGCATCTCCCGGATACGGACGCCCACTGCGTTGTATACGGCGTTTGCAATAGCCGGGCAGGGGGTATTGATCACCATTTCTCCAATGGACTTGGCGCCAAATGGATGGCTCTTTTCGTAACTTGGAATAAATTCTACCCGGATATTTTTCAGATCTGTACGGGCAGGGATCTTATACTGCATAAAAGAATTATTCCGCATCTGTCCCCGGTCATTGTACTGGATATCTTCATAAAGGGCCATGCCGATCCCCTGGGCCAGTCCTCCCTCTGTCTGGACTCTCGCCAGATTAGGATTTACCGGTGTACCGCAGTCTACCACTGCCGCATAATCCAGGATCTCCAGAGCTCCTGTCTCCTTGTCGATCTCGATCTCTACGATACCGGCCATAAAAGGCGGCGGAGAGATCTGGGAGGAACGGGTTGCGGAGGCCTGAAGGCTGGTATTATTTCCGCTGGTTCCTTTTGCCGCTACTGCCTCCAGAGACACCTCTCCCTCGCCATTTAATTTATACACACGTTTTCCGTCAAATTCTACCTGGTCCGGTTCTGTCTCCAGCATAGAGGCTCCCAGTTCTTTGATCTTCACCCGCAGCTGTTCACAGGCGTCTGCCACGGCCATTCCAGTTACATAGGTAGTAGCAGAAGCATAAGAACCTGAATCATATGGAGAGATATCTGTGTCTACACCAAATACCACAATGTTATCAAAGTCTGTTTCCAGTACATCTGCCGCCATCTGGGACAGAATGGTATCACAGCCGGTACCCATATCTGTGGCACCCAGGCCCAGTGTATAGGAACCGTCCTCTCCTAATTTAATGGAAGCTCCTCCCACGTCTACCTTGGCAATAGAAGAGCCCTGCATGGCAATAGCAGCTCCCACTGCCCGAACCTTTCCATTGCCCATATCACGGCAGGGATATTTTTCATTCCAGCCGATCATCTCTTTCGCCCTTGCAAGGCACTTATCCAGAGTACAGCTGGTCACCCATGGGCTTCCGTCGTACCCGATAAACCGGCAGCCTTCTTTTGAAAGATTCTTCTCCCGGAATACAACCGGATCCATTTTCATTTTATGGGCCAGCTCGTCCACCGCAGACTCCAGTGCAAAAATCCCCTGGGTAGCTCCGTATCCCCGGTAAGCTCCTGCAGACATCTGGTTGGTATATACCACCTCATAACTGAACCGGTAGGCCTCCGTGTTCCGATAGAGCCCCAGCGGCTTGTGTCCGGAAAGTCCTACTGTAGTAGGGCCATGTTCTCCATAAGCCCCTGTATTGGACAGTGTATGGATATCAATGGCCTTCAAAGTCCCTTTCTCATCGGCTCCCAGCCGTACCCTTACCTCCATCTCATGACGGGGAGAAGAACAGATCTGAGACTCATACCGGGAATAGACGATCTTTGCCGGCTTTCCGGTCTTCATAGTCACAATAGCCGGATACATCTCGCAGACTGCAGTCTGTTTTGCGCCGAATCCTCCTCCGATCCTGGGTTTGATCACCCGGACTTTAGAAGCCCCGATACCCAGGGCCCGGCCCAGGATCCTCCGCACATGGAAGGGCACCTGGGTAGAAGCTACTACATTCAGTCTTCCGAAATGATCCAGATAAGTGTAGGCCCGGAAGGTTTCCATCATAGTCTGCTGATTTGCCTTGGTGTGATAAGTCCTGTCCACCACATATTTACATTCTTTCAGCAGGGCATCCACATCTCCCAGGCTCTCTTCCTTCTGGGCACAGAGATTTCTCTTGTTATCCGCTCCCACAGGCATCTTAGCTTCCCAGTTATCCTCCGGATGGATCAGGATCTCATTGTCCTTGGCTTTATGGAAATCCAGCACTGCAGGAAGGACCTTATATTTTACTTTGATAAGTTTCAGTGCTTTATCTACAGCAGCCTCTGTCTCTCCTGCCACAATAGCCGCTCCATCTCCTACGAACCGGACTCTCTGATCCAGGATCAGCCTGTCATAAGGGCTGAACTCCGGATAAGTCTGTCCCGCCAGGGTAAAACGCTGCTGGGGAACATCTTTATATGTAAGAATACAGGCAATCCCCGGTACTTTCATAGCTGCATCTGTTTTGATCTCTTCAATAAGAGCATGGGCGTAAGGACTTCTCAGTACTTTTACGATCAGACAGTCTTTTGGGGCAATGTCATCTGTATATACAGGCTTTCCTGTTACCAGGGCCATTGCGTCTTTTTTCACCATAGGCTGATTCACATATTTCATTGTCCTTCCCCCTCTCTTTGTTTTTTCTTATATGCCAGGTACTTTAAGATACTCCTGGTCTGTCCCATAAATCCGGAACAGCGGCAGAGATTTCCTGCCAGATACTCATTGATCTCCTCTTCTGTAGGATCAGTAAGTTCTTTTTCCATGGCAAAAATATTCATCATAAATCCCGGATTACAGAAACCGCACTGCTCTGCTCCTTCTCTTGCCAGAAAGCCTCCCAGTTCTTCTGCCTTTTCCTGAAGTCCCTCTAAAGTGACCACATGTTTTTCTTCCACTCTGGCAGCCAGCATACTGCAGGATAATACAGGCTTATCTTCTACCAGAACTGTGCACAGACCGCAATTGGCCGTCTCGCAGCCTCTCTTTACACTGTAACATTCCTTTTCTCTCAACAGGTCCAGGAGAAGGGTATCTGCCTGGATCTCTGTCTGGATCTTTCTTCCGTTAAGCCAAAACTTTATTTCCATGTTCTCTACCTCCTGCCTGGATCAATGCTCTTTTGACCAGTACCTGGACCAGATGACTCCTGTACTGGGCCGATCCTCTCATATTGCTCCCCGTGCGGACATGTTCTCTGGCATAGGCAGCAAAAGCTTCTGCTGCTTTCTCCTGCTCTTTGGAATCTTTCTTCAGGAAATCCCTCAGGATCCCTTCTTCGTCTTTTACAAGGACTGCCTTATAAGGACAGGCTCCCAGGGTCACTCTTGCCTCTCCGTCTTCAAAAAGGGAAACTCCACAGGCCAGCACAGGAAAATCTGTACTGCTGTTTCTCTGGCTCATATAGGCCATAGCCGCCGGTCTTTTCTTCACCAGGATCCGTACCAGAATGTCCCGGTCCCGTTTCATCTTGGCGAACTCTTCCATGGGAAGGATGCCGCCCTTATATAATTCCACATAGGAATCCATGGCAAGAAACATAGTAAGAACATCGGAAAAACCGAATCTTCCGAAAATACTGCCCCCTGCTGTGGCACAGTTGCGGAACTGGACTCCTACAATGTGCCTCAGGCTTTCCTTCATGGCGCCCCCGGTATATTCCGCAAGTCCCTTATGGGTCTCCAGATCCCTCAGGCTTACCATCGCTCCAATGCGAAATCCTTCCCCGTCCTCTTCAATGGTATCCAGCCCCAGTCCGGACAGGTCTATAGCAGTTCCAACATTCCGGTTTCCCATCTTCAGCCAGACCATTCCTCCGAGAACGCAGGCGGAGCGCTTCTGATTCAGCTGGTAGGCTTCCTCCAAATCCTTTACTTTAACGTATTCTCTGATCTTTAACATATCATTTCTCCTGTTACTCGAAAAGGGACTGCCGCATAAAACCTCCGGTCTTACACAACAGCCCTCACATTCCTCGTTCTTTATAAAATCAGTATAGCATAGGCATTTTATACTAAGCAAGTATTTTCTCTTTTCTTTTCTTACAATCCGTATTAAAATCAATAGGAAAAGGAGAACCAATGAAAAATGAAAAAGACAACTGATTTAGGAAAAGACAAAGTTCCCCTATTGGTCCTGAAACTGGCAGTCCCGTCTATGATCGCTCAGTTTGTTAATGTGCTTTACAGTACAGTGGACCGGATGTTTATCGGAAATATCCCCAGGATCGGAGATGAGGCACTTGCAGGGGTGGGTGTATGCGGTCCTATTGTTACCCTCCTGACTTCCTTCGGAACTCTGATAGGGCTGGGTGGTTCCATTTTAATGGCCATGCGCATGGGCGCCGGCAGAAAGAAACAGGCGGAAAACATACTGGCCCACAGTTTTGTTTTGCTGGTATTGTTTTCGGCCCTTCTGACTTTTTTCTTTCTGCTGATCAAAGGACATCTGCTGAACTGGTTCGGCGCCAGTGATACTACCTTCCCTTATGCGGATTCTTATATGACCATTTATACGGCAGGTACCTTTTTCGCCCTTATGGCCGTGGGCCTGAACTATTTCATTACCTGCCAGGGCTTTCCAGGGATCGGCATGCTCACGGTGATCATAGGCGCGCTGACCAATATCCTGCTGGATCCTGTGTTTATTTTCGGATTTCATATGAATGTAGCCGGAGCGGCTATCGCCACAGTGATCGCCCAGTTTGTATCCTGTGCCTTTGCATTCCGTTTTCTCACAGGGAAAAAGATCCCTGTAAAGATCACACTTCTGAGAAAAAAGAATTTCTCTCCTATGATCGTCCAGCGGATACTGGAACTGGGAATTTCTCCCTTCCTGATCCTGGCCACGGACAGCGTGATCCTTATCGTACTGAATACGGTACTTCAGACCTATGGCGGACCAGAGGAAGGAGATCTCCTGATCACCTGCGCTACTATTGTGCAGAGTTACATGATGCTGATCACCGGTCCCATGCTGGGGATTTCCAGCGGAACACAGGCAATCTTAAGCTACAATTACGGTGCCAAAAACATTGACCGGGTAAAATCGGCGGAAAAATACATATTGCTGCTGTGTCTGTGTTTTACAACCCTGATGTTTCTGGTATCCAGGACTGTCCCGGAATATTTCATCCGTATTTTTACCCGGGATCCCGGACAGACAGATCTCTGTATATGGGGGATCCATGTATTCACTCTGATGATCATTCCTCTCAGCTTCCAATATGTATTTGTAGATGGCTTTACAGCCCTTGGAAGAAGCCGGACCGCTTTGTTCCTTTCCGTTTTCCGGAAAGGCGACTACATACTGTTTACCATAGTCCTTCCCATATTCTGGGGAGCCAGGAGTGCCTTCTACGCCCAGCCTCTGGCAGACGGGATCAGCGCAGTCATGTCTTCTGTAGCATTTCTGCTGATCTTCCGGAAGCACCTGGAAAAACGAATGCTGGCATAAAATACTTATGAATCTATTATCCGATCTGAAACAGGAGGTATTTGAATGAGAAAATTTTTATTGCTGCTGATGACCTTTACCATCTTTCTCTCTTTTTCTGCCTGCGGCGGAAGAAATTCCCGGGAAAAAGAGGAAGCGGAACTGGATGCGGTTTCTTCCTCCATGACAGGAACCCTTACAAAGTATACCGGTTCGGAAATTTCTATTGAAACAGACGAGGGACAGAAACTCTCCTTTGAAGACTGCTCCTCTACGGAAGTGGAATGTGTAAACGGGATCATTCCCGGCAATGAAGTCACTTTGATCTACGTAGGGGGCATAGACGGCACAGATACCAGCAATGTGAGAGTCCGCAGGATCATAACCAAAGATGATAATTCCAGTGTTATGGCCCTTGCTGAAAAAGCAAGGGATGGCATCTCCAGATCAGAGGACGGAACCTACTCAGAAGATAAGGAGGAAGAAAACGGCGCCGGCCAGGATCTTCCTGACAGCGGTGTTGAAGTAGAATCTACTCATGAAACTGCCTATGTAGTCAGTCCTGTCAATGTCCGGGCCGACGCCCAGAGCGGTTCAGAAGTCCTGGGGGTTCTGGACGGAGGTGATTCCGTAACTGTCACAGGAATCTGTGCAAACGGCTGGTACCGGGTGATCTATGACGGCGAAACCGGATATGTCTGGAGAGATTATCTTTCTCTGTAGATCTGTATTTCCAATCAGATAGGAAAGAGTAAAAAAAGGAACAAA
>ERZ1090865.1653-NODE-1654-length-10753-cov-6.999065_pt1 | contig 10753 bp, 19 predicted proteins | sample MGYA00478478_ERZ1090865 | MGnify/ENA primary metagenome ERZ1090865 (study PRJEB33644, sample SAMEA5815715) | chicken gut metagenome | biome: Chicken; feature: Gastrointestinal Tract; material: Caecum | place: Ireland | collected 2019-01-01 | study: A study of... | reverse complement strand
GTGGACTACCTGCTGGGCCGGACGGATAAGCCGGAGGTGAACCGGTAAAAGGGCTTTTATGAAACTGAATCCAGATTGTGTTCGTGATGTACTGATGGCTCTGGAAGGAATCACCGACGGCCGGACCAGCTACACTTTCGGCAGCTTTGAAGCCTTCAAAGAAAACTTCAGCCTTGCTGCCTATACCGCCGATGAAGTCGAATATCACCTGCGACAGTGTGATCTGAACGGCTTTCTTGTGGGCGCCCGGTTTGGTGCAAGCGGCGAATTTACTGTTATCGACCTTTCCCCAAGGGCCCATGAATTCTTAGCCAATATCCGCTCTGAGACGATCTATAAGGCCACCAAAGAGCGGCTTGGCAAAATCGGTATATTCTCCCTGAAGGCTCTTGTCGATGTAGCCAAATCGGTTGCTGCAGAGGTCATTGCAAATGGCCTCTCGGCCGGTCTGCCCTCTTAACGCTCCTGGAGCTTGTGGGCTTCCTTGCGAATACCTTCCAGCATCTCCGTTTAGTCCTCCAAGGTGAGAACTATCTCGCTGCGGTCGATGATCTGATGCCGCTGCACCTCGGTTTTTACCCCCGAAAGGATCTGGTCCAAGAACGCCATCGGAACATGGTGCTTCTCAGATGTGAACTTCCATAACGTTTGCCTCCTTAAACTTTTGAATGATCTTCCGTATTGTTTTCACCTGGCTACACGATTTAACAAAGCACTGTTCTGTAACATCACGTTTGATCTCTTTTCATTTATAAAAGTGAAAATATTTCGTGTATAAGCGTTGATTTTTGCATTCAAAAGGATGCACTACTCTTTGTCTAAATGATATAATAAAATAAATGGGGAGGAATATGTGATGACCGATCAGGATCTGATCGCTATTATTGAATGTCCTAAAAAAGCGATCAAAGCCAATCGTAAGAAGATGATTGAAATCAATCGGAGTCTTAGAAATAATATCAGCCTGCAGTCTTTAGATGGAAAATATCAATTCACGATGTTTCTCCGTCAATCGACAGAATTCTATGAAGATTTTTCTGTCGGTTTGATCTGGCAAAATCCATCCGAAGTACTTAGCAATGTAACACGCCCCATTATCTTACTTCGCTGCCAGGGGCCTCACGACGGACGCGCTGATATTGGGGCTGATCTGCATCACGATTATCATGTTCATGAATTTACAGCCGACGATTTAAATTGCATGCGCCTGAGGAAGCCTTCTCGAAAAGGAAAAGCTGTAAGTTTCTTTTCGTTTGAAACTGCCATCAGCTATTTTATTGATCGCTGTAAAATAAAAGGTTTAGGCAAAGTAATCGAGTTGCCTAATAACTGTGAACTAGATGGGCAAATATCAATGGAGGAGGTGATACAAGATGCTTCAATTGAATGATCTGCGGAAAACCTTTGGGCACATCGACTTCAGGGAAAAACGTCCTGGCCTCTTCAAAATCTTAGTACCTTTTTTCCATGAAGATGGGGATATGTATGATATTTTCGTCGAAGAATGTCCTGGCAATTCCGAAAAAATCCGCATTTCTGATTACGGATTGACCCTCATGAAACTGTCCTACGCATTCGACATTGATACAGAAAACAAACAACAGGTACTTGAGTCCATTGTGCGACAGAATCGTTGTGACCTGGATAATGGAGCTATTTTTCTTGTGATCGAGCCTCATCAATTCGAGGCCGGTCTAAGCCAGATGATCCAAGTCATTTCCAAAGTCTCTAACATGGACATTATCAGTCGAGAAGTTATTCGTTCTTATTTTTATGAGATGCTCGACACATTTGTAACAACTGTTTTCAAAGACTTTCATGTACAAAAGGATTTTGCACCATTGCCTGATCTGGATCTGAAGGTCGATTATCTTTTGCCAAATCCCAATAAAAAGCCTATTTTTCTTTTCGGCGTAAATGACAATACCAAGGCTTCTCGGGTTGTAATTTCCTGTTTGCAATTCAACAACAACAACCTTCCCTATAACAGCCTCATCATTCACGAGGATTTTAATTCTTTGTCCACATTTAACAAAAACCAAATTACAAATGTTGTGGATAAGCAATTCACATCCCTAAGCGACTTCAAGGGTATGGGCCTTGGTTACGTCAATCGTATGTTAACTGCTTGATTTAGTGACCGGTATATGCTTTCACCAGCTCAGCCGTGATCCGCTGCTGAGCTGGTGCTGTTATTCTTCAACCGGATCCAGGCTGTACAGCGTCACATCAATCTCGACCATGGTCTGATTGATGATCCGGCGCACCGTTTCCCAATCACCGCCGCAGATCCCACAGGAGATTCTGTAGGGCATGGCCACACTGAGCCCCATCGTCTTTGCCATGGCTGCCAGCTGGCCCAGTGCCAGCTCCAAGCTTCGGGGGCGAAAATCCCGGCCCGGAAAGAACTGGCCGAACAGATTTGCAATGATCTTGCCGTCTTTCTGCTGGCCAGTCAGCTGACAGAGGCTCAGCAGATCGCTTTCCCGGCCAAACATCCTGCCGACTACTTGATGGTAGTCGTTTTCTGCATCCGGCCACTTGTCAAAAATGCTCGCTGCCAATCCGCCGGCAATCCCGAAACAGTTGACCTGGTGAGCGATGATATCTTCCTGGGCGTCCAGAAGGTTGCCCTGCACTACTTTAATCATGGTTGATTCTCCTTTTTGGCCTAAATTGTGGTGTCCTTTGGCTTGGCCTGGATCGTGATCCGGGCCCGGGCGATGGTTACATACTGCACTGCCGCTTCCAGCGGACCGGGCGGCCCGTGCCTTGCGAGCCACTGCGGGCTGGGCCCTTTGCAGATCTCCCGGGCCCCAAAGCAGATGACGGTCTCGATCTGATCGCTGCCGTTGTCGATGGTGCTCAGCCAATCCAGGACGGTGGGGCCTTTCCTCGCCATCAGATCGCCTCCCTTCCACGGGCTGCCGCCCTGCAGTGTTCCGCAATCTCCTCAGGGGTATTGATAAGGTAGTTGCCCCAGGTCACTTTCCGGGCGATTGCCTGGGCGGCCGGTTCTCTCCTGAGCAGCTGTGCCACGGCAGCAGCGCAGGCATTCATCTCGATGCTCCGGGAGGATTCGTTGGGAAACTTGTCCCGCTCTTTCTGGCGTTCTGCCGGGGTAAGGGCTCTCCAGTCTCTCATAAGCCGCTGTCCTCCTCCTCGCAAAGGCCGAAGTCGCAGGACGCCTGGAACTCGGCATCAGCCTCACTCATTCCGTATTCTTCCATCAGGTAGTCGATGTACTGCAGAATGTTCATGCCCAGAAACTTCATGATTGCACCCCCTCAAAACGGCAAGCAGAATAGCCAGAGTTTGAAAACCATGTCGCTCTCCGGATACTTCTCATGGAGCTTATCCACGATGTCAAGGATCTTTCTCCCGATCGGGTGGTAACCGAAGAAGCTCCAGCAGGCGGCCTCATACCGATCATAGAGGCGACTCATACGCCACCGGCGCCGGATCGTTGTTACGATCTCGGCTGCATAGGCGACTACAGAAAAGATGGTAGGTTTCATGCTCTCTCCCCTCATTCGACGACATCAAACGGAATGCGCTCTCCATGGGAGCCTTCCTTTTCGGTCGGGACGGCATAGGCAACGCCGTTCCGATCTGCCACATAGTAGATCCCATTCCCGGCCTGGAATACCCGAAGCGGATAGTAGTGGAACCGGGGCCGGCTGCAGCTGATATGGCGGCCCACATAGGCCGGTGCATTGCTCTGTGTGAGGCAGTTCATGGTGCCACCTCTTCTGATTCATCAAACTCATCCAGGGCTTCGAGGGCGAATTTTGTGGCCTCACTGGACATCTTAACGGCACATGCCAGAGCGCTTGCGGGGTCTCCTTCTCCGATGCTTTTGGCAATATGTGCGATGCAGGCGCCAAGCAACACAGTCAAAGAGGCCGGACTGCCAACAAACTCTGAATCAAATTCGCCGGTGCTGCAATCAATGGTGGCAGAAAGCTTGGCCTTTGAGCGAATTCTAGCGAGCTGATTGTTTTCAGGCATTGTGCTCGCCCCCTTCCCCGTTATCGTCCGCTTCCTCCATATCTTCGAGGACGCCAAAAGCAGCATCCATGATGCATGGCATCGAGGAAAAAATAAAGCTGCGGGGGTTCGGTACTTCATGCGCGATGCGCGCCAGCGCTGCGCCAAGCAGGACTGTGAGCCCGGAGGGGCTGCCTTGTGCCTCGGTCTCCAGCAATCCGCTGCCGGGGTTCATCCTGGCATTGAGCCAGATATCGTGTGCCTGGTTGTTGTTCTCGATCATATGTTAGGTCCTCTCTTTCTTGCCTATATGCTGGACGGCCCTCATCAGGCCGCTTTTCCCGTCGAAAAGGATGCTTCAGAGGTTCCTCAGTTATCAAGCTCGATGCGCTGGCCATTCGCCATCACAAGCACCACATAGTGGCGTTCGTCATGAGCCAAACTGAAAGCCTTATGGCCGTTCTTGGTTTTCTCGATGCGGATATCTCCTGCATTTTCGCCGGATCCTCGAAGGTAGACCTCATAATAATGGCTATCTCCCAGCGGTTCGGTCCATGTATAGTCCTGGAACACCAGCCCGGTGAAGCGGGTGATAATGTTGTCGATGGAGGCCTCCTTCTCTTTTATTTTGTCGCTCACCGCGCAGCAGATGAATGCGTTCTCCATGTTGCATTCATCCATAACCTGGCATACTTCAAGGAGCTGCTGATAGATGTTCCAGGCGATCCGACGATCGTCTACAGCATCCTCAAAATCCTTGAGGATTTCCCCGTATTTCCGGGTAAGAAGTTCGGCTTTGATGTTATACATGTTTCGTGTCATGGCCATTGTTCATTCTTCCTTTCTACCGGTGAACCGGTGGTCAAATCTCGTGAATCAGGGTGCGGAAATGGTAGCACTGGACGTTGTACCCGCCGGCGCCGATGGTCTCAACCGAGGCCTTCCCTTCGGTCCCCTGGATGTATCCGTTGATATCACCTTTGGGGCCGATGCTCAGGTGCCCGGCGTCCGTGATCCGGCCGACCACTTTCATCATCCTCTGCACCAGATCCAGCAGCTTCTCCCTCTTTTCCTGCTCCATCTCTTTTTCCAGCCAGGCGAGGCGGGCTTTCGGGTCCCGGATATCAAGCATCCGGGTGACGATCGAATCCGCATTGTATCTCAGTTTTTCCTGGATCTGGTTGTAGCCCAGGCCCTTGAAGCAAAGGAAGGCCTCGACCGCCTCCCGCGGGGAAAGATTGTGCAGGGCGTATTCGTTGGGCTCCCGGCCTTCGTAAATCTTCCGGGCCCCTTCCAGCTCCGGCAGGGTTCTCAGAGCCTCTCTGCGGGCATCCAGTTCCCGCTCCCGCAGGTACTCTCTAAGCTCGCAATACCGGTCGAACTTCTCTGTGTAGTAGGAAATCGACCGGGATTTCCACCCATCGAGGAAGGTTTTGATGATCTCGGGGGCGTTCGCCTCCAGGAGGTCGTCCTCACCGACCTTTTCGTCCAGCTCGGCCTGCCATCCGGACAGGGCCCGTTTCGCCTCCTTCAGCTTCCGCTCGGCGTCGTCGATCTCCTCCCGCTTGCTGCAGATGTCGTATTCGTCGGCGCCACTGGCAATCATCTTGCTCAGAAGATTCCGGTGCTTCTGGACGATGGCCTCCTTTTTCTCTACCTTGGCCTGTGCGTTAATGACCTTCAGGGTAAGATCCTGCTTTGTCATAACGGTCTCCTTTCTTTAGGTCGCCTGGTGGTCTGCGGATCAGTAGTTGAGGCCTCCGTGGTGGAGCGTCATCAGCTTCCGGCTCCCCTTCGGCATCCGGATGAACTCTCCAAAGCCTTCGCGGGAAATGTTGCAGATCAGCTGCGTCCAGCTTTTGTCGATCATCTCTTTGTAGTACACGCGGATGAATTTGAGGCCACTAGGGGCCTGCATCAGGTCCACCTGTGCATCCTGGGGGTCCATAATGCGGGCCTTCGCCGCGGCTGCCAGAGCGGTGAAGCAATCTTCCCAGAATGGATTGCACTCAACCGCGGGCCCCATAGCGAAGGAGGCAGCCGCAACGCGGCAAGCTGCATTGGCATTCATTTCATTGATCTTCATGTCCCTGGTTCTCCATTTGCTCTTTGCTTTGTTTTGGTTCCGTGTTTAATTGGCGTGTTTTCTGTATTCATTATATCACATTTGCTAGTTATGTCAATCATATGCTAGCTAACAAATGAAGAAAAATCGTTTTCATTTTTGGATATTCTGTACATGTCTGGAGGTTTCATTTATGACAATATGCGAGCGAATGTACGACGAATTGGAACGTCGTGGGCTTACTGCTTATGGTCTCTCAAAGAAACTCGAAGTAAATACGACAACTACAACCAACTGGAAGCAGCGAGGAACAGATCCCCCGGCAAAGTATATAGTTCCCATATGTGAGTATCTAGGCTGTTCCATAGAGTACCTCCTTACTGGCCAGGAAACAGAAAAAGCGCCCGTCCCCGGGGTTTCCGAGAACGGGCGCGAGATGCTGGAGCTCTATGAGCGGCTACCGGAACGGGATCAGCTGCTTCTTCTGGGCCGGCTGCAGGAGATGGTCGCCCCGCTGCTGACTGCAGGAGAGAAAAATCATGTCATCCCTACCGAAAAAATCGGCTAATTTATCTCTGTTTTGAGAATACCGACTAGCTGTGTTGTTTTCGGTAGTAATGTTTATTGTGAAAGGAGTCAATTGTTTATGTTCTGTTCTCATTGCGGTAAGCCTCTAGATCCCGGTGCAAAATTCTGCCCGAATTGCGGATCGCCAATCGCCGCAGGTAATTCTGTAGATGACAAAAAGGAAATCGTCATCAAAGAAGGTCTATGCAATAGATGCAGCGGTAAATTATACGTTGAAAACGGCCACGGAATGCTAACGAATAAACGATTCATTTACAGTAAGCACAGCCTTGCTAAAATTGCGGCCATTGGAATCCTTGTAAATTTGACAAAGGGATCATTTGAATTTGATATCCCAATTTCTGAAATTACCGGTATTCGCGACGGAAAACATGGTTTCAGTAAAACCATAATTATAACAACAAAGCAAGGAAACGAATATAATTTCTATTTCACTGACCGAGAACGTTGGAAAATTGAATTTAATAACCTGATTCAGCTTTAATATTGGACAGAGATTGGAAAAGCTTCTGAAGGTTACTTGTGGCACCCAGCATCCGACCCATTGCAATGTCGGGCTGCAGCTTACCAGACTTTTAACACAGTACAGCTTGTTTTATTTCAAGGGGTTCTTGATATGTCTGTTTGCAAAGACGAAAAGCGCGGTACATGGTATGTGACATTCTATTATACAGATTGGCGGGGCCGCAGAATCCATAAGAAGAAGCGAGGTTTTGCCCGCAAAAAGGATGCGCAGGCCTGGGAGGCTGAGTTTCTACACTCTTCTGCTGGCAGCTGCGACATGCTCTTTGGAGATTTTGTAGAGATCTACCTTTCAGACATGGAAAACCGCCTCAAGCAAAACACCATGCAAAACAAAAGATCAATGATCCAGACAAAGATCGTCCCTTATTTTGCAGATCTGCGCCTCAATGAAATCACTCCGGTACAGGTGCGGCGGTGGCAGGCTGAAATCTTGGCCCAGAATCCGGCTCCAACTTACGCCAAAACTATCAACAACCAGCTTTCTGCCATCCTGAATTATGCAGTTCGGTATTATAAGCTACCTGCAAATCCGGCCAGAACAGCTGGAAGCATGGGCAAAAAAGATGCTCCCGAAATGAAGTTCTGGACGCTGGAGCAGTTTAACCAGGTAATCCCTCATGTAAAAAAACTCCCCGCCCGAGTCGGCCTATCGATACTGTTTTGGACAGGATTGCGAATTGGAGAATTGCTGGCCCTCTCCCCCGCCGATATCGACCTGGAATCCAAAACCCTCTCGGTCAAGCGGTCCTTTCAGATGATCGATGGCCAAGAGGTTATCACCGATCCTAAAACCTATAAAAGCAAGCGGGTGCTGCCGTTACCAGGGAAGCTTTGTGATGAGATTAGAGAATATGAGGACGCCCTTTATGAACCGGATCCAGATGATCGCCTTTTCCCTTATACCAAACATTACTTTAGGCACCAGCTGCGCCGCGCCGCCACTCTGGCCGGTGTAGAACCCATCCGATTGCATGATCTCCGCCACTCTCACGCTGCGTTGCTTATCCAACTCAAAACGCCTATCCTATTGGTCAGCCAGCGCCTTGGTCATGATAATGTCGAAACGACACTTCGGGTGTACGGCCATCTGTATCCTGCGACGGCCGATGAGACCATGCAAAAACTGGACGATTTGATGTCGTAGCGCCACAATAGCGCCACGAGCAAAAAAATAAGCGCCTCCCGGATTTGGGAGGCGCTTTTTCTATCGTATAATCGTTATATTTTTTGGCAATTTGGGGTCATATTCAAAAACGGTCCTTATTCCATCTCGATGGTGGCCGGCGGTTTGCCGGTGCAATCGTAGAATACGCGGTTCACATGCTTAACTTCATTGACAATCCGGCTGGTCACGGTACCCAGAACATCCCAGGGCACATTATAACTCTCTGCGGTCATGAAGTCAGTGGTGGTGACTGCTCGCAGCGCCACAGCGTAGTCATAGGTGCGCTCGTCGCCCATGACGCCCACGCTGTGCATATTGGTCAGCGCTGCATAGTACTGGCTGATCTCCTTATCCAGGCCAGCCTTGGCGATTTCCTCGCGCCAGATTGCATCGGCATCCTGAACGATAGCCACCTTTTCAGGGGTGACCTCGCCAATAATCCGGATAGCCAGGCCGGGGCCCGGGAAAGGCTGACGGCTTACCAGGAATTCGGGCAGACCTAGCTCACGCCCTACTTGACGCACCTCATCTTTGAACAGGTTGCGCAGAGGCTCCACCAGAGCCTTGAAATCCACATGATCCGGCAGGCCGCCCACATTGTGGTGGCTCTTGATCACAGTGGACTCGCCGCCCAAGCCGCTCTCAACCACGTCAGGATAGATGGTTCCCTGTGCCAGGAAATCCACATGGCCGATCTTCTTGGCCTCTTCCTCGAAGACCCGGATGAACTCCTCACCAATGATTTTGCGCTTGCGCTCCGGCTCGGTAACGCCGGCCAGCTTGCTGAAATAGCGGTCCCTGGCATTGACGCAGACAAAGTTGATATCGAAGTTGGGGTTGCCGGGTCCAAAGACCGAGCATACTTCCTCCATCTCATTCTTCCGCAGCAGGCCGTGATCTACAAAAACACAGGTCAGCTGCTTGCCCACAGCCTTGGCCAGCATAGCTGCCAGCACCGAGGAATCCACGCCACCCGACAGGGCGCACAGGACTTTGCCGGTGCCAATCTGCTCCCGCAGGGCCTTGACATTATTTTCCACAAAGGAAGTCATCTTCCAGTCGCCGGTGCAGCCACAGACATTGTAAACAAAGTTGTGGAGCATCTTTTTGCCTTCTGCTGTATGCAGCACCTCCGGGTGGAACTGAACTGCATACAGGCCCTTTTCGGGATTCTCCATGGCGGCCACCGGGCAGTTGTCCGTATGAGCCGTCACCTTGAAACCGGGGGCGGCCTGCTCAATGTAGTCGTTATGGCTCATCCAGCAGATGGTGGAGGGATGGACCCCTTCAAACAGCTTGCTGGAAGTGTCCACAAAGACTTCCGTCTTGCCATACTCCCGCTCCGGGGCACGGGTCACCTTGCCGCCCAGCAGATGAGCCATCAGCTGGCTGCCGTAGCAGATGCCCAGAACAGGCACGCCCCAGGTGAAAATTTCGGGGTCACAGCTGGGGGAATCCTCCAGGTAGACGCTGTTGGGGCCACCCGTGAAAATAATGCCCTTGGGGTTCTTGGCCCGAATCACCGACAAGTCGGTCTTATAGGAATAAATCTCACAGTATACGTTGTTCTCACGCACTCGGCGTGCAATCAGCTGATTGTACTGGCCACCAAAGTCCAGTACAATCACCGTTTCATGCTGCATGATGTTTCCTCCTGCATTGTATCTTAGTATATCTTGTTGATTATAAAATAGTATACCATATATTGCAGAGAAAATCGACTGTTTTCACGCATTTCAAGTGCACGATTCCAGCGCAGCAATTTCTGCGGCAGTTTCCTCCGGCGTCAGGCCGGTGGTGTCAATGCGGACCGTCCGCAGATTTTGATACAGAGGCAGGCGGTCCAGACTGCGCTGTATCACATCGGGCTGCCGGCTGCCCTGGGCAATGTCTTTCTTGAGCCGGTCTGTCAGCACTTCGGGCGATGCCGCCAGTGAAACGCAAACCACCTTCCATCCCCTGGTGTCAATCCGGGTTAAAATGGTGTCCCAGATTTCCTGCTGATGCAGCACCCAGCAGCATACAACGTTATTGAACACGGTACAAGAGAGAAAGCGGTTTAACACACTGCAGATGTTGTCCAGAACCAGGGCTTTGGTCTCATCATTCACCACAAAGGGATCCATGTCCCAGCACCAGTCCCCGTCCAGAAAAACACAGCGGTCCAGTTTCTTTTTCAGGATTTGGCAGGCCGCAGTCTTCCCAACCCCCATGGGACCGCCAATGAGATAAAATGTTTTCATGCCTTCTCTTCCCTTCTGTAATACAAAAAGCCCCCTCCTGCCTTGCAGCAGAAAGGGGCTGAAATCTAAGGCTTTACTTCCTCAGAAACGGTGGGCAAAATTACTCAATGATCTTGCCAACAACGCCGGAACCAACGGTACGGCCACCCTCACGGATAGCGAAACGCAGGCCCTCTT
>ERZ1090865.1649-NODE-1650-length-10764-cov-26.815202_pt1 | contig 10764 bp, 10 predicted proteins | sample MGYA00478478_ERZ1090865 | MGnify/ENA primary metagenome ERZ1090865 (study PRJEB33644, sample SAMEA5815715) | chicken gut metagenome | biome: Chicken; feature: Gastrointestinal Tract; material: Caecum | place: Ireland | collected 2019-01-01 | study: A study of... | reverse complement strand
CATGGAGAACAAAGGCGTCATCTGCGATGTCAGCGAGTGCCGCTACAATGTGGACTGCTGCAAGTGCAACCTGCCCCAGATCAAAGTGACGGAGCACTGCACGGCCGGCAGCTGCAGCCAGCAGGTGGAGAACCCCCACTTCTGCCAGAGCTACGAGAAGAAGTGACCCCTGAGTAACCCCAGGTAAAAAATTCCCCCGCTGCGCATCCTTTGCAGGATGTACGGCGGGGGAATTCGCGTTAGCGCAGCGTGACGTTGCAGGTGGCCAGGCTGCGGACCAGGGTGTCCACACTTTCCCGCATCTGGATGCTGTTCATCCCCAGCTGAAAAGCCGTCTGGACGTTGGCGCGGTTGTCGTCGATGAAGATGCACTCGCCGGCCTTGAGGTGGTATTTGTCCAGCAGGATCTTGTAAATACGGGGGTCGGGCTTGTTGATGTGGACGTCGCAGGAGGCCACGCCGCCGTCAAAGACCCCTTCCAGCCCGCGGCTCATCAGCAGGGGCAGGATGTCCTCCGGGATGTTGCTCAAATAATAGGCGCAGTAGCCGTGGTTTTTCAGCCGGCGGACCAGCTCCACCATCCGGCGGCGGACCCGGAGGATGCTGGTCCAGTTTTCCAGCACTTCCTGCACCTCGAAGGCGCAGCCCTCCTCCTGGGCGGCGGCCATCATGGCCTGGTTGCCCTCATAGCGGGTGCAGAGGCCGGCGTCCAGCTTCTGCCAGGTCTCGCTGCCAAAGGTCAGCCGGTAGACCTTGTCCTCAATGGTGGCGTTGCAGAACCGGTCCAGCAAAAAATCTTTGGGGGCAAAATCGACCATCACCCCGCCGAGATCGAAAATGATATTTTTATACATAGACGTTTCTCCCTGCGGTACACGTTTTTCTCTGTACTGCATAGTATAGCACATCGGGACCGGTGATTTCCACTGGTTTTTGCAGCGGCAAAGAAAGGGGAGCGCACTATGACATTCCGTGAACTGAGCAAAAAGGAAGTCGTCCAGCTGAAAGAGGGGGCGTGCCTGGGCAAGATCGACGATCTGGTCATCGACCCGCAGACGGCCAAGGTGGAAAAACTGCTGATGCTGGGCCGGCCCAAGCTGTTCGGCCTGCTGGGCCGGGGCGAGACACTGGTCATCGACTGGGACGAGGTACAGAAATTCGGGGCCGACGCGTTGCTCGTCAACACCGAGCTGCCCGAAGACGGCGCCGCAGAGACGAAAAAGCCCGGCCTGCTGGACCGGCTGCTGGGCAGATAAGGGTCTCTATTGTAAGTTTTCACAAAAAAGCAGGTGGACTTTGTGTCAAACTGCGCTATAATAGGAGGCGATTCGGCAAAAGCCTCAACCAATACTGATCGAAAAGCAGGAAGTGGATCTCTATGAAACACAAGCAGACGGCGGCCCTGGGCATTGGTCTGGCCCGGGGAATCTTTCCGCCTTTGGCGGCGCTGGTCTTTCTGGCCCTGACCGAGTGGGTGGCCCGGGGCGAGCTGACCGCCGAGACCTGGGCGGAGTACATCCGCCCCCATTATGAATCTTATGTGCTGTCCTGGCTGCTGTTGGCCCTGATCTGGGCGGTGGTGGACGCCGTCACCCGGCTGGCCCCGCTGGCGACGCTGGCGGCAGGGTGCGCGGGCCTCGTCCCGGCGACAGTCAACTTTTACACCCTGCAGCTGCGGGGCGAACCGTTCCTACCCTGGGACCTCACCCAGGTGGAGGAGGCCGCAGGGGTGGCGGCCGCCGCCGGCCTGAAGGTGCAGCCCAGCATGGTCTGGGCCGGTGGCGCGCTGCTGGCCTTGACAGTGCTGTCCTTTTTCCTGTACCGGCGGCGGGGCAGGCCGGTGCTGCCGGTGCGGCTGGCCGGTATCGCCGCATCGGTGGCGGCGTTGCTGGCGCTGGTGTTCGGCGTTTTTCTGCAGCCGGCCGTGACCCAGTCCTTCGGTATTTATCCCGACGCCTGGATGCAGGACCGCTACTATAGATGGTACGGGGTCATCACCGGGTTTATGACCAACCTCACCAATCTGGAGATCGACGCGCCGGAGGACTACAGTGAGGACGCGGTCAACGCCCTGCTGGACGAGGTGGAGGCCGCCGGGAAGATCGAGACGGGGCCCAATTTCCCGGACAGCTATGCAGCCGTCACCGTCCCTGCCGCCGTCGAAAAGACCCCCACCATCATCTATGTGATGGACGAATCCTACTGGGACGTCAGCGAGCTGGAACAGTACGGCGTCACCTTTGACACCGACATCTCGCCCAACCTCCACGCCCTGCAGCAGACCAGCGCGCACGGCAGGGTGTACAGCCCCAGCTTTGGGGGCGGCACCTGCGACGTGGAGTTTGAAGCGCTGACCGGCTATTCGGTGGGCTTTCTGCCGTCGGGGTGCAAGCCCTACCAGCAGCACGTGACCCACCCCATGTTCGCCCTGCCTTCCTATCTAAAAGACAGGGGATACCAGACCGCGGCGGTGCACTGCTACTACGCCAAATACTGGAGCCGGAACACCGCCTACCCCAACCTGGGCTTTGACGATTTCATCAGCCTGGAAGATATGCGCGGGGTGGAAAAGGTGCGCGGCTATTACTGGAAGGGCGGCCTTGTCACCGACGCCTCGATGGGGGAGCAGATCATCTGGGAATACGAGACGCTCAAAGCGGCGTCGGACGCGCCGGTCTTTCTCCACGCGGTGACCATGCAGAACCACACCAACTACAACGCCGCCAACTATCCCGACGACCAGCGGGTCCACATCACCAGCGCGCCGGCCGGCCTCAAGGCCAGCACGGTGGGGGCGCTGGAGGACTTTGCCACCGGCGTGCGGGACGCCGACGCCCTGCTGGGCCAGCTGGTCAGCTATTTTTCTCAGGTGGACGAGCCCGTCATCCTGGTGTTCTGGGGGGACCATTACAACCCCATCGACTCGGGTTACGACGTCTACACCGCCACCGGCTATGCCGGCGCGGACAGCTCCGACCCGCGGCTCCATCAGACCACACTGCTGATGTGGTCCAACTACAGCAGCCAGCCGGTGGATCTGGGCACCATTGCCGCCTACGAGATCTCGCCGGTGATGATGGATCTGTTCGGGCTGGACCAGCCCCTCTATTTCCAGTACCTGAACCGGCAGCTGCGCTATGGCTACCGCAGCTGCACCGGCGGGGTGACGGTGAACTGGGACGGCTCGCTTTCCAGCGGCCTGACCCCGCGGCAGAGCGTCTGGCGGCAGGACCACTGGCTGCTGCAGTACGATTTGATGTTCGGGGAAGGGTACGCGCTGGACCGGATGGGCCTTGCGCTGGAAAAAACCGGGTAAAAATCTCCCGCAAATACGAAAATCGGTCTTGCAACCGGGGCCGCAGTGTGGTATCATATTACAGGTGTGTCCGGCCAGACGGGCCGGACGCCGCAACGCATCACACACGCATCACTATGCCCTTATGTGCCTCTTTCGGGAGGTGGAGGGCAGTCCGCATCCCTGTACCATGCGGGGCGGCGGATCACGGTGTGCGGAGGTAAAAACAATTTGGAGGTAATGTAACATGGCAGTCATTTCTATGAAGCAGCTTCTCGAAGCAGGCGTGCACTTCGGTCACCAGACCCGCCGCTGGAACCCCAAGATGGCGAAGTATATCTTCACCGAGCGCAACGGCATCTATATCATCGACCTGCAGAAGACCGTCAAGAAGCTGGACGAGGCTTACAACTACGTCAAGGAAGTCGCCGCTGAGGGCGGTGAGATCCTGTTCGTCGGCACCAAGAAGCAGGCTCAGGAGTCCATCCGCGACGAGGCTACCCGCTGCGGTATGCACTACGTCAACGCCCGCTGGCTGGGCGGTATGCTGACCAACTTCCGCACCATCCGCAAGCGCATCGACCGGATGGAGCAGCTGAAGAAGATGCAGGAGAACGGCACCTTCGAGCTGCTGCCCAAGAAGGAAGTGGCCAAGCTCGAGCTGGAGATGGAGAAGCTGGACAAGTACCTGGGCGGCGTGAAGAACATGAAGACCCTGCCCAAGGCCCTGTTCATCGTCGATCCCCACAAGGAGCGCATCGCCGTCTCCGAGGCCCGCAAGCTGCACATCCCCATCATTGCGATCGTCGATACCAACTGCAACCCCGATGAGATCGACTGGGTCATCCCCGGCAACGACGACGCCATCCGCGCTGTCAAGCTGATCGCCGGCGCCATGGCGGACGCCGTCCTGGAGGGCAAGCAGGGCAACCAGGAGGCCGCCCCCGCTGAGGAAGCCGCCAACGCCTGATTTCTCCGCCCGGATACCCAAACGTATAGAATAGGAGAGGATTACAATGGCTATTTCTGCAAAGGACGTTATGGAGCTGCGCAAGCAGACCGACTGCGGCATGATGGAGTGCAAGAAGGCTCTGACCGACGCTGAGGGCGATTTCGCCAAGGCCATCGAGCTGCTGCGTGAGCGCGGCCTGGCCACCGCCGCCAAGAAGGCCGGCCGTGTGGCCGCCGAGGGCATGGTCTACGCCGACTACTGCGCCGAGTGCAAGGTGGGCGTGGTCATCGAGGTCAACGCCGAGACCGACTTCGTCGCCAAGAACGACAAGTTCGTCGAGTTCGTCAAGGAAGTCTCCAAGGTCATCATGCAGCAGAACCCCGCCGACGTGGAGGCTCTGATGAACTGCAAGATGGGCGAGGGCACTGTGGACGACGCTCTGAAGCAGCTGATCCTGGTCATCAAGGAGAACATCAAGGTCCGCCGTTTCGTCCGTTACGAGGGCCCCTGCGCCGCTTACGTCCATGGCGGCGGCACTCACGCCGTCCTGGTCAACTTCGAGACCTCTGACGAGATCGCCGCAAAGCCCGAGTTCGCAGCTTACGGCAAGGATATCGCCATGCAGATCGCTGCCGCCAACCCCAGCTACCTGGATGAGGCCAGCGTCCCCGCAGCCGTCGTTGACAAGGAAAAGGAGATCATGCTGGTCCAGATGGCCAACGATCCCAAGAACGCCAACAAGCCCGAGGCCGTCAAGATCAAGATGATCGAGGGCAAGATGAAGAAGTACTACAAGGAGAACTGCCTGGTGGACCAGGAGTTCGTCAAGGACAGCGACCTGTCCGTGGCTCAGTACACCGCCAAGGTCGCCAAGGACTTGGGCGGCGACATCAAGATCGTCAAGTTCGCCCGTTTCCAGAAGGGCGAGGGCCTGGAGAAGCGCAGCGACGACTTCGCCGCTGAAGTTGCCAGCATGGTGAAGTAAGCCATCCGGCACGAGCCAAAACAACCAAGAGGACGCGGTACCCGCTGGGTGCCGCGCCCTTTTTTGCCGTTTGGAACAAAAACTTTGCTGCGGCCTCTTGACTTTTATACTTTCCTGTGCTAAAGTGAATAAGTAACCATCCGCAGGAAGTACAGGAGGCCCCTTATGTCCATGCAAGACAAAAATCCCAGACGCAACGCTTTGACCGACGCGCTGTTCGACGCCATCCTCAGCCTGGAAAACCGGGAGGAGTGCTACCAGTTCTTTGACGATCTATGTACGGTCAAGGAAATTTCCGATATGTCCCAGCGGCTGGAGGCAGCCAAGCTCCTGCTGGCGGGCAAGACCTACGAGCAGATCGTCAAGTCTGCCGAGATCAGCACCGCCACCATCAGCCGGATCAACCGCTGCATCCAGTACGGCAGCGGCGGCTATCAGATCGTGATCGACCGGCTGGCCCGGCAGCACGAAGAGGACTGACCCCGGCGCACAGACCGACGGGGCGACCCCATTGTAAAGCCCGAACGCAGCCCGTTCCAAAGTTTGGGACGGGCGCTTTGTGTTGCCTGCGGGCTGGGTAATATGGAAAATTTATTAAATCCGCGCCGCAGAATTGCCCGCCGGGGCAATTTGTGCTATACTACCTACTGTATATCCATCATGATAAAAGGAGGAGCGCCGTTTGCTACCCTACGATGCTGTCCTGTTTGACGTGGACGGAACCCTGCTGGATTCCGCCCCGGGTATCCTTTCCACCCTGCGCGAGGTCTTTCACACCATGGGGACAGACATCGCCGGCGTGGACCTGATGCGCTATATCGGGCCGCCTTTGCGGGACACCTTCGCCGAGTATTACCCTGACGAAGCCCGGATTGAGCAGGCGACCGAACTTTACCGCGCCAGCTACGCGGTCAAGGGCTGCCACATCTGCCGGCCCTATCCCGGCGCGGCCGATATGCTGCGCCGCCTCAAAGCCGCGGGGCTGACCATCTGCACCGCTACCTGCAAGCCTACTGAAGTCGTGACCCCCATTTTGGAGGAACAGGGCCTTGCGCCGCTGATCGACTTCATTGCCGGGGCCTCGATGGACAAAAGCCGCGACACCAAGGCGGACGTGATCCGGTATGTGCTGGGCCAGCCTCTGCTGCAGGGCAAGCGGGCTTTGATGGTGGGGGACCGGCACGACGATATGCGGGGCGCGGCAGCCTGCGGGCTGGACGCCGCCGCGGTCCTCTATGGGTATGGCAGCCGGGCCGAGCTGGAACCCTTTGGCCCCGTGCTGCACGCCGAAAGCTGCGAACAACTGGCCAGCCTGATTTTGGGCACGCCGGTTTGACAGAGAGATCAGAGAGATGGGGAAGATAGTATCATGAGTCGAAATTCACAGTCTATGTCGCCGGTCCAGAAGCAGGCGCTGCTCGTCTGCGCCGTCTGCGCACTGGCTATCCTGATCACAGCCAGCGTCACCTATGTGCTGCTGGCCACCAAGGGCGGGACGTCCTCGTCCAGCAGCATCCCCCAGGTGGAGGAGCCGGACGACCTGGCCACCCACTACCAGGTGAACACCCAGTCCGCCGCCCTCCTGACCGAGACGGCCGACGCCGGCGAAGCCTACCTGAACGACACCCTGTTCCTGGGGGATTCCAACACCGTCCGTCTGTACAACAACGGCCTGATCACCCTGCAGCAGTTCTGCGCCAAAGAGGGCATCGGCATCCAGACCGCGCTGTCTGAGCCGCTGGTCACCTTCCGCGGCACCGACCAGCGCTACACCATGGCCCAGGCTGTGGCTATGATGAAGCCCCGCCGGGTGGTCATCACCCTGGGCACCAACGACAACGGGATGGAAGTGGAGACCTTCATCGGCTATTACACCCAGCTGGTCCAGGAGATCCAGGCCAGCTATCCCTATACGGATATCATCGTCAACACGGTTCCGCCGGTGCCGCAGGACCACTCCAACTATCCCTCCACCTCGCAGGAGAAGATCGACGACTTCAACATGGCCCTGCTGACCATGTGCGAGAATCTGGGTGTGAAGTTCCTCAACAGCGCCGAAGTCCTGAAAGACCCGGCCACCGGCTTTGGCCAGGATGACTATTATATCAGCGGGGACATCCACCTCAAGAGCAGCGGCCTCAAGGCGATGCTGAACTACCTGACCACCCACGCCTATGAGACGGAGGACCGCCGTCCCGATACTTCCAACATTCCCACCCGCACCCTGGAATACACCAGCAACCCCAGCGATCCGGTGGCGGCCCCCAGCTCGTCCTCGTCTGAGGCGGCCGGCGAGGCTTTTGAAGCCCGCTACCGCATCGACCAGACCGGCGGCACCCTGACCAGCGGCGATACCTCCGGGGAAACTTCGCTCCGCTTTGACGTCACCGGCGAGCAGTCGGTCACTGTGACCGCCGTGCCGGACGACGGCTACTTCTTCGTCAACTGGAGCGACGGCGTCACCAGCCGCACCCGCACCGACAGCAACTTCAAGCAGAACCTGGATGTGACGGCAGTGTTCTCCCGCGCCTCGGTGGAGATCGCAGGGGAGGGCTCCGGCCTCCTGGGTATGAACTATACCTTCACCGCGCGGCTCAGCGGCCAGTACGCCAAGGCGGAAAACCTGCACTGGTATGTCAACGGCGTCGAGTCGAAGGAGGCCGCCGGCCGCACGTCTGTGTCCTTCATCGTGGACCCTCTGCTGGCCAACCAGACGTATACCGTGTACGCCGCCGTCACCTACAATGACAGCCAGGTGGTCAGCAATACCTTAACCGTCTCCTTTGAGAGCGGCATCGGTACGGGCAGCTCCTCCAGTTCTTCCAGCAGTTCGAGCAGCGCTTCCGGCTCGAGTTCGTCCGGTTCTTCCAGCTCGTCTGCTTCGGGCAGCGAGGTGGAGGACCCTTCGGAGGAAGTCTCCGCTTCCTCGAGCTCGAGCAGTTCGAGCTCGTCCGGCAATTCCAGCAGTTCTTCCGGCGCAGGCTCGTCCAGCAGCCGGCCTTCCAGCTCGGGCAGCAGCGACGCTTCGTCCAGTTCGTCCAGCCACGCCGGCAGCAGCTCGAGTTCGAGCAGCCGCCCCTCGTCGTCTGAAGCCGGCAATGCCGGCTCCAGCAGCAGCCAGGCTTCTTCTGGTTCTTCCAGCTCGTCCCATGCTTCCAGTTCCAGCTCCCACGCGAGCTCGGTGAAGGATGAGTCCGAACCGGAGGAGGACGGCAAGCCCGCATCGTCCAGCAGCCGGCCTTCCAGCTCGAGCAGCAGCGCTTCCCGCGGCGAGGAAGAGGACAGCACGATCAACGACCAGTTCGTGGACGGCCTGTTCGGCATCATAGATTAAAAGCTGGAACCCTCCGCTTCCCGCCCGCATAGGCTGGGAGGAAAGGAGGGGAGGCCCCATGCCCGAACAGCAGGATCACGCCGTTTCCCGGCCGGGCGCCGGCGATGTGACCAACGGCAGCGTCGATTATTATCCCATGGAGTGGGAGGTCGTGCGCCGGGAGGACGGACAGCCTGACCCAGGCGGCGTCCGTCCGGACTGCGGCAGCAACCGGCCCCAGCAGACCGACGATGCCGGCGGCTATGAGATCGTAAACGAATGAACAAAGGCCAGCTCTGCGAGGGCGGGGCTGGCTTTGTCTTGTGAATGGATTTGTGAGGGAACATCTATGGCAAAATACTACTGTATTTTATTTGACGCAGACAATACCCTGCTTGATTTTGACGCCGCTGAACGCAAGGCCCTGGCCGAGACCCTGGCCCAGTACAACATCGAGCCCTCCAACGAGACGGTAGAGAAGTACCGCACCATCAACGAAGGGCTGTGGCGTCAGCTGGAAAAAGGCCAGATCCGCCGCGAAAAACTGATGAACGAGCGCTTTACCCGCTTTTTGAAGGAGATCGGCGTTTCGGGCAGCGGCGCTGAGATGAACCGCTATTACCTCAACCAGCTGTCCACCCATCCCGATCTGATGCCCGGCAATGTGCTGGACGTCCTCCACGAGCTGGCCGAGGTGGCCACCATGGCCATCGTCACCAACGGGTTCGACAAGGTGCAGAGCCGCCGGGTCAAGGAATCGGGGATCGCGGCCTTCATGGAAGAGGTCTTTGTCTCGGAGCGGTCGGACAGCGAAAAGCCCAACCGCAAGATCTTTGACACCGCCCTGCGCACGCTGGGCGTGGAAAACCGGGAGCACGTCCTGGTGGTGGGGGACAGCCTGAGCAGCGACATCCAGGGCGGCATCAACGCCGGGCTGGACACCTGCTGGCTGAACCGCAACCATGTGGAAAACCCGGGTCCGATCAGCCCGACCTATGAGATCGAGTCCCTCGAGCAGCTCTATCCCATCGTCATGGAACCGGACGAGCTGGCCCGTGTGGGCATGAAAAACCGGCGCCACCAGGTCTGAGCCGGGCAGGCGCATTGTGGGGAAGAAATTATGTTATTGAACCTGGAACAAATCGGCAAGAGCTTTGGGGAAAAGGTCGTGCTGGAAAACGTGACGGCCAGCGTCGAGCGGGAGGACCGCATCGGCATCGTGGGCCAGAACGGCGCCGGCAAAACGACCCTGCTCAAGATCCTGACCGGCGAATACACCGACTATACCGGTGAGTTTAGCCTGACCCACGGCGTCACCGTGGGGTATCTGGCCCAGAACGCCAAGCTGGATGTGACTTTGGACGTCTACGGGGAGATGCGCTCCACCTTTGCCCCGGTGCTGGACGCCATGGCCCAAATGCAGATCGTGGAGCGCAAAATGGCCGCCAGCCCCAGCGACCCGGCCCTGCTGGAACAGCACGCCGCCCTGCAGGCCGTTGTGGACGCCGCCGACGGCTACAACATGGATGTGAACATCAAAAAGGTGCTGGGCGGCATGGGTTTTCCCCAGAACACCTGGGAGAAAAACGTGGGGGTGTTGTCCGGCGGCGAGCTGACGCGGCTGCGCATCGCCAAGCTCCTGCTGGAAAAGCCGGACATCCTGATCTTGGACGAGCCCACCAACCACCTGGACTTTACCACCATGGAGTGGCTGGAAACGTACCTCAAGACCTATCCCGGCGCGGTGATGGTGGTCAGCCACGACCGCTATTTCCTGGATAACGTCTGTACCAAGATCTGGGAAGTGGCCGGCCGGACCATGACCGTCTACAAGGGCAACTTCTCGGCCTATCTGCCCCAGAAAGAGGCGGCCGACGCTTTGCGTCAGAAACAGCACGACGCCGACGTCGCCCTGGCCGAAAAGCTGCAGGACTACATCGACCGCAACCTGGTCCGGGCCTCCACCACCAAAATGGCCCAGAGCCGCCGCAAGCAGCTGGAAAAGCTCGAGATCACCGAGGCCCCCAAGGACGAGACCAACCGGCTCAGCTTCCGCTTTGAATACGACGTGGAGCCCTGGAACGAGCTGGTCATCATGAAGAACCTGACCATCCGCATCGGGGACAGGGTCCTGCTGGAGCCTTTCACCCACACCGTCTGCCGCGGCCAGCGGCTGGTCATCGCCGGGCCCAACGGGGCGGGCAAGTCCACCCTGATGC
>ERZ1090865.1646-NODE-1647-length-10810-cov-4.572757_pt1 | contig 10810 bp, 8 predicted proteins | sample MGYA00478478_ERZ1090865 | MGnify/ENA primary metagenome ERZ1090865 (study PRJEB33644, sample SAMEA5815715) | chicken gut metagenome | biome: Chicken; feature: Gastrointestinal Tract; material: Caecum | place: Ireland | collected 2019-01-01 | study: A study of the... | reverse complement strand
ATTCATCGTTCTAGGTTAGCCCACCAGGCTCTTAAATGGGTTAATTCCCAGCTTCCTATTTATTGAATAACGTATTTTTGATACTTATCGTAATCTTTTTGCGAAAGTTCAACGGTTAGAACAGTTCCGCTGTTTTGGTATTCAGTATTCAAAATGTTGGTATTTTCGTTAAGGTATGAAACAACATTTCCGTCCGCAAACGGGATCAGCATTTTGGCTTCAACATAGTCTTGGAAGAGGTGCTTCCGAATAGCTGAAACGAGGAGATCGAGTGATTCATCGTCCTTAGCAGAAATCACAATTTGATCGTCACCCTCAAGTACTGGATATTCCATGTCGGTCTTATCAGCCTTGTTGAAGACATACAACATTGGAATGTTTTCGATTCCAATCTGCTTTAGAGTTTCTTGAGTGGTTTTCATCATGTCTTCGTAATGTGGGTCTGAAGCGTCAATTACCTGAATCAACAGGTCAGCATTGGCTGCTTCAGCAAGCGTTGACTTGAATGATTCAACAAGGTGGGTTGGCAACTTGCTGACAAAACCAACTGTATCACTAAGCAGGAACCGCTTTTGATCTGGTAGTGTCAATTGACGAACGCTGGTATCCAGAGTGGCGAATAACATATCTTTTTCAAAAACGGTTTTATCTTCACCAGCACCATATTTTTCAACGAGTCCATTCATGATAGTGGACTTACCAGCGTTGGTATAACCGACGAGAGCAGCTGTTGGAATGGCGCTCTTGTCACGTTGCTTTCGTTTGACCTCTTCGGAACGATCAATTACCCGAAGTTCTTTTCGCAGGTGGCTGATTGAATTCTGAATTGTCCGCCGGTTCATTTCCAACTTGGTTTCACCGGATCCCCGGTTAGTGAAGCCGCTACCGCCACCGGTTTGCTGATCAAGTCGTTGGTTAGCACTAGTCTGTAATCGTGGCAGTCGGTATTGTAATTCTGCAATTTGAACTTGGAGTTTGGCTTCCTTGGACTGTGCCCGTTCAGCGAAAATTTCAAGGATCAGTGCAGTACGGTCAAGAACACGACAGCCAAGTTCGTCCTCAAGGTTTCGTAACTGACTAGGAGTTAACTCATCATTAGTGATCACGGTTGAAACATTTTCAGCTAAAACTGCTTCTTTAATTTCATCAACCTTACCACTTCCGAAGTAGGTAGCTGGATTAGGCCGGTCAATTGACTGATCAATCCGGTCGATTACCTTCATGTGATTTGCCTGGGTTAGTTCAGCAAGTTCGGTCATGGAATAATCAAAGTCTTCTTGTTCGGTGTTTAACCCAGTGATTAATACTGGCTCTTCAGTTTGTATGTTATCCATTGAAAGATAGTGTTCCCCCTTTTGGTTTAATTATTTTATTTATCAGGAATGTGGAGTTGGTTATAGAAGTCCACATGAGTATCAGTATCAGTTAGTGTCATTTTCATAATGCTGCCGTTTCGTGGCGAAACATTTTGATCGACCCCTTCAAGGTAGCGATCAGCGATTGAACGGATAGCAGCACCGTGTGAAACGACAACCGCAACAGAGTTATCTGGCAGGTTGCGTAATCGATCAAAGCCCTTATCCATTCGGTGCCAAAAACGTTCAGCATCTTCAGCGTCCCCATATTGATCCGCCTTTGCAATTCGATCTTTAAGTTCATCAGTGCCCCAGCCAGCAGCCATTTGTGAGAATGTATGGTAGCCATATTTACCACCAACAATGTCGGCAACTGCACCGCCATTTGCTCCTTCAAAGAATCCAAAGAAGATTTCTCGAAATGCTGGTTCTTGAATTGGCTCCTTAAGGTCGGTATTAGGATCAGCAGCAAGGAGCAACCGTGCGGTATTAACTGCCCGTGAAAGATCGCTACTGAAAATGTAATCAAACTTAACCTTCGATAGTGCCTTTCCTACACGCTTAGCATCTTCAATCCCCTTTTCGGTAAGGGGAGCGTCAGACCATCCCTGCATCCGATTATAGCGGTTAAGGTATGTTTGACCATGACGAACAAAGTAGACAGTAATTGCCAACTTGATCAGCTCCTTTTTACGTAATAACAATTATCTACTATTTTACCATGCTTTAATGGTAAGTGGGAACCGTGACAGTCTAATGTTACAGCATGTTATTCCGCTTAAGGATCTTTCGCCGAATGTGACGAATGAGGGCAAGGGTGGCGATAACCAGCAAAGCAGCAGCAACAAAAATCAGGATAATTAACGAGAAGTGTTCCTTAACGAATGGGATGCTGCCAAAGTAGTAACCAACGACACTGGCAAGGAGAACCCATACTATAACACCAAGAAGGTTGCCGACCATGAACCGGCGAAAATCAAAGTGCATTGTCCCGGCGATTAACGGCACAAACGTCCGGATTAGCGGTACAAAACGACCGAAAGCAATGGTCTTAATCCCGTGTTTTTCCAATAATTGGTGGGCCTTGACCATTCCGGGACCGTTAACTCGTTTTGCCAGCCATTGCCAGCGTGAAAGTGAGCGGCCAATGAAGTAGTTGACCGTATCGCCAATAAAGGCTGCTAAAAAGAAAACGGGAATTACAATTTCCATTTTCAGAACAGGGTGAAATGCAATGAACGAGGCGGTAAGAAAAATCAGTGATTCTCCCGGGAGCCACGGAAAAATGACCAGTCCGGTTTCCATAAAGATAATCATAAAAAGTAGAACGTAACTCCACGGCCCGAGCCATTCAAACATTGGAATGATTACTTCAGCAATGTGAGTCAAAATATAAAGTAAGTTGGCCAATCGACACGGCTCCTTTCTGAATCGAATTATTATACTATTTTACCGTTATTCTGGACTTAAAAGTTAGGGTAGCAGTAATATTTAAAGATAATTTAGCATTCACGATAACAGGGCGATATTGTTTCGGTCACCGCTTCATCAATGATATAATAGTAAGACGATTTCACGAATGGAGGTAGAAAGAGTGACCGAACAGTCAGTACAAGAATTTGAACAGCAGCATTTAGATCACGTTATTGATGAGATCAAACAGGCGAAGGAGAAGGCCGAGGAAAAGATCCACACCGCCCGACATGATATTAAGGGGATCAATAAACAGATCGATGATATTCATCTAAACACGACGACCTATTCTGGGATGATGGATACGGCAATGTCATTCCGTGCCCAGCAGCAGATGCTGGATGAACGGCAAAACAGCTGGCAACATGCTGCAGATCGCCTTTCAACCTTGAAACGCTTAGAAAAGAAACCTTATTTTGCCCGAATTGATTTCCAAGAAAAGGGTGCTGAAAAACCCGAAACCGTTTATATTGGTTTAGCATCATTTAGTGATCAGCCAGATCATTTTCTAGTATATGATTGGCGGGCACCAATTTCTTCAATTTACTATGAGGGAAAGCTAGGGAAGGTTAGTTACGAGACTCCTGTTGGTACTCAGGAAGTTAATATGACCCTCAAACGTCAATTTCAGATTGATGATGGGACGATTGTAACGATCTTTGATACTGATGAGCAGGTCGGTGATCAAATGCTTTTGGAAGCTTTGGGCACCCATTCCAGCACTAAGATGAAGAGTATTGTTACAACGATTCAACGAACCCAAAACGAAATTATTCGGGACACAAAAGACGATCTTCTCTTTGTCCAGGGGGCTGCAGGTTCTGGTAAAACAGCTGCGGTTCTTCAACGGGTTGCATGGCTTCTGTACCGTTACCGAGGTAATCTGAGTTCGTCTCAGGTGGTCCTCTTCTCACCTAACCAATTATTTAATGATTACATTGACCAAGTGCTTCCAGAATTAGGGGAGCATAATATGGTCCAGATGACTTATTACCAGTTTGCTAATCGACGGGTTCCAAAGCTTCATGTGCAAAACTTAGAACAACGGTTTGAAAGTCACCAAGATGAAACGGCTAAGAATGCACAACAACTATTAACTAACAACGAGTTTAGCTTACTTTAAGGCAACCGGACGTTACGCTAAGCACCTTGGGAAAGCCAATATGCGTTTTCGCAATTTGATGTTCCGCGGAAAAGTCTTCATTAGCAAAGAGAAGATCAAAGAAATTTATTATTCATTTAATAATAACTACAATCTTGGCAACCGACTTGATGGAACTAAGGAAGCACTAATCAAGTACCTCAATCACCGGGTGAGCGTTGAAATGCGCAGTAAGTGGGCTGAAGAAGCCGTACAAAACCTGAGCAAGGAGCAAATTGATGATTTGATGGACAACCAGCCACGAGAATTTGCGGATGAAAACCAACAATTCAAGTTCTTGGCCCGTCAGATTGTAATGAAGGCTCTTACACCGGTAAAACGGGCGATTGATCATAATTTATGGCTCAATATCAACGCCCAATTCATTCACCTTCTACGGGCAACCCCTAAACTCATAGACCTGGATAAATTTGGCATTAGTACTACTGAATGGGAAGCATACGTTGAAAAAACAAAAGATGATCTTCGTCAAGGAAACATTAGTGCTAACGGGATTACCATTTATCTCTACCTTTACGATTTAATGACCGGAAAGAAGGGTCAACGGGATATTCGGTATGTTTTCATTGATGAAGTTCAGGATTATGATGCTTACCAATTAGCATACCTAAAGTTCCGTTTCCCTAACGCCCGCTTTACTCTTCTTGGCGACTTGAACCAGGCAATTTTTACCCATGAAAATAGTCGTTCGCTCTTACGGCAATTGGGGACGATGTTTGATCCAGAAAAGACCAAGGTTGTTCAATTAACTAAGTCTTATCGGTCAACTAAACAAATTACGGACTTTACAAAGCACTTCCTAACGAATGGGGAGGCAATTGAAGCCTTTGACCGGAATGGTGATTTGCCAACTGTAATTGAAACTGATAGTTATTCTACCGGTGTTGATAGTGTCGTTGAAACGCTAAAGAAGTACCAGCAGGAGCATGATGCAGTGGCAATTATCGGTAAGACGCTTAATGATTGTGAAAAACTTTATGACGAATTAAAGCGACGGAATGTCAAGACAACGCTTATTCGGACAGAAAACCAGCGTTTAGTTGATGGGGTCATTATTGTGCCATCGTTCTTGGCTAAGGGGCTAGAATTTGACGCAGTGATCGCCTGGAACGTTAACGAGCAGGAATACCCTGATGACAGTGAACGCCAATTGCTGTACACGATTGCTTCTCGGGCAATGCACGCGTTAACGATGATTTCCGTGGGTAAGGTGACGCCATTACTCAAGGGTGTACCAGATGACCTGTATTCATTGGTGAAGCGCGGTAAAAATAATTAATAAAAACAAAGACCTGAGTCTCCGCTTGACGAGAACTTAGGTTTTTGTTTTAAATGTAGCTTAATCTTGTACTCTTAGCTTTGAACTGCGGAAATTAAACTGCATAATCACGTTAGCCATAATAATTAGTAAGCCACCAATAACTAATCGTGGTGAAAGCTGGTCGTAGCCGAGAATAACGGAAATGATTGTTGCAAAAAATGATTCGCTCATCAAAATCAAACTGGCAGAAGTGGCATCAGTGTACTTTTGTGCCCTAATCTGGATTCCCCGGGCAGCAAAGGTAATCACCACAGCAATGATTGCCAGTGGGAGAAGTGCTTGAAGCCACTGAATATGGCCAAGGGATGCCCGTTCTGTTGTCAACGCTAATGGGGTGCCGCAAACTACTTGGACAACCCAGATTAACGTAATGATAATCCACGGACCAGATGCTCGGCTCGCATATTTACCGAAAATGATAATTTGCAATGCCCAGAAAAAGGCGGAGAAGAAGGTGATTAAGTCGCCTGATTGAAGAGACCAACTACTTCCTGTAATCCCCGTTAGAATTGCCATTCCAGCGAGTGATAGCGGAATCGCAAAAATGATTTTAAGCTGTGGTCGTTCGTGCCAAAAAATCCATAAAATTAATGGAGTCAAGATAACGTAAGTCACGGTGATGAAGGAACTCTTGGCCGGTGTCGTAGATTGAAGGCCGAGTGTTCTTAGATAATAACCGCAAAAGTTAACCAGGCCAACGATCAAGCCCACTTTGATGTCAAAACGGGTGGCTTGGCTTAATTGACGATGAAAAAGGATGATCCCGCCAGCCACACACATGGCGCCGCGAACTGCATTGATAGTTCCCGACTGCATTCCGGCATTGACCACCATTTTATTGAAAATATAGGTGCTCCCCCAAAGAATGGTTACAAAAACAAGGAGGAGGTTAGCAACTGTTTTGGAAAGCTTCATCAGCGTGCTCCTTTCAACTTCCAGAAAATTCCTGGTTAAAAGATAATTGCAGAGTACCAATTGTTGATCCGAAATGCAATTAATTAGTCCGTTTTAAGAACGGGAGGCGGTGGAGATCAGTTTGCATAATCGCGTTTGCGAGGAGTAAGATTGCTCCACCAATGATTAACGAATGAGTTAAGGAATCGTATCCTAAAATTACTGATAGGACACTGGCAAAGAACGATTCAAGCATCAGAAGCAAACCAGCAGATGTAGCGTCGGTATACTTTTGGGCAGTGATTTGCAGCCCTTGAGCGACAAAAGTAACAAGAATTGCGAGCAGGGCAACCGGAATTAGTGCTTGGATCCAGTGGATGTGGGCAAAAGTCTGCGTTTCAGTAGTAAAGGAGACGCACCAACCAGCGATCCCTTGAATTAACCCAATCATAAAGATGATTATCCAGGGACTTGAAGCTTTAGAGGCAATTTTACCGAAGAAAATTAATTGGAGTGCCCAGAAAATTGAAGAAATAAGTGTTAGAAGATCACCATAATTTAAGGCTAATCCACTAGCCGTAACGTTGGTTAAAATGCCCATCCCAATTAACGCTAACGGAATAACAAAGTAGGTTTTTCGTCGTGGCCGTTCGTGCCAAAAAATCCATAAGAGAAGTGGTGAAAGGGCAACATACATGGTAGTGATAAAGGCGTTTTTGGCTGGCGTGGTAAAACGGAGACCGTCAGTTTGTAAGTAATAGGCGACAAAGTTAGTAATCCCCATTAATAGGCCTGCCTTGAAATCAAACCAAGTCATTTGCCGGATACTCTTATTAAAGACAATCAGGCAGCCGACCACACACATCGTCCCCCGGACAGCATTAATCATTCCTGACTGCATTCCAGCATTGATTGCCATTCGGACGAAGATATAACTTGCACCCCAGAGAATGGCGACGGTTAGTAAGAGTAAATTAGCCTTACGTTTTGACATTAAGATTCCTCCCCAAAATATTTACTATCCTAGTATATGATATTTTGTTGCAAATACAACAAAGAAAAAGGGGAGAGTGGGGCAACATAGTAGAAACGTGCTTCGCCCGAGTTCCCTATAGCTAGCAACCTCTCTCCTAGGCGCAAGTCGCCTTCGTCGAGAGAAATTGCTAGCTTTCCGGGAACTCTTTGGGGCGAAGGCACTCTACTTCAAACGTGCTCAGCCTAAGCTCCTTCCTAGGCAACATAGTCAAGATCTGCTCGCCAGGAACTTGCTAGAGCTAACAACCTCCCTCCCAGATGCTTTCAGCATCCAGTCGGGAGAAATTGTTAGCTTTCCGCAAGTTCTCTGCTGGCTCGCACTCTACTTTATTCTTAATTTTTTTTGAAATAAGTTTTTAAAGGTTGCTCGCTCTAAATTGTTGTAATATTGTAAGTATTGATATTTTTTAATGGAGGAACGATTATGAAGACAGCGTTGCAGAAGCTCTGGCACGGCTTGAATACCAAGCTTGGCTTTTTTCTGCTAGTAGTACTCCTGTTTGCAATTAAAAGTTACTGGGCATATAGCACTGAGTTTAATTTAGGTGTTAAGGGGAGTGTTCAGCACTTTCTCTTGGCATTTAATACTATTCCTGGTGCATTAGTCTTTCTGGGGATTGCCTTATATTTTAGGGGACGGCTATCGTACTGGTTGATGCTGATTATTAATGCATTACTCTCAACCTGGCTGTTCGCTAACATCCTGTACTACCGTGAATTTTCCGATTTTATTACATTTAACATTATTAAGGGTTCAGGAGCAGCCTCCAACAACCTGGGGACGAGTATTCTAGGAATTATTCGTCCAGAAGATTTCTTGGTTTACGCTGATGTGATTATTCTTGCATTAGTACTCCTGTTCCATGTTATTCGGGTTGATATGCGGTACTTTAAGATTCGTTATGCAATGACGATTACCGCGTTAGGCTTTGTCTTATTTGGCGTTAACTTGGGGATGGCTGAATCAAACCGTTCACAATTGTTGACTCGGACATTTGATAATAACTACATTGTTAAGTATTTGGGATTACAGGCTTACACTATTTATGATGGGGTAAAGACAACCCATAACAGTGTGGTTAAGGCGAAGGCAAATAAGGAACAGCTAAAGCCAGTGCAAAAGTTCTTAAAGAAGAACTATGCTGGTCCAAATGTTGAATATGAAGGGACCATGCGGGGAAAGAATATCTTCGTTGTCCACTTGGAAAGTTTGCAGCAATTTATGATTGATTATAAGCAAAATGGTCAAGAAGTAATGCCAAACTTGAACAAGCTGTACCATTCATCTAATACTCTGGCTTTTGATAATTTCTTCCACCAGGTTGGTCAAGGAAAGACTGCCGATGCCGAAATGATGCTGGAAAACTCCCTTTATGGTTTGCCAGAAGGTTCAGCAATGGTTACTGACGGAACAAACAACACGTTCCAATCAGCACCTGCTTTATTGCACCAAAAGCTGGGTTATACGACAGCTTCGTTCCACGGGGATGTGCCGAGTTTCTGGAACCGTGATAATGCTTATAAGTCCTTTGGGTACCAATACTTCTTTAGTAAGAGTTACTATCCAAAGGTTAAGGATCAGGAATTGGGTTACGGATTGAAGGATAAGATCTTCATGAAGGAATCAATGCACTATGTAGAACAGTTGCCACAACCGTTCTACGCAAAGCTGATTACTGTTACTAACCACTATCCATACATTATTGATAAGAAGAATACCTCGATTGATGCGTGGAAGACCGGGGATGACACGGTTGATCACTATATCCAAACTGCACATTACCTTGATCAATCAATTGGTGAATTCTTAGATTACCTGGATAAGTCTGGCTTGCGGCAAAACAGTGTCATCATTTTGTATGGTGACCACTACGGAATTTCAAATAATCACCGGCCGGCAATTGCTCAAATCTTGGGTAAGAAGAAGGTTACTAACTACGACTTGGCAATGTTCCAAAAGGTGCCATTCATGATCAATGCTCCTGGTCTTAAGGGCGGAATTGACCATACTTACGGTGGTGAAATTGATGTTCTGCCAACCCTTGAAGACCTATTAGGAATTAGTTCCAACAAGTACATTCAATTTGGTCAGGATCTTCTCTCTAAGAATCGTAACCAAATTGTGCCATTCCGGAATGGTGACTGGGTAACGCCAAAATACACGAAGTATAACGGCGATTACTACCACACTTCCACTGGAAAGCAGATCAAGAACCCAACGGCAAAGGAACAGAAGCAGTTTGACAAGATTCAAAAGTACGTCACAACTGAGTTAGGGTTAGCCGATAAGGTAATGAATGGTGACTTGATTCGGTTCTACAACCTTCCAGGATTCAAGAAGGTTAACAAGAAGGACTACACTTACAACATGAAGAAGAGTCTGAAGAAACTGAAGAAGGATCAGAAGAAACACAAGACGAGTGTGAAGGCAAAGAATAATAATCAAAGTACTTACGATGATTACTCGACTGACGCACCGGAATTGAAAGATCAGAACCCTAGTTTCCCAGATTAGGGTATATAAAAACCTGTCAGCAAAAAACTGGCAGGTTTTTATTTGATTGAAATATAAAATGAAATTATCAAATATAAAACAAATATAAAATAAGATAAGCAAATATAAACAGGTATGTTATAGCCTATTAATTGATTACGGTTCCTCGTTGTGGCTTTGTCCAATTATCATTACCATTCTTTGCTGAATTTGTTGATAAGTATAACCAAGCACCCTTTCTGATCTAGTCATCCTAAACTATGGTATGATTATTGTTAATCGCTTACATTATTTAATGAAGGAATCAGTAACTATGAATGAATGGATGAATTATGAGCAATTTGATCGACAGGAATGGCATAGCTTCTTTCCGACAGATACGGTTCGTTTGAGCCAGGATAACCTTGATGAGATTAAATCGCTTAATGATCGAATTTCAATTGAGGATGTTCAAGATGTCTACTTGCCACTAATCAAGCTGCTTCAGTTGCGCTTTCAAAATCATCTGGAATGGCAGATGCAAAAGGCTAATTTTCTCCACCAGAAAAGTGAACGGGTCCGTATATTATAGGGATTGCGGGATCGGTTGCGGTTGGCAAGAGTACGATTGCCCGTCTGCTAAGTATTTTGCTAAACAAGCTTCTCCCAGATAAACGGGTCGAATTAATGACCACGGATGGTTTCCTTTATCCAAATGCCGAATTGAAACGACGGGGGATTCTGGATCGGAAAGGGTTCCCTGAATCGTATGATATGGAGAAGCTGTTGCGTTTTATGAATGATATTGAGGCTGGTAAGACAGTAGTAAAGGCACCGACATACTCACATCAAGTGTATGATGTGATGCCAGACCAGCCGTTAGTTATTCGGCAACCAGATATTTTAATCGTGGAAGGAATTAATACCCTTCAGCTGCCATCTAGTCAGCAAATTTATGTTAGTGACTATTTCGATACTGCAATTTATGTTGACGCTGATGCTGAGCAGATCGAAAAGTGGTACCTGCAACGGTTTGGGATGTTGTTAGATACGGCGCTTACTGATCCGGATAACTACTATTATTCCTATTCCCAGGG
>ERZ1090865.1645-NODE-1646-length-10816-cov-4.916643_pt1 | contig 10816 bp, 11 predicted proteins | sample MGYA00478478_ERZ1090865 | MGnify/ENA primary metagenome ERZ1090865 (study PRJEB33644, sample SAMEA5815715) | chicken gut metagenome | biome: Chicken; feature: Gastrointestinal Tract; material: Caecum | place: Ireland | collected 2019-01-01 | study: A study of... | reverse complement strand
GACCTGGCGAAGCTGGTCGCCCGCTACAGCGGCCCGATCCGGCTCCATGTGGTGAATTTCACAGAGATTCAGTTGTATATTTATGAAAAATGTCCGCACGATGAACTCACAATCATCATGCGCCGTTATATGATGAAACTGGCGGAGATGTTCGCGCGCCAGGATGGCTGCCTGGGACTGATCACCGGCGAGAGCATCGGACAGGTGGCAAGCCAGACGATGCACAGCCTCGCAGTGACAAATGAAGTCTGCACGATGCCTGTGTTCCGGCCTCTGATCGGCTTTGACAAACAGGAGATCGTGGATGTCTCGGAAAAGATCGGGACCTATGAGACTTCCGTGCTGCCTTACGAGGACTGCTGCACGATCTTTGTCGCAAAGCATCCGGTGACGAAGCCGAATCTGAATATCATCCGGCGTTCGGAGACGCATCTGGCAGATAAGATCGACGAGATGATGGACACTGCGTTCCGCACAGCGGAGCTGATCGAGATTTCCTGAAGCAGGACAGTCTTTCGGACGGTTCCGCAAGAAAAAACAAGGAACCTGCCGGCCTCGCCGACAGGTTCCTTGAAAAATTTCGTTACGCTTTTCTTGTCCTTCTTCTCAGCAGTCAAATCACACGGGCTTAAACCAGGTACGGATTCAGAACGGATAATACGTTTTCCAGATCAGAACCATCTGTGTGGATGTTCAGATCGATCGGCTTGGACAGATCCAGACTGAAGATGCCCATGATAGATTTTGCATCGATCACGTATCTTCCGGATACCAGGTCGAAATCAAAATCAAATTTGGAAATGTCATTAACAAAGGATTTTACTTTGTCAATGGAGTTGAGTGAAATCTGTACTGTTTTCATTGTGAAATCCTCCCTATAGCTTTTATGAATGATATTTCAATACCTTCATTTAACAGTTTTATCTTACCGTTTACAGATAGAAAAGTCAATACGAAAACCTACAAAGATACAGAAGATTATTTGGCAAAATAGATAATGATGTACATGGAAAAATTCACATTTCCGGAAGAAACATTTGCATTTTGCAGAATTATCGCAACCGTTCGGGCGGCGGAGTGAAATGCTCCCCGGTATGCGAATGTGGCTGTGAAGAATGAGAAATGTATCCTGAAAGGAAGATCATATGAAATCAGAGAGAAAGAAAGCGGCGCTGCACAATCTGGGCTGCAAGGTAAACGCCTACGAGCTGGAAGCGATCCAGCAGATGCTGGAACAAAAGGGGTATGAGATTGTTCCCTTTGCTTCGGGAGCGGACGTCTATATCATCAATACATGCACAGTGACCAATATTGCCGACAGAAAATCCCGCCAGATGCTCCACAAGGCGAAGAAGATGAATCCGGACGCGGTCGTGGTGGCCTGCGGCTGCTATGTGCAGGCGGCCGGGGAAAAGCTGGAGGAGGACACGGCGATCGATCTGATCGTGGGAAACAATAAAAAGAAAGAGATCCCGGAGATCCTGGAAGCGTATTTCAGGGAAAGGGAGGAGGGACGCGCAGCTTCCGGCGCATGGCTGACGGATATGGCACATAACAGAGAGTACGAGACGCTCTCCATCAGCCGCACGGAAGAGCATACCCGCGCGTTCATCAAGGTACAGGACGGGTGCAATCAGTTCTGTACTTACTGCATCATACCGTACGCGCGGGGGCGGGTGAGGAGCCGCCGTCCGGAAGAGGTGCTTGCAGAAGTGCAGCGTCTTGCTGCGTCCGGATGCCAGGAGATCGTGCTGACAGGCATCCACCTCAGTTCCTATGGAGTAGATCTGGAGGAGGAGCAGGACTTGCTGGCGCTGATCCGGACGGTCCATTCGGTGGAGGGGATCCGGCGGATCCGCCTGGGCTCCCTGGAACCGGGGATCATCACGGAATCCTTTGCGGAGGCCATCGCGGCGCTGCCGAAAGTCTGCCCTCATTTCCATCTGTCGCTGCAGAGCGGCTGCGATACGGTGCTTCAGCGGATGAACCGCCGCTACCGCTCGGAAGAGTATATGGAGAAATGCAGACTGCTCCGCCGCGTCTACGACCGCCCGGCGCTGACGACGGACGTTATCGTCGGGTTTCCGGGGGAGCCGGAGGAAGAGTTCGAAGCTTCCCGGGCGTTTGTGGAGCAGGTGCACTTCTTTGAAACTCACATTTTCAAATACTCCAGGAGAGAGGGCACCCGCGCGGCGGCGATGCCCGGGCAGATCAGCGAGCAGGAGAAGACGAGGCGCAGCCATGTTCTGCTGGAACTGGACGGACGCAGACGGCGGGAATATATGGAAAGCTTTCTGGGAGAGGAAAGGGATGTGCTGTTTGAAGAGCGGGTGCAGGCCGACGGCAGGGAATACTGGACCGGCCACACGCGGGAATATCTGAAGGTTCTCGTGCCGGCAGAGAAAGAGGATTATGAGAACCAGATGATCCCGGTAAAACTGACAGAAATATGGAAAGAGGACGCTCTTTTCGGAAAAGTGTCCGGACGATGATGGTTCAGCCAGGTCTGTGTGAGAAACACACACGGACCTGGCTGAACTGCCTGGAAAAAGCAGATATTTTTGAAGGGAGAAGGACGCGACAATGCGAAAAACAAGCCGATTTGGCTGCAAAAACACGGAAATGTGCGGAGAATGTGAGAAGGAATGAAAGTTCCTGTCAAAGACTTGTAAATTCGAAAAATCAGATATCGGATATTAAATAATGAAATTACGCGGTTGACAAACAAATGTATTTTTGCTACAATACGGAAATGTAATAAAACATCTGCTGAAGACACAACATGTTCACGGGCAGTTATTCTAATATTCAGGCAGACGAAAATCCCGCCGGTGTGTATCGGAAAACAGGGATACACGTACAGATACATGAGTGGGGATTAGAAAAGAATAGTCAATCATGAACAGCGGCAGTAGAGTCGCCTGGACTGTTGTAGTGAAGTTCATCAGTAGTCAAAGGTATTGTGCAATGAAGCATAGACAAATCTGTTTGTTTATGCTTTTTTTGTAAAATAAAAACTTCTGATTTGTCACAGACTAAAGCAGACAAATAAGAAAAGAGAGGAGAACTGTATGAAAAAGAGAACAGCAAAACTCACAGCACTGGTGCTGGCATCTATGATGGCGCTGGCCGGCTGTGGCGGAAACGGCGGAAAAGCCTCCAGTTCCGGAAACGGCGAAGCGTCGTCGGAAGAATTGACGGATCTGCACGCTTACGAGACGATTAACCGAGAGGTGGAGAATCTGAACATCCTGAATACACAGACAGCGATGGATACCCAGGTTCTTGGCAATCTGATCGATGGCCTGCTGACCAACGATACAAAAGGTAATCTACAGCCGTGTCTGGCGGAATCCTATGATTCCGAAGATAACATTACCTGGACGTTCCACCTGCGTGAAGGTGTGAAATGGGTAGACATGAACGGCGAGGAAAAGGCAGACTGTACCGCGCAGGATTTCCTGACGGGTCTGGAGTTCGTACTGAACTATCACAAGAACGGTTCTGCGAATATTTCTATGCCGTGCGACCTGATTCAGGGGGCTGAGGATTATTACAATTATACCAAGAGTCTCAGTGAAGAAGAAGGACGTGCGCTTACCGCGGATGAGGGAAGTGAGTTCCTTAATATGGTTGGAATTTCTGCACCGGATGATTACACCGTTGTCTATACCTGTGTCTCTGAAAAACCGTACTTCCCATCCGTTGCAACTTACCAGTGTCTGTATCCGGCTTCTCAGGCACTGATCGACGAACTGGGCATCGACGGATTCCTGGCATGCAACAATGAAAATATGTGGTACAACGGACCATACATCATGACCAGCTACATTCAGGGAAATGAAAAAGTTCTGACCAAGAACGATGCTTACTGGGATACAGACTCCAAACGCTTTGATACAGTAACCGTTCACATGGTAGAGTCTGCGGATGTGGCATATCAGCTGTACCAGTCCGGAGAACTTGACTATGTCGGACTGACAGAGTCTAACCTGAATACCATTAACAACGATGAGAATCATGAGTATCATGATCAGCTGGTAGAGACTCTGCCGGATAAGTTCTCTTATCAGTTCCATTTCAACTTTGATAAGATGAAAGAAGATGGAACACCGGATGACAACTGGAACAAAGCGATCGCAAACACTGCGTTCCGTCAGTCCTGGTTCTATGGTTTGAATCTGATGACATCTCTGCAGAGAACAAACGCGATTGATCCGCTGGCATGTGAGAACAATGCATACACAATGGCCGGTCTGGTTTCCTTCAGCGATGGGACGGATTATGTAGATCGTGTAGAGGAACTGCTGGAACTGCCGGAGTCTGACGGCGAGAATCTGCGCAGACTGGATGCAGATAAAGCTGCCGCTTTGAAAGCGCAGGCAATGGAAGAACTTTCCGCAGAGGGAGTGACCTTCCCGGTTGAAGTAGATTACTATGTGGCGGCTAACAACCAGACTGCAATCGACAGCGCAAACGTGCTGAAAAATGCGTTCTCCGATTCTCTCGGCGACGATTATGTAGTACTGAACATCAAGACATACGTTTCCAGCCTGAAAAACGAAGTTGTAGTTCCGAAACTTCACTCCTTCGTGCTGAACGGATGGGGAGCAGATTACGGTGATCCGCAGAACTATCTTGGTCAGGAAACTTATGGCGAGGACAGCGCACTCTATTCTGAGAACTATTCCTACATCAACGACGTTGACGCCAACGATCCTGCTTATGCAGATCTGATCAGCATTTACCGGACATTCACAGATATGGTAAATGCAGCCGATGCGATCACAGATGATCTGGATGCTAGATACGAAGCTTATGCACAGGCAGAAGCTTATATGGTTGAAAATGTTATCACAATGCCGTACTACTACAATGTCGGCTGGCAGCTGACTCATGTGAATGACTACAGCAAAATCAGAGCAATGTACGGTATCCAGAGCAGCAGATATGTCAACTGGGAGACCTCTGTAGACGCCTATACTACAGAGCAGTATGACGCTTTTGCAGCTTCCGCAAACGGAGCATCTTCTGCTGAATAATGTTTAAGTACACGATAAAAAGACTGTTACAGTCCGTTGTAACAGTCTTAATCGTTGTTACTATCGTATTCCTGCTGATGCGCCTCCTTCCGACGGATTACTATTTTACAGAGGAACAGCTGATGAAATTTACACCCGAGCAGAAGGAGGCCGCGCTGGATGCGGCAGGCTTACTCGATAGTATCCCGGAACAGTTAGCACGCTATTATGGGCAGATTCTTCATGGCGATTTCGGACAGTCCAGAAGAATTCAGAGCGGTGTTGACGTTACGGCAGTAGTTGGATCCAGGTTTGCAGTTTCTATGCGTCTGGGTATTATCTCCCTGGGAATTTCACTGGTACTTGGTATTTTTCTGGGAATCCTTCAGACAAGACATAAAGACAGACTGATGGACCACATTGGAACCGCATACACGGTTTTTGTCAATGCAGTCCCGCCGCTGGTATCATATTCCCTGATCCTTGTATTTGGCTCTCAGGTGCTTGGTTTTCCGGCGATGTATTCCACACGAAATCCGGGGATGTCCAGTGTTCTTCCAATCGTCTGTCTGTCTCTGGGGTCGATCGCAGGTTATGCGCTCTGGACAAGAAGATATATGGTGGATGAAATAAATAAGGATTATATCAAACTGGCAAGAGTAAAAGGTATGTCGAATAAAAGCATTATGGTCAAGCATGTGCTCCGGAATGCTTTTGTTCCGCTGGCACAGTATCTGCCGGCTTCTTTTCTTCTGACAATCGGAGGTTCTTTGCTGGTGGAGCGTTTCTTCTCCGTGCCGGGTATGGGACCGCTGCTGACAGATGCAATCAGCAAGTATGATACCAGTGTGGTTCAGACGCTTGTTATGTTTTACGCATCGCTTGGCGTTATTGGCGTCTTCCTGGGCGATATTCTTATGATGATCATCGACCCGAGAATTACTTTGGTAGATAAAGGAGGTACACGATAATCATGGATAAAAACAAACAGTTAAACGAAGACGAATTGTTTACCTTTGTCGAGTACAATCCGGAAGCTGCCGAGAAAACAGGTTACTCGGAGTATTCTTACTGGAAATCTGTTTTTAAAAACTTTTTAAAGAAAAAGTCTGCAGTTGTGCTGACTTTTATCTTCCTTGGACTTGTCATTTTTTCCTTTATTGCACTCGCAATCGGAAAATATGATTACCATACCCTTGTCACGGACAATTCGAAGATGTTTATCAGTCCGAACAGTGAATACTGGTTCGGTACGGATAATCTTGGACGTGATTACTGGTGTCAGGTATGGTACGCAGCACAGATCTCCATCAAGCTTGCGCTGATTGTTGCACTTGGAGAATGTGTGGTTGGTATTACGATCGGCTGTATCTGGGGTTATGTCCGCAGACTGGACGGCTTTTTCACGGATGTTTACAACATCATCAATAATATACCGACAATTATTTATATGACGCTGATTGCCCTTATGGTCGGACAGAGTTTCACGATCATGGCGGTGTCCCTGATCGCTTTCGGATGGCTGACGATGGCGCGGAATGTACGAAATCTTGTTATTATGTATCGTGACAGAGAGTACAATCTGGCGTCCCGCTGCCTTGGAACGCCGATCTGGCGTGTGCTGCTGAAGAATATTCTTCCTTATCTGATCAGTGTGATTATTCTTCGCCTGGCGCTTTCGATTCCGTCGACGATTGCTCTGGAGTCTACGCTTTCCTATCTTGGCCTCGGACTGGATGTCAATACTCCGTCTCTGGGCATTTTGCTGAGAAATTCAAGAACCAGTTTCCAGAGTTATCCATATCTGCTGATCTTCCCGGCAGTTATTGTATCTGTTATCACAGTTACCTTCTATCTGATTGGTAACGCATTTTCCGATGCGTCGGATCCGAGAAATCACGTATAAAGAACGGAGGAACATGTTATGCCACAGAAAAATATTATTTTGTCTGCCAGGGACGTGGAAATCCAGTTCAGTCTGCGTGGAAAGAAGCTGAATGCCATCCGTAAATGTTCTCTGGACTTATATGAAGGGGAGACCTTGGCCATTGTTGGAGAGTCCGGCTCCGGTAAATCTGTATTTACCAAGTCTTTTATCGGAATGCTGGATGCCAACGGTTCCATTACCGGCGGCTCGATCATGTTCGAGGGAAAAGATATTTCCAAGTATAAGACAGAGCGGGAATGGCTGACCGTCCGTGGAAAAAAGATTTCGATGGTTATGCAGGATCCCATGACTTCTCTGAATCCGCTGAAAAAAGTAGGGAAACAGATCCGGGAAAGTATTGAACTGCATCAGGGTCTGAAAGGCGAGGCTGCAAAACGTGCGGCGATCGAGATGCTTGAGAAAGTCGGAATTCCTGATCCCGAAAGAAGATACAATCAGTATCCTCATGAATTTTCCGGTGGTATGCGGCAGCGTGTTGTCATTGCGATTGCTGTTGCGTGCCGTCCTCAGATTTTGATCTGTGACGAACCTACGACGGCGCTGGACGTTACGATTCAGGCGCAGATTCTCGACCTGATCCGCAACCTGCAGAAAGAACTGCAGATGACGGTTATTTATATTACCCATGATCTCGGTGTTGTTGCGAATGTAGCAGACCGTGTGGCTGTTATGTACGCGGGACAAATCGTTGAGTACGGTCTTGTCAATGAGATTTTCTATGATTCCTGGCATCCGTATACATGGGCACTGCTTTCCGCGTTGCCGCAGTTGGGTGTAAAAGGAGAAGATCTTCCGACCATCGAGGGAACGCCGCCGAACCTGTTTAATGAAATCAAGGGTGATGCCTTTGCGCCCCGTAACAAGAAAGCGCTTGCAATTGATTTTGTGAAAGAACCACCGTTTTTTGAGGTATCGCCGACACATAAGGCAAAGACCTGGTATCTGGATCCAAGAGCGCCGAAAGTTGAACAGCCTCCGGCTGTCAAAATGCTTCGGGAACAAATGAGAGAGAGAGGATAAAACGCATGGCTGAAAGAGAAAAATTAATTGAAATTAAAGATTTGCAGATCAGCTTCGGCCATGGAAGAAAGAAATTTGTTGCGGTTGACCATGTCAATTTTGACATTTATAAAGGAGAGACTTTTTCCCTGGTGGGTGAGTCTGGTTCCGGTAAGACGACGATCGGCCGTGCGATTACAAGAATCAACCCGACGTCAGCGGGTGAGATTCTGTTCAAAGGACGGAAAATCAATGGAAAAATCTCGAAGGAGCTTGATAAAGAAGTGATTCAGAAATGTCAGATGATCTTTCAGGATCCTATGGCGTCTTTGAACGAGAGAGCAAAAGTTGATTATATCGTTTCCGAAGGTCTGATCAATTTCCACATGTATAAAGACGATGCTGAACGCGAAGAAAAGGTTCAGAGAGCGCTTCGTGAGGTAGGACTCCTTCCGGAGTTCGCTTCCCGTTTTCCTCATGAGTTTTCCGGCGGACAGAGGCAGCGTATCGGAATTGCCCGGGCGCTGGTAATGGAACCGGAGTTTATTGTGGCAGATGAGCCGATTTCTGCACTGGATGTGTCCATTCGTGCTCAGGTTCTGAATCTGCTGAATCGTCTGAAAAAGAGCCGCGGTCTGACATATCTGTTTATCGCGCATGATCTGTCAGTGGTTCGCTTTATTTCTGACCGTATTGCGGTTATCAGCAAGGGACGTATTGTAGAGTTGGCAGAGGCAGAGGAATTGTTCCTGAATCCGCTGCATCCGTACACGAAGGCATTGCTTTCTGCGGTACCGATGCCGGATCCGGAGATGGAGAAGAAGAAAAAACTTCTGGTCTATGATCCGTCTATGCATGATTACAGTGTAGATAAACCGGTCTGGGAAGAAATCAAACCGGGACATTTCGTATATGGAAACCAGAAAGAGTTAGAGGGATACCGAAGAGAACTCAAATAAAGCAGGGCGCAGAGAATGAAAAAAATTCGAAGTATTTACAGGAAATATATGTTTCGTCCGACGTTGTATATGACAGGACGCAACCTTGTGATCGGCATCGTTCTCGTGCTCTTGTGGGATCGTTTCCTGAACCCGTCCAATCTGTCGCCCCTTGGCCATGCAGGATTCTGCGTGGGGGCGGTTGCGGGTATGCTGGCATGGTTCGAATATCTTCATTTGGATGGTTTTGCAGTCCATCATCTGAATGAGAATATTCGCAAAAAGCCCAAGGAACGGCACAGGTCAAAAGATATCGTGGATTTTGTAGATGAAAAAATCATTTCCTATGATGAACTGGAAAAAGACGAAAAGGCAGTCTGCCGGTTTTTGTCTGATTTGATCTGTGCGGCGGTTTTCATGATTCCGGGGATTTTTACAGCGATTTTCTGATGGAAGTTACCCCAGTGGTATGCTGTATAGAAAAATATAAAATGGTATCTGTCGAGTCAAGTAAAACAGTTACTTGGTCCGGCAGATGCCATTTTTATTTGTATTTTCTGTTCATGAGGACGGAGATGAGTACGATCAGGAGACCGGCAGCCGCCCGTACAGCGCCTTTCACGACTACTGATGTGCTGGAGGAAAGGACAATGGCGGCGGTTTCGGGGCTGAGAATGGTATCATTCAGGACTGCGTGATAGTTTACGAAGCCGAATACAGCGCCGGCGATGCCGAGGAGGGTCAGCAGGATCCCCAGAGCGGTGACAATGTGCCAGAAGGTTCGGAGCCGGCGGTTTCGGATGGTGAGATGCTGCCGGATATTCTCCAGCTCCTGGAGGATCTCGGTCTGTCTGTCTCCCGGCGGAGTGGGAGCGCCGAGCAACTCTTCGACGGTGACCTGGAAGAGTTCCGCCATGCGGATCAAAGTGTCTGCGTCTGGCGCTGAGATCCCGTTTTCCCATTTGGAGATCGTCTGCCGGGATACGTGGAGCCGGGCGGCGATTATTTCCGGATCTGGCTGATCACTGCGAAGAGGACAAAGGCGGCCAGGTTTACGACCACGACGGTTGCGCCTGCCGGCGAGGAGATGACGAAGGACAATCCCATGCCGATCAGGAAGCATACGACAGAGAGGCAAGCCGCGCAGAGGATTACGCTGCGGAAGGTCTTGCACACACGCATGGCGGTCAGTGCCGGGAAGATCAGAAGGCTTGAGATCAGCAGGGCACCCATCATCCGCATGCCCAGGACGATGGTGATCGCGGTGAGAAAGGCCAACAGCATGTTGTAGAGTTCTGCCTTCACGCCGGTGGCCTTTGCGAAGGTCTCGTCGAAGGTGACCGCAAAGATCCTCGTGTAAAAGACCACAAACAGGATCAGGACCAGAACGGACAATACGACACTGAGGATCACGTCTTCCCGGCTCATGGCCAGGATACTTCCGAACATATAGTTGTTGACGTCGGTGTTCATTCCGCTGGACCAGGAGACGGTGATCACGCCGATGGCCAGCGCGCTGCTGGAAATCAGTGCGATCGCGGCGTCGCCCTTGATCTTGCTGTTCTCGCTCATGCGGAGCAGAAGGAAGGCCGCCAGCACAACGATGGGAATCGTTACTGCCAGAGGCGCCCATCCCAGAGCCGTTGCGATGGCAAGCGCGCCGAAGCCTACGTGAGAAAGGCCGTCGCCGATCATAGAGTAACGTTTCAGTACAAGACTTACGCCGAGCAGTGCGGCGCACAGGGATACAAGGATCCCGACGATCAGGGCGCGCTGCATAAAGGGATAGGAGAGCATTTCCGCAAAGAGATTAAACATGGCTGACACCTCCCAGAAATTCTTTTCCGACCTCGCTGTTTCGATACGCTTCCGTGGTGCCGAAGAACAGCTGTTTCTGATCCAGGTGAAGG
>ERZ1090865.1639-NODE-1640-length-10858-cov-28.171156_pt1 | contig 10858 bp, 14 predicted proteins | sample MGYA00478478_ERZ1090865 | MGnify/ENA primary metagenome ERZ1090865 (study PRJEB33644, sample SAMEA5815715) | chicken gut metagenome | biome: Chicken; feature: Gastrointestinal Tract; material: Caecum | place: Ireland | collected 2019-01-01 | study: A study of... | reverse complement strand
CACTCGACTAGTCGTCGGCAGCGTCAGATGTGTATAAGAGACAGGATTATATGTTATTGTTTAATAAAATTTACCACAGTGCAGCGGCAGTTGTGACAAATTGCACCTATGTTGTTGCATTTTGCGCCGTTTTGTGATATACTGTTTACAAGGTACAAATTATTCTTTGTTTGGAGGTTATAAACCATATGACTCGTCGTAATGAAAGTATCAATGCTGACAATCTCATCAAAGCCTATATAGGTGGGCAATCCATTAAACAACTTGCGGTCACTAATAATGTTAGCAGACAAGTTATTTATCGTATCTTGCGTGAAAATAACATCGCTATTCGCAATCGTTCTCAATCCATGTTTAATCGTATGGCGCAAACTTCTTTTGCTGAAAAGCAAAGGATTACTCATGCCGCCAACGTCGCAAGGCGCAGTATTAAACCGTCCGAACGAGAAAATATGCTTAAAGCCATTGCCGCTGAAAAATTGCTTTATAAAGCGGGCGATGGAGAGAAAGAAATCTTTGATTTTCTTGCCGCAAAAGGATATAAACCCATTTGGCAAAAAGCGTTTAAGTGTTACAACTTCGACATCGCCGTCGGCAACGTCGCCGTGGAAATTTGCATTTGCTCTACTAATCCACTCAGAATTGCCCATAATCTTAAGAAACTCGTGGAATGCGTTAAATTTGGCTGGAATTTCATTTTTATTTGGATTAGTCCCAAGACAAAGATTTTTCTTCAATCCGCCTATGATGATGTTATCTCCTTTATTGAGACTTGCAACGCTAACCCAACCCCTATCGGTCAATATAGGGTGATTAGGGGTAACGGTGAATTTTATACCGCTGGCAGTTTTAACGATTAACATTTTTCCACTATAACTGTGCTTATATGACTTTAACGCGCGCTTGTTATTAAACACGCTCACATCTCCATCAAAACAGTTAATCGTATTCCATGCGCTGGCGCCGAGCGACTCGTCGCCAGGATACATCATCTCTTCGCCGCCTACGATAAACGGCTCGTCGTTCGGCACTTCCTGCCCGTCTGCCGCCAGGTGTTCATCTCGTGTACGGTCATCAGCAGTCGCAACCCACCTTTTCCACATATCAAAACCAAGGCGCTTGCCTTCGTCTCCGACGCTCTGCTTTGCGCTGTTCTCAACGCGCGTCGTTTCCGTGCGCGCGATACGAATAGTATCGCCTAAATATCCCTCCGATACATTCTTCAATCGCTTTGCTATTTTCGGTATGCTCTCGCCTTTGAGTATTGCTGTGGTAAGCTCGCTTTCCAGCTTGCGCATAATAACGCGCTTGTCCTGCATTCCCGCAATGGATAGTTTTGTGAACGGATTTACTTCTTTTGTTAAAATATTCTTAACGGCTGTATTGTCTATTATTGAAAATCCGAACTGTTCTGCCGCGTAGTTATAATTATGCAAATACATATTTTGCATACTTTGCGTTACGAAATTTTGCGCCGTTTTATTCGCGTTTTGTAAAACATCAGCCATTTGCCGCGATAGGTTTTGCAAACGGTTATATCTGTTCATCGCGGTTAATTTCTGTTGCAACGACATATTCGGGTTTGTGGATATCTTCTGCATAATATCCGCCATTTCCTTGCGTATTTCCTGATACGCCTTTGTGTATTCGGAATTGATACGCCTTTCGAGGCGTTTCAATTCCTCATCCGTCCACTTATGAATTTTGTCTGCTTTCATTTATATACCTCCAATGATAACCGCCTGCTGTTTTAGCTTCCCCGCGACAAACACGAGAAATCGCGTCATTGTGAATACCTGTATCCTTGCTTGCTTCCTTGGGATTTAAGTATATTTTACCCGTATCAATATTCAATACATTACAATAATGATTTGAATAAGTTTGTATTTTTCTTTTTTTAGCTGTTCCGTAATTCATATTGTATAAACTATCACACCATTCAAGATTAAAAACTTGATTATTAGTTTTATTTTCATCTTTATGATTTATTTGCGGCAAATTTTGCGGATTTGGAATAAATGCTTGCGCCACAAGTCGATGAATAAAATAATGTTTTTTATTTATGTTTATATATAAATAGCCGCCCTTATGTTTGATAGGTTTTAATATTTTTTCCTTTACAATTCGTTCCCTGTTTCCAAATTTAACTTTTCTTTCTGTTGATTTTATTCGACCTAAATTACTAATAAAATAAATCCCGTTAGTATTTAATATTTCTTTCCAAATTTCCTGCATAATAAAAATATAACAAAATCCGCAAAGTTACTAAGAAGGGCAAGTTCTTTTCACTTTGCGGTTTGTTAGCATAATATTTTTTATGATTATCTTGCCCATAATCATATATTTATTATATCATATTTTGCGCAAAATGTAAAATGATTTTACTGTCCGTCGGCATTTTCGTCACCGCCTTCTTCGTCCACGTACGGCTCATTATCTGCAATGGTAAAGCTGCTCATTTCGTCAATTTTTCTTTGCGCCGTTTCAAGGTCTTCGCCGTACCACTTCGCGCGGAACTCCGCTTTGCTCATAACGCCCATACTCACGTCGAGGCGGTCATTCGCCATCTCGCCCTGCTTGTCCTCGATAATGCTATCGTCAAACTGGATTTGTATCTCGCCGTCGTTCATGCTTTCGCTTGTGAACGTATTTACCGCGTAAATAACCGCCTTTACGATTGTGCGCAATGCTTCCTCAATAATGATTTCGTGCTTTTTCAGGTTGCGGAAAAGGTCGCTGTTTTCGCTCACGACCTGCGTGGCTGTGGCAATGCTTCCGCCGTTGAACTTGTAGTGATTTGTGCCGAAGCCGCACGCATACGAATACAGGTTCAAAAGGTTCTGCAACGCTTGCTCATGCTCCGCCACGCGTAACGGCTGCGTGTCATTCTTAATAAACACTCCGTCGTCGCTCTCCGCTTCGGGCAATACATAAAAAGCAACGTCGTTGCTGTCGAATACTTCTACTTCCTCGCCGTTCCTTGTGATTGTAGCGGAGCGTGCATTGATGAAGATACGCTTGCGCCCGAGCACGAACTCGTTCTGATAGCTGTCGAAAACGATGTCGATTTCTTTCAGCAGGTCGATAGCATTCGCAAAAATGCTGATACCAAGCGGGCTGTTGATGTCGATATTGTTTGCGATGTTCGGGCGGAATACATAAAACCACGGCAATGTACTTTTTGTGTCAAACACATAATAGTCGTCCTGTCGCACGGTCAGCATGTTCTCGTCGTCGCCGTCGCATACAATATTGTGTATCTTGTAAACTCCGTTCTCGTCGCGTAAATGCACCGCAATTGTGGTCTTTTTATTCCCTACAGTCACAAACGCGCACTCCGTGATGTCCCCGTCCTCGAACGTGATAGGACGTATCTTTTTGCCGTTAATAAACGATACCTTTACTTTCGCGCCGTTATCCGTAATTACGTCGCCGTTAGCGTCGGCGGTCAGGTTGTCAACCGAAACGACAAACGCGCCGCCACCAAGCGCAAAGGTCTTTTCGATACCGTCGTTTGCTTTGCGCCAAAAATTGCAGTCGGCAAGAATGCCGTTTAATACCTGCTGCGAATGCTCGTCGCCGAGCGTAATGTCTGTCTTTTCGTTGATGAGTAGGTTTGCCCAGTCTTCCGCCGCCTTCTTCGCCATGCCGAGCGAAAAGCGGGTCATCGGCACAAACCGCTTACCCATATAAATGAGGTACGGGTGGAATTTATCCACCTTCCCCTTATACCACTGCCACCACTCCTCCACATAGCTTGCGTTGTCATAGTACGTCATATCGGCGCGCCCCGATATTTGTTTCAAAATGTCGTTCAGGTTCATGTTTCCCTCCGTTTTTTATATCCTGCTTAAATCGCCGAAGAAAGGTTCAATCGAATATTCGAGGGCGTCGACAGAGTCGATGTCGCTCGAATTATCGTCCAGTCGCTCATCGTCTTTCTTCGGGTTCCACAACGCTTCGCACAATGCCGTTTTGACCGTTTTTGCGTCTTTGCAGACGTAAAAACGTTTCTGTGCTATGAGTTTATTCACGAGCCGTATTCTGTCGTTTATAGGCAATTTGCGGGCGTTGTGAATCACGATAGGTAGGCGTTCTTGCATTGATACACGGCGCAAGCCGCGTATCAATACTTGTTCCGCGCTGTCCGCATAAACGTTCATCGGCTTCCTGTATTGATTATACACCAATTTCACAAAATCTGCAAACATTTGATTGAGCTGTTCGGGGTCAATTGCTTCGGTTATCCTTACGCTTTGCAAAGGGATAACCTTTGCAAAGCGTCGTAAAAATCCTGTGGCAACAAACGCATGTGCTGAGCTGTTTCCGCCGAAGTCAACGCCGATATTGATTGCCATGATGTCAGCGGGGCTGACCTCTTTCACGTCATACTCGTCAGGTGTATTCGCGTACTGCTGATACACCAGCCCTTCCGCAACGCACCTTTGCCCGAGAATATCGCGCCTATACCATACCGAGTTCGGATCGTACTGCGCTTCTATCTCTTTGCGCCGTTGTTCGGTTATGCTGTAATTGTCTGCCAACGTGAAATGTTCATAGTTATATCCGCCAATGTACGTTTTTTTGTACAGGTCAATATATTCATCATAAATCTTGTTACGCGGTGCGCACGGGTTCAAATCCCATAATATTTTTGGCTCATAACTCGCTACTTGTCTGCCGAACGCTACCTTGATAAAGCTCTCGCGGCTGTCGTCGCTGTCGTAATGTTCGTTTATTTCCGTAGCTATCCACAGCCCATAAGAGTTACCGAGTATCTTCTTATAGCTGTCGCTCTTTCCGCCGCCTGCAAAAATTAGTATCTTTTCCCCAGTTTGGGTGAAAAGATACAAACACTCATTGCCTTTATATTTGCCCCACTTGCAACGACCGCGAAAAAGGTTTTCAAGTCCGAAGCCGTTGCACGCGCCGATGTTCAGCTTTGCGTTGCCGATAGTGCTTCCGCTTGCAAGGTGTATTTTGTCCTTGCAACGTTCAAGGTAGGCGGCGGCTATGATACAATTATCAATCGTTTTGCCGCTACGAATAGAGCCTTCGGCAACGCTCATTTTAGAACATAAGGCTTTACGAATGTAAGCCTTATGTTTTGCCGAAAACGGCTGCCAGTTAATTGTTTGTGTTGCTCGCATTTATGTTAAAACACCTCCTGCATACAAACACATAAACATACCTGCAATACCTAAAACTACAGTGATGCTAAAGCATAATCCGATAAACACTTTATTTATCTCCTCTGCGTTAATTATGCTTATAATAGAAACAACGACAAGAGCAAGCAACAAAACGGCAAGAATAATCGCCAATATTATAAATATATTCATACACTCCACCTATACCCGCAATTCTGACACACGCAATACGTTTTCGCTTCCGCATTTCGGACAAGTCATTTAATATATGCCCCCTTTACTTTTTACCGTTAAATCGTTCCAATCAATAGGAAAATCTATATCTTTTGCTAATTTTCTTAACTTTTTTTCAAGATATTTTTGTCGTTCTTCTTCACTTAAAGATAAAACTTGTAACACTTCTCTTTTAATTTCATCGGTAAACAAATAATCTATCATTGTTTATTCCTCCTCCTCGTTTTTTAACATATCCCCGAGCGCGGTCAAATCCTCGACCTCTCTGTCCTCGCCCGTCATCATACGCAACTTTTGCGTTTCGGCTTTCAGCAGTTCAATCTCACGCCGCAGCTTCTTTATTTCGAGTTCTTTCTTTTTATCTTCGCCCAAAAGCTCCAACGCCATTTGCAGGGCTTTTGTGTCGCCCTTGATCGCCTTTTGTATGAGCGGCACGACGAGAAGCGTTCGGTTCGTCGCTTCTTCGCTTAAACCCAACGCTTCCAACGCATTTCTATTCTTTTCGCTTACCACCTCTCCGTCCGCCCATTTTCGCAGATATTCAGCGACAGTTTTTTTCTGTCGCCGCGCCTTTCCGCTTGCTATCCCTGCCTTTGTTGCATTTTCTCGGCGCTCACTCGGCGTTCTCGCGCTGTTCGGAATAAGGTTTTCGTCCTGTTTACGCGCCAAAAAACCACCTCTTTTAGCTTATTTTTACCGCCTTTTGACCTGTAAAGTTTTCCCAACGTTTAATAATGACATCGCAATAATGCGTGGAAATCTCGCACATATAACACACCCTGCCGAGCTGTTCGCAAGCAATAAGCGTTGAGCCGCTTCCGCCGAAAAGGTCAAGGACGATTTCGCCCTCCCTGCTGCTCGACTTAATCGCACGAGAGCAAAGCGCAATCGGTTTTGGCGTTGCGTGTCCGCCTGTGAGTTCTCTTTCACTTACAGATGTTCTGTCAAAGTGCCACACATTGTTCATATTATCGTGGGTGTTATCAAAGTATGCACGATTAGCATAATACTCTCGCTTAATATCTTCATACTCTCGCTTAATATCTTCATACTCTCGCTTAAAAGCATCAACGTCTTTTGCCCTCGCATAGGTTTGAAGTTTTTTGTAATCTTCTTCCTGCATTAAACCAAAATGGCTTTTGCTTAAATGATGTTGGCTTTTGTTTGTGCTTCCCATAAATTCTTCATAAGCACGCCCCCTTTTTAGCCCAACCTTTGCACATTCCTCAGTCAAATAATCAAGCAACCAATCAAATTCACCCGTCCACTTATCTTGTGTTTCGCTCAAATGTTGTTGCCCAACCATCATGAAAAGACATTTTTCGTCTGCTACGGGATACATTCTAAAATCAGCAGACAACTGCCCTTGTCCGTTGCCTTTATCCCACGTTATAAGATTTCTGAAAGTAATTTTATTCGCCTTTATCATCGGCTTCAAAATTTCGCTATAAATATCCATAAGCGGTTCGTCAATACCCCAACAATACCAAGACCCGTTCTCCTTTGTAAACTCAAAAGACAGCGGTATCCAGCGTTTATTAAAAGCCAGTAAGTCATCATAGTTAAGGTTGTCGTTTAATACTCCTTCAGCTTCCTTTTTCATTCCATACGGCGGGTCAGTAAAAACCATATCGGCTTTCTTTCCGTCCATAAGCCTTTCGACGGTTGCTTTGTCCGTGCTATCGCCGCAGATAAGTTTATGCCGACCAAGTTGCCAAATATCTCCGAGTTTGCATATCGGCTCATGTTCCTCATCGACTTCGGGCGGTTCGTCCTCGACAATTTCTGTTTCTTCAACATCGGAAGGCAACCCCCAGTCAATATCAAACCCCGAAAAATCGAGGTCGCCTATATCGTCGGCGAGCAGGTCAAAGTCCCATTCGCTTTCGTTTAGCTTGTTATCCAACAAGCGCAACTGTTTTACTTGTTCTGCGGTAAGCGTATCCACATACACGCACGGTATAGTTTTTAACTTCAGCTTTTTCGCGGCTAAAAGTCTGCAGTGCCCGATGACAAGCACATTGTCTTTATCTACAACGCAAGGCTGAACGAAGCCAAAGCGTTTTATGCTTTCGGCGACGTTATCAATCTGCTTTTCATCATGCCTTTTTGCGTTTTTTCCATACGGTTTTATATCGTTTATATTGATTTCCTTAACTTCCATGAAATAACCCTCCTTTTTCATTATACGAATTTTAATCGTATTTGTCAAACAATTTCCGTATTTTATCAACGATTATTTGCTCAATCGTCGACGTATCTTGCACTGTCGACGTATCTTGCACAAGTTGCGGTTCTTTTCCCATAATCGCGTTAGTAACAGTAAAGATAGATTTTTCTATGTAATATCCACTATTTTCTCCGATATGCCCGTTAAGATTATGCCCCATAAATTTGCATGACCTGTCAAATCTAATGCCTACCAAACCAGCATTGAAGCATACAACCGTACCAGTAAGTCCTTTTTTAATCAGATAGTCTGACGATATTGTTTTAATACGGTCGCCGACGTGTATTCCGTCCTCTTCCAATTTATAATTTTCAGCTTTTCTTATTGAGGACTTATCAGTCCACCAGCCCGTCTTGTCAGGCATAATTTCAGGTAGTCCACACGAGTGTGTTATATTATGAGGTAGATCTTTGAAAAGGTCTACCTCCGTATTCCGAAAGTTTATCTAAGTATACTCTCACAACGCCACGAGCTTTTCTATCAAAGCCCAAATAAACAGTCACAACGTCCCCAATTTTAATATCGCTCATTTTTTTGCCCTCCGTAAACGTTAATCGTTTTGCATGACTGGCACTTAAACTCAATATTTTCGCCGTTGCTCGCCGATTGTGGCGTTATGTGTGATTGTTTATCACACACAACTTTCGCCAATTTATGCCCACATTTTCCACACAATATCCAGCCGTCTTCCGTAATTATGCTTTTTGACCGCATTTTGTAAACACCCCCTGCAAATATTTTTCCCCGTCATCGCCTTTTCTCCAAAGTTTGTTACCCGATATATACACAGCGTTGCCGCCGAACATTTCCTTGAACACATCGCCGAGCTTATCATTGACTTTGCCCTCGTAACAAAGCGCATGACCGTAGCAAGCGCGATACTTGCCTTTTGGCGTTTTGCTGTACCAGTCAAAACCTATAACCCTGAAAAACCCCGTATGCGTGAGCGGAAACGATATTCTTTTCAAGTCTATCGGCTGCATACTGTCCTTAATCTTTGCACAAAGCATATCGCAGTCTTCTTTATCGGAATAGCTCTGCACCTGATACAAATTAAAACGATAACCCTGTTGCTCCAGCTGTAATATAACGGATATAACCTTTGCGCCCGTTTTAATAATATCATCGCTCTTTACTCCGCAGCTGAACGTACCGTCATAGTAAACGTCGATTACTTTCGATTTAATCGGTTTTATGTAGGTATTTACCATTGCTGTGGGTACGCCCATAATTGCCAACGGTACAATCGGCGCATAGCCTACAATATCATTGTTAAAACTAATACGCTTTCCCTGTCCCTGTAAATTTGACTTTATGGCAAATTTCAGCTTATCTACAATCGGCTGATAGCCTTTTTCGAGATATTTGAGCGCCTGTTTGTAGCTATCAACGCCGCACCAGTCTTTGTCATGCCCACCGAGCGTGCCGTCCGCCATATTATTAAAATATTTATTATTCGTTATAGCTCTTTTTTTGCAATCTTCCACGACATCCGCCGCCGAGTTATAGCTCTCGCACATGATTTTATAACCAGGAACGCTCTTTAAGTTAAATTCTTTAATAACGCTCATTTTACATAGCCTCCCTGATTTTACGAACGGCACGCATATATTTGTTATCAACAGTAACGTTGCTCATCAGTGCGCTTATATCGTCCTTTTCGAGTGACTTTAACAAGCAAGTTGTTAAAGTCTCATCAAGTCCCAGCAAATCTTCCAGCTTTGCAATTTTGCCAATTGCGCGATAGCTGATTATAAATCTTATACCCGATTTTTCAGCCGCCTTACGCAGGTCATCTGCGAAGTCCACAAGCTCAACGTTGCCTTGTGTAACATTGAGTTCAATGTTTCTGTCATATCCCACCTGTACAACTGCGAAACGGTCAAGCGAAGCCATATCCAACTGATTACGCCCGACGTACTCATAATTCGCACCAAGACCGAACGTATTGCCTGCCGCAATTACGCGGAAGTCAGGGTGTGCTTCCACATACCCGATAGGCGCTGGAAAATCGAAATACCTGTTCGCGATTGCCGCGTTCAGTATCACAAGCACTTCGGGGATAGACGCGTCCATTTCATCGAGCATAAACAATCCGCCGTACTTAAACGCCTTGTAAAACTGACTTTCGTGGAACACGCCCATAGCGTCGGTAAAGCCCGTTATCTTGTATTCCTGTGTGACCGCGTTCGAGAAATAGAAATTCAGTCCGAGCGCTTTTGCCACCTGCTGACACAAAACGTTCTTACCGCTACCAGCAGGACCTGTTAAAAATACAGGCTCGTTATTTGCTACAAACTTGACAATCGTGTCAAACTTCTCATGCGTAACGCCCTCGCCCTCAAATTTCTTGCCGTCAATAACGGTTACGACTTTTCTCTCGATAACGCCGTACTCCGTCTTGATGAAATCGCGAACTTTCTGTTCGCAGCTATCCATGATAGCTTTCTGTATCTCTTCGGTTTTGGTTTTTGCGAGTATATCCACAACGGCAGCGCCCAGGAAGTCAAGCGCGGTCTGCGCATTTACTTTTGTCGCAGGTGCAGGTTCAGCCGTTTCCGTTTCAACAACTACAACAGGTTCTTCTTTTTTCTTCCCCTCGAACGCGTCGAAACAATCTATAACCGACACGTTTTCTTTATGCGTCTCCGCCCATTCACGCACATAATTCTTAATTCTTACAATATCTCCGTCTGCTCTGTCAATAGCCGCACTTACAGCGTCCCTATTTTCCTGTTTGCCTACACGAAAACTTACACTTGCTTGCAAATTGAAAAACCTTATAAGCATTTCAATCTGCTGATTTTTAGTTTCTTCTGACATCATAGTGTTCTTAATCTCCTTTGACCTGTCATCATCAGGCGCAAGTGGTCAATCTTGCGCGACGCCTTTCGGCGTTTCGACTTATTCTCTAACTATCAATGCTATATAAGTATATTTTTCTTCTTTAACAAGCCATGCACTATACGACCACGGAATTAAATTTCCTAAATTGTCCATATTGTCAATTTCATGTTCTACATTATACTCGTCCATGTTTTGAAATAATTCTTTCCAAGCTTCTTCGTGTTCAGGATATTTTTTGAAAAATTTTTCAATAGCCTTTTTTGCTTCACATTTATATTCACTGTCAATATTAACAACTCTTTTCATTTTAAATCCTTGCCGTCCTTAATTCTTATTTACATATATATTATATCATATATTTTTTTATTTGTCAACTATTTTTATATATATTTTTATA
>ERZ1090865.1637-NODE-1638-length-10865-cov-4.636263_pt1 | contig 10865 bp, 7 predicted proteins | sample MGYA00478478_ERZ1090865 | MGnify/ENA primary metagenome ERZ1090865 (study PRJEB33644, sample SAMEA5815715) | chicken gut metagenome | biome: Chicken; feature: Gastrointestinal Tract; material: Caecum | place: Ireland | collected 2019-01-01 | study: A study of the... | reverse complement strand
CGAACCATTCGCTAGATACAAGCAAATAATTCGGATTATACCTCTTTGGTGCACCGTAAGGAATTCGAATCCCTAGCCTTTGGTTCCGTAGACCAACGCTCTATCCAGTTGAGCTAACGGTGCATTAAGTTTTACAGCTTATACATTATATAAAATGTTCTATGCTTTGTCAAACAGTTTTGCTTTGTTAAAGCATATTTTTTTCTTTAATTTTTTAACGGTAGTGCCGTTACGGCATGCCTTTTTACCATTTCTTTGAAAGTGTATCGTTTATCGCTTCAATAAGCTGTGAGCTCGTAAAATGATTTTCTGCCGTAAGTCTTTCTATTTCGCTGCGGCAGGCGGCAAGTTTGTCGTCGTTTTCGGGTATATCGTCTATATCAATTTCGCCCGCGTCGGTTATGAGCCACTGATAGTAATCGTCCTTGAAACTGCTGATTTTGGGTGCGTTTTCGCGTTTGCACAGTTTTTTGATGCACGCAAAATAATCTTCGGCAATCAGGCTCAGGTCGGTGCTGAAAATTTTTTCCGTAGCCATATCATTATACCTCTGTAAAACTGATGGCTAAATTATACCGTGCGCAAGGTTTTGAGGTTGTCTTTATAAATTTTCTTATAATTTTCTGCATTGCGTTAATTATGAACAGCTTGCCGCATTTAAAAAGGAATAGAACAGTATTTTGCGTAAAAAACAAAATTGCCCCGCACATATGGCGCAAATAACGCTGTGTGCGGGGCCGGTTTTAATTCTTGTTTTCTTTATCTTTTTCGTTTTTGTTTTCCGCGGAGCGGGAGGGGCAGGAGTACCGGCAGCCGTAGCAATGTCCGCCGCAGCCGCTGCACTTGCCCTTATTTTTTATCTTCTGCCTTACGATAAATATAATCGCCGCTATGGCGCATATCCCTATAATGCAGGAAATTATAATCGTTGCCAACATATGTCACCGTAAAGCGCACGGCGCGCCCGATTAAGTGTAGTTATTTTATACAATCAGCGAACCTATCTGGTAAACGATGAGCGTTATTACCCACGCCACCACCAGCTGGAACACGGCGGTGAAGATAGTCCATTTCCAGCTCTTTGATTCCTTTCTTATTGTTGCGAGGGTGGCTACGCAGGGAATGTAGAGCAGGCAGAACACCATAAGGCATATGGCGTTGAGCGAGCCGAAACCTATTCCGGCGAGGGCGGTCATGAAAGCGTCTGAACCCTGCGCTGCGCCGAGAATTACCGCGCAGCTGGACACCACGACTTCCTTTGCGGAAATGCCTGCAATAAGCGCAACCACAATCTGCCAGAAGCCCAGTCCGACCGGTGCGAATGCGGGGCTGAGAAATTTGCCTATATAGCCCGCAAAGCTGTTTTCTATCGCCGTTCCGTCAACGTATCCCGAGGGGCCGAGATGCAGCAGTGCCCAGATTATAAGCGTTGCCACAAATATCGTCGTGCCCGCTTTTACCAGGTAATCTTTGACCTTTTCCCATACATATATGCCCACGGTATGCGCGTCGGGCAGCTTGTATTCGGGCAGCTCTATCAGCAGATAGTTTACCTCTTTTTTCTTGTCGATGAGGTGCAGAATGGCGGTGATTACTATTGCCACGATTATGCCGAGTATGTACATCGAGAAGGCTGCCAGGAAGGCATACTGCGCAAAGAACATTTCGGCGAACAGTATATATATGGTAAGTCTTGCGCTGCAGCTCATGAAGGGGGTTACAAGCATTACCTTGAAGCGGTCGCGCTTGTTTTCCCGCGCACGGGAAGCCATTATCGCGGGCACGGTGCAGCCGAAACCGAGCAACATGGGAATGAACGCTCTGCCCGAAAGGCCGAGCCTGCTCATCAGTCCTTCCATAACGTACGCCACGCGCGACATATATCCGCTGTCTTCCAGGAACGCGAGCGCGAGGAAGAGAATGAATATGTTCGGCAGGAAGGTGATAATCGTGCCTACGCCGCCGATTATGCCGTCTACGAGCAGCGACTTGATTATTCCGCTTGCATTGGCCGAGTCGAGTCCGTTGGACACGACGTCGGAAAGTGCGGTAAAGCCCATTTCCAGCAGGCTTTTTATGAGGTCGCCCACGAAGAAGGTGAGGAAGAACACCACGGCCATTACGCCGAGGAATATGGGTATGCCCCATATCCTGTGGGTGAGCGCGCTGTCCAGCCTGTCGGTCAGCTTGTCCTGGCGCTGTTTATGAACCATTACTTCGTCTATGATTTCGTTTATGAAGTCGTATTTTTCGTTTATTATCTCGGCTTCAAAGTTTTTATCGGTAACGCCGGGAACGTTCACGGGGAACTTTTCGCGTACCTCTCTGTCGCCTTCAAGAGTTTTGATGGCGTGCCAGCGCACGTTTTTCATATCGGGATATGCCGCAACGAGCGCCGTTTCCACGGCGTCAATTCTGTCCTCCATGGCGTCGGAGTAAACCATTGTGTACTCTGCGTGATGGTCGTGAGCGTGGTGGGAGACTTCCTTGTGTTCGTGAATGAGACGGTCGGGTCCCTTGCTGTCCTTGTGGTGTATGGCCGCGTGAATTAGTATGTCCAGTCCCATGCGCTTGCGCGCGGATACGGGTATTACGGGCACGCCCAGCATTTCGGGCAGACGGTGCAGGTCTATTTCCATGCCGCGCTTCATCACTATGTCCATCATGTTGAGCGCTATGACGACGGGTTTGCCCAGCTCTAAAAGCTGCAGCGTTAGGTAAAGGCTGCGCTCCAGGGCGGAGGCGTCCACAACGTTTATTACCACGTCCACTTCGCCGCTTAAAATAAAGTTGCGGGAAACGGTCTCCTCCATGGTGTAGGAGGTAAGGCTGTATGTGCCGGGAAGGTCAACCAGTCTTATTTTTTCGCCGTGGTCTCTGTAAGTGCCTTCAACCTTTTCAACGGTTACGCCGGGCCAGTTGGCCACTTTCAGGTTGGCGCCCGTGTACGCGTTGAACAGCGTCGTTTTGCCGCAGTTGGGGTTTCCGATGAAACCTATCGTCATCTGCGCGCCTTCAACCTTGTCTTCGGCGGCGTCTCCGCCGCAACATTTGCGTTTAAACAGTTTCATCTTTTGCGGCCTCTTCTACCTGAATGTTCTTTGTGATGTTATAACCGAGCGCAAAACGCGTGCCGCGCAGCTTGATTATCAGTATGCCTTTGCCTTTGCGGTTGAGCACAGATATGGGGGCGCGGCTCGTCATGCCCAGCGCTTCCAGTCTGCGCTCCGTTTCAAATGGCAGGTCAGTTTTAGTCACAGTATAGTTTTTGCCTACCTGCGCTTCGCATAAGTACATAGCTTAAAACTCCGTAAAGCCTCAAAACAGCGATGACAGTTTTTTGGCGTAATTCTTATCGCTAATATTTTAATGTGCGCGCGTGTATTAGTCAATCGCCTGCGTGATTTTTTTATCTTTTTAAATATTTTTGCCTGAACTTTTCAAAAGCTTGAAATTTTTCACCTCCGAATCATGGGTAACGAATTTATCCATGTGCTGCATATTTATTCGCAATTTATAATTATGTGCAAATTATGAATAAAGTTTACATAAGGATGGCTACGCGGGTAAGATGGTAAAGGTGCACAATTGAGTATAGTACTGGTTAAATTTGCCATTGTGTAGTATAGTGCGTGCCAAATTATAAGATGTATTTATATTCACGGTAAAATTACTTTATGCACAAAAATAAATTTTATGCGTGAAAAGTCTTGACAAATCAGACAAAAGTATGTACTCTAATTAAAACCGAAGCGGTGGAAGGTAAAAGAAAAAACTTATTCCCGATAAGAAGTTGAATTTTTATAAACGGCTGATTTTTACGGGCAATGTGTTAAATTGATGACCTTGCTCATAATAAATTTATTGATATAACAAGAACAGAATCGTGCGTAAAAAGGCGCGAAAGAATTTATAATGGAGGTATGAATCTATGAGCAACAAGAAAAGGCTTGCGGCGATAGCATTATCGGCGTGCATGGTTTCCGGACTTGTGGTTGCGGCTGCATGTTCGGATAACAAAACAAGCGACAATGATAAAGTAACATATCGTTCTTATACCGTTGTAATGCCTAGTAACTGGAACGAACTTACCTACGAGGATAATAACGACCTTCAGATTCTTCAGTATATTTCGGGTTCTTTCTTCGAGTATGACTATCAGTTTAATGGCGGAAAGTTCAAGGAAGACGGAACTCTCAATGTGGAAGGCCTGGATGCGGGGGCATTCAGCGTTCAGTATTCGGCGGCCACAAAACTCGAGGACGTGACGGCTGATGTCGATGCAAAATGGGGTTACACGGCCGAACAGAAGGCAGACGGCGGTTATGCGTGGAAGATTACGCTGCGCAATGACATAAAGTGGGACGACGGAACTCCGATTGACGCCTATGACTTTGTATATTCCATGAAGCAGCAGCTTGACCCTCTCTTCAAGAATATGCGCGCGTCCACTTACTATAACAATATAACAATCAAAAATGCACGTGACTACGTATTCAGCGGAGACAAGGAAATTTATGTCAATGTTGATACCAAGTACGACAGCATTGCCGCGGCTAAAGCGGACGGCGAAACGGTGTACCTCGACATGTGGGGGTTCTTCGGTCTTGAAGGTGCGTTAAAGGTTGAAAGCTATGACGCGGAAACCGATGAATTTGTGCTTGACGAGGATACGGAGTGCCCCCAATATGTATCCATAGACGATACTGTACTCTGGCTCGATCCCGTATATTATACCGAGCTTGATGATTATAATAGCGCCATAGAGGCAAATCCCGACGCTGAAATCGAAAAGCCCGTTGCAGGCGACTACATTCAGTCTGCCAAGGATATATTCGATGCGTATGCTCCCGATCTTGAAGTCGGCGGTGGTTCTTCATCATATATATACTTCCTCGATGCGAATGATAACTACGGCATGAGCTTCGACGAGGTAGGTATATATGCTCCTTCGCAGTACGAAATAGTGCTTTGCCTCGACAACCCTATCCAGTGCCTTAAAGAGGACGGTTCATTCTCCTATGAGGCGGCTTACAGCCTTGCAAGTCTTCCTCTTGTAAAGGAAGATCTGTATGAGTCCTGCAAGAAACAGCCTCAGACGGGCTCCACTCTCTGGACAACCAACTATAACAGCAGCGTTGAAACTTCTGCAAGCTGGGGCCCCTATAAGCTGACTGCTTTCCAGAGCGGCAAGTCTTACGTGCTTGAACGCAATGAAAACTGGTACGGCTACAACATGGACCAGTACAACGACCAGTATCTTGTAGACAGTATAACTTGCGAGCAGCTTGCCGATACTAATACTCAGTGGATGTCCTTCCTCAGCGGCACAATTGACAACGTTGCCGTTGACCTCACTCACAGGGAAGATTACGGCAACTCAAAGTATGTTGTATACACCCCCGGTACCGGTACGTTCGGACTTAATCTGCTTTCCGATGCAAATATGCTCAAAGGTACAGGTCATAACAGCGGCATACTTGCCATAACTGATTTCAGAAAGGCAATATCGCTCAGCATCAACAGGGATGACTACAATGCGGCAACCACAGCGGCTCACCAGACCTGCTACGGTCTGTTAGGACCTTCGTACTACTATGATATAGAGAATGCGTCCACGCTTGACGATGGCGGCGTATACAGAAACACCAGATATGCAAAAGAGGCATTGCTCCGCGTTTACGGCTTTACTGAAAACGCAGACGGCACCTGGACTGACAGCGCAGGCAACAAGTATGACGACTATGACAAAGCATACGAGGTAATGAACGGTTACAACCCCGAATATGCGAAAGAGCTTGTGGAGAGCGCATATCAGGAACTCACTTCCAATGCTGAAGAGTACGGATACGATGCAAACAAGAAGATAACGTTTGTTTACGGCACTGCCATGGATAACGCCAACACGAGACGCGACTATGAATATATCAAGAACGTAATCGAAACGCTTATAAGCGGAACCCCTCTTGAGGGCAAGATAGAAGTAACGTTCAATGCTTCTTACGGTTCCGGCTGGGCATCGCAGTTCCAGGCAGGCGCATACGAAATCGCGTCCGGCGTAGGTTATTCTGGCGGCCCGTTTGATCCTGCCGGCTTCCTGCAGTGCTATCTCGATCCCGAAGCGGATCTTATGTTCACAACGTGGTGGGATACTTCTGAAGAAGAACTTACCTATACAATGCCTGTCGTTGAAGACGGTACCTATGCTGATGCAGGCAAGACTTTCACTATGAGTCTTTACAACTGGTACTGCTGCCTTAACGGCATAGCAAATTCGCGCGGACAGGAATATACTAACAACTGGGGAACCGGTGCAATCCCTGAAGATGCAAGATTACAGCTTACTGCAAAACTTGAAGAGATTGTTCTGGAAAAATATTACTCAATAATGACAACTTCTCAGTACAGTGCAAGTCTTATGAGCGCAAAGTTCAGTTATGTTACTACCGAATATAACCCTATGCTTGACTTTGGCGGTCTGAGATATGTCCGCGTCAACTATAATGACGCTGAATGGAGCTCTTATATCAAGACGACCAATCTCGAACAGGAGTACAAAAAGACCAACTGAGCGTCTTTGAAATGTGATGATGCGGGGACGGATAATTTTTTCCGCCCCCGTTATCTTTATGTATCGGATTTTTTGTCGTCTGTATTGCATTTTACGTGTTTTTCTGTTAACATTATATTGCGGTATGACAATGTGTGACGGTTGCGGTCAGAGCTGTTCAGCCATGGTAAAACTTCAGCCGCAATTTTCAGGAGCAAAATTATATGTACATGTTCAAATATATATTAAAGCGTTTGGCGCTTATGCTCATGACTTTCTGCATAATAATGCTCATGTGCTTTGTCCTAATAAAACTTTTGCCCATAGTGGTAACGGTGCAGGTGGGGCAGGACGCCAACATTATTTACAGCAGACTGGAGGCCAGGGGCTATATATGCAACGTCGTCTATGACCCTGCCACACAGCTGTGGAGCTATGATACCGTTCCCATACTTACGCAGCTCGGAACGTATCTGCAGCGAATATTCCTTGAAGGCGACTTCGGCATAGGCGTAACAATGGCTGAATATATGAATCAGCCTGTATGGGATGTGTTCGTTGAAAAAATGCCGCCCACGGTGCTCATAAATGTGTATTCCAGCCTTATAGGAATTCCCATAGGTCTCGGACTGGGCATTTTTGCCGCGCTCAAAAAGAACAAGTGGCAGGACCAGGTAATCAACGTGGTGGTAATACTGCTCATTTCTTTGCCGTCGATAGTTCTCGGCCTTATCATACAGTATGTCTTCTGTTATAAGCTGGGGTGGTTCCCGCTTACAATGCAGTCGGGGTATGATTATTTTTCATGGGATATGTTTGTGAGCATGTTGCCTGCGGTATTCTCGCTCTGTCTGGGTTCCATTGCCACATACACGAGGTTCACCAGGGCGGAGCTTACCGAAGTGCTCACCAGCGAATTCATGTTGCTTGCACGCACAAAGGGTCTTACTCGCGGACAGGCTACCGTACGTCACGCGCTCAGAAATGCCATGGTACCTATTTTCCCCATGCTTCTCAGTGAGTTCGTGCTCGTGCTCAGCGGCTCGCTTGTCATAGAGCAGATGTTCTCTATTCCCGGCGTCGGAAGGCTGTATCTTGACTCTATAAACTATCAGGATTACGATTTCTTTATGCTGCTTTCAGGTTTCTATACTCTCGTAGGACTCTGTGCAGGCATAATCACAGATATAAGTTACGGGTTCATTGACCCTAGAATAAGAATGGGGGCGAAATAATTTATGGAAGCTAAAAATTACGAAAAAATCCCCGCTGAAAAATTTAATTTTGTCAAAAATCACGACCGTTTTCATGACCAGAAACTGCAGACAAAGGCTCGCGGTTATTTTGCCGATGCTTTTTCAAGATTCTGTAAAAACAGGGGGTCCGTTGTCGGCGCGATAATAATTATAATTCTCATTCTGTTTGCGATTATCGTACCGTTCTGCACACAGTACAGCGTAGCTTATACCGATACGTATTACCGAACTACGCTTCCCAAGGCAAAACTGTTTGCCAATACAAATTTCTGGGACGGTTGTGAGGCTCGTGCCGATGGCAAGCGTGACTTTATCTATTACTATGCAATGGGGCTTGAAACGGGTCACAATGCCGTAAAAAATCAGGAATATACCGTCGACGAGGATGGGTTCTACCATTATCGTCTGGACAGCTATCAGAAGATAGGAATGAAGTATGTTCAGCTCACCGAAAGTGAGTACAAGGCCTTGCAGGATTATCAGGATAAATATGAGATTCAGGTAATTTATCCCACCGTGCGCAAGGCAAACAGACCTCAGTTCCCGCCCAACGCAAGCGATGCGAACTATTATTATAAGACTACCGGCACCGGCAGAACGGATATCGTGTACGATGAAAACGGCAATATAATACCGGTATATGATTATTATGTTGAGGGTAACGCTGCGGATAAGTATACCTCTAAAATGAGGATAGAAGGCGCGGACGGCTTTTTGGATGAGGAAGGCAATGTCTGCTATTACAGCTATGCCATAGTCGGCCCTACGGTGGAAGTGAGGGTAAATTACTATGAGTATTACATCTATCAGCACACCCAGGTACTCAAAGACGGCATAACCGAACCCTACTTCATATTCGGCACAACCGGTAACGGCCAGGATATTTTAACCTGCCTTGCCTCTGGTGCGCGTTTCTCATTTATATTTGCAATTATCGTCGCCGTAGTGAACATGTTTGTCGGCGCTATCTATGGCGCGGTCGAAGGCTACTACGGCGGTAAGGCCGACCTGTTCATGGAGCGAATTTCCGATATCCTTGCGGCCGTGCCCATAATGATTGTAATAACCTTGCTCAAATTGCATATGGGCGGGTCAAGTCAAATACTGGTGTTGTTCCTGGCGTTTTTTATGACCGGCTGGATAGGCATGGCGTCGACCACGCGAATGCAGTTCTACCGCTATAAAAATCAGGAGTACGTGCTTGCGGCACGCACCCTCGGCGCAAAGGACAGAAGAATTATCTGGAAGCATATTTTCCCCAACGCGCTCGGTACGCTTGTAACGAGCTGCGCGTTGGTAATTCCTTCAATGATTTTTTCGGAAACCAATCTTTCCTACCTCGGAATAATCAATCTTTCTTCTGGTAACATAACCAGCGTAGGCACGCTGATATCTCAGGGTCAGGCGGCGTTGTCAACGGCACCGTATATTGCGCTCATTCCGTCTGTATTCCTCGTTCTGCTCATGCTCAGTTTCAACCTGTTCGGCAACGGTCTGAGGGATGCGTTCAACCCGTCGCTGCGCGGAACGGAGGGCTGATATGGAAAAGAAACTTGAAGTTAAAGACCTTGTAATATCCTTCCGTACCCAGGCGGGCAAGGTGCAGGCCGTGCGAGATGTGTCGTTCGATTTGTATAAGGGCGAAACGCTGGCCATAGTCGGCGAATCGGGCTCGGGCAAGTCGGTAACCAACCGCGCGATAATGGGCATACTTGCCAACAACGCCATAGTTGAAGGCGGCGAAATTTTATATGACGGCAAGGACCTTTTGAAAATTTCCGAAGAGGAGTTCCACAAAATCCGCGGCGATAAAATCGCCATGATTTTCCAGGACCCCATGTCCAGCCTCAACCCCATAATGCGCGTCGGCAAACAGCTGACCGAGGCTATGATTTTAAAGGGCAAGGTAAGCCAGCGTTCCAGCCGCAAAAGCTTTAACACCAGGCTTGCGATGCTGCGAAAGGCCATGGACGAGGCCGACGGCGCGGGCACGCACGCAAAGAATACGGCCAATGCCGAAAAATGCACCACGTTCAACAGCTTCTGCATAAATAGTTGCCGTCTAGAGGCAAAGTTCAATGAGTCATACCGCTCGGCCTCCGAGCTGTCTGCCGAGATAGAGGACTTTCTGTTCCTGCTTGAAAAGCACCAGAAGGTGGATATACACGCCCGTCTTGCCACGGTGGAAAAACTGGCAAAGAGCGCGCTGCATCCCTTTGTCATAAAGCCCGAAGAGGGCGTTCTCGCGCTGATAACGGCCGTAAAAAACTACAAAAACATATTCGGTTTCCGCGCCATTGCCGTACCCGAAGAGTGCAGGGAAGTACTCAGAAATTTAAAGACCATTTCGGATGCGGCTCTGCTCAAGCCTACGCCCAACTTTTTCCGCATAGGCTACGTTGTTCTGCGCCGTCCCGAAGAGGACATCTTTTCCGAGGACGTGGAAAAGCTCAACGAAGAGGCGCTTGAATTTCTCAACAAATATTTCATGCTCGACTTCATATCCTCGGCGGCGCGCGGCATACAGTTCAGTCATGACCGCTCCGTGGAGGCGAAGAAGGAGCTCGTTCCCGAACTTGGAAAAATGGCAGCCTTTTTTGAAGGCGGAAAATTTGAAAAGAAGCAGGCATATGCCTTAGTCAAGAGCTTTTCCGACCGTCTTGAAAAGGCAATCGACCGCCTTGCAGTAGTCAAGAACAGCGCGGAATATACCTTCCGCACCACAATGCTCAGCTGGCTTGATAAGTACTTTGCGGGCGTAAAAAACAACCCCAGAGAGCAGGCGCGTTTTGATAAGCAGACGGCGCGCTACGAACAGCTCAAGGCCGCGGGAAAGGAACCCGACTGGAAAGTCGTTCCCGCCGCGCTCACCGATCTGGGTCTTGTCACGGGCACGCTCGTTTCGGTAATAAACCGTCTTAAAACAAGCATGGAAAACGATATCGCCGCTGCCGCCTCGTTCGACAGCCGCACCGCGGCAATAGCGTTCATAGACGACCAGAAGGAAAAGGCCAGTGCCGCCGTATACAAGATGACGCGCCGCATGGCCAAGGTAAAGG
>ERZ1090865.1633-NODE-1634-length-10877-cov-4.599057_pt1 | contig 10877 bp, 8 predicted proteins | sample MGYA00478478_ERZ1090865 | MGnify/ENA primary metagenome ERZ1090865 (study PRJEB33644, sample SAMEA5815715) | chicken gut metagenome | biome: Chicken; feature: Gastrointestinal Tract; material: Caecum | place: Ireland | collected 2019-01-01 | study: A study of the... | reverse complement strand
TGCGGAATGTTTTAATTCTTCTATAATTTCTTCATCATACAAAGGCTCTTTGTACTCATCCCACTTTAATTTTTCGCCAAATATCTCATAGTACATATTCACTAATGTACGTCGTGACAAATCTCCTTCTAAATCCCATAACGTATCAATTATTCTCAATTCGTCCATGCTAATCAACGGGAATCCCGTTTCTTTTTGAAGCATTAGCAATCGACGCATAATTTCAAATCTGGCAGTCAACTTAAACGGTCCAAATCCATATTCGCCATTGCTTTTGACATAAATTTTACCATTTCTGCGCTTATTGTCTCTGAACTCCGGATCTTGCCTAATACTTACAAGCCAATTCCTGAAATTTTTGAGAGGAATGAGCTCACTTGCTCCATGATCAATAAAATTTTGAAGCGACTTATCTTCTTTTACAATTGTGCAACACCAACACCCAAACCGCGAATTGCCTGTAACGGGGATTTTATCTTTATCAATTTGACCTACAACGCTTTGCTCTTCGCCCATATCTTCCCCTTGATACAGACTAAAAAGATACTTCATGTCTACGCCCCAAGCACTTATACCGTCATTTCTCAAGAGATACTCCCATACTCGCTCGTTTTTTATTTCCGTCAAAGGATTATAGACGTAAGCTTTTGGTATATCTGAGTGAGGAGTCAAAAGTTTACCAAAGATTTCTCTTGAGGTAATACTTCGCATTCTAGTTATACTTTCAGCCTTTCTAACTCCTAAAAGCAATATAACTTCACCGTATTCTTCAATAATCTTATTGGTAAACCGATTCATTGGAATTATCTTTAAGCGCTCGGTACACCATCTGAATCCCGGAGGTTCCGGCGTAGGATATCCTAGCCCAATAACTAAACTCCAATACGAATGACTGGGATCAGGATATATAATATTTGCTTCTATATTTGCATTGATTTTTTTGGAAAATTCATTTATTTTATGCGAAGAACTGTGCATATATCTTTGCACAATGGGGTTTTCAACACCGGTATCTGAGCTTACAATAAATATCTTTTTCTTGCGTTCATATTCAGGCAATCTCATTACTGTCTCGATAACTAATGAAACCAACAGTGATGAATCTTTACCCCCACTGTACCCTATAAGCCATGGCCTTCCGTCATGCTTATATACATACGTCATTTCTTCTATTATAGATTCGAACTCCTCGAACTTATCTTCTAACTTCATTTTCTTTTGCCACCTCTTCATTCGTAAGTGCAATATTCAGCTTTTGCTTAATTAAACTGCACATTTTTGTTATTGCCTCTTCACTTGCAATGATTTTCCCTTGGTTGTCAATTGCTCGTCCAACCCATTCACTATTTGCTCGTAACCAATCTATTTCCCCGAGCCCTTTAAGCTTATCGATGGCTATTTTGTCCTCATAGAAGAAATGCCCTAATCTACCCAAGGCTTGTAATGTAACAGACAGCGTCAAAATATATTCTTCGCGCAACGTACATTTACATAAATACTTTTGATCAAGAAGTCTCCACTCCTTTATTTGAGAAAACACTTCTTTCCAGTATGCCAACAAAAAATCTTTATCACCGTCTACAATCTCGTTTTTTCTAATTATTCTTCGATTTGCCCTCAAAAAGTTTGCTAAAGTAAATAGTTTCGATGAATTTTTACCAAGATTATCTTTTTCTTTGTCTATATATTTATTCAAAAAAGGGATTTGGAAAACGACTTCTTTTACCGCATTTGCTAAGTCATCCCTATAGTCATATAAAGTTGAAAGTGACATAGTCGACTTCACTGCGTGCTTATTCAGGTCAGCAAACATCTGCTGACTTCTTTTTAATCCCTCATCCTTAAAGAGAACAATCGAAATTGTCTCTCTCGCCAGTTCTGGCGCTTCAATCAATGCCGCTTCAATGGCCGCTTTCCGATGTTGTCCATCATTGATTAACAAGACTGACCCCATATCAACTTCTAATATGCCGACATTGTCATCTATTTCCGATGGATGAAATTCAAAAGTACCATCTATTGATGCGGACAGAGCGGAAAAAACGTATGTGTTTTTATTATTTAAAATGTAATCTCTAATTTCGGGAATACGTGCTTAATTTATTCCGCGTTGAGCGCGATATTCCGGCAAAATATATTCCTCTTCATTTTGAAACAATTTTGACAAAAATCCAAGGGGAATCATAGCAATAAAATATTCACGCTGAGCCTGCACTCCTCTAACCACAGCAAACTTATAACTAAATGCCATGTATCATCCTCCAAAAAAATCCGTGATATACTTACGTATATACATAAGTATACCACGGACTCATCAACAAGTCAAGTCCAATTCTTATGTGGCATTAAATTTACAGGTCGTCTATGCTTAAATCTTCATCCGATATACTATCAATCTCGTAGTTATACCCCTCTACGGTTGAAGCAAGAAACTTTTTCAGTCGCTCCATCGTATCGATTTGATCGTCTGTCGCCTGTTCCAACAATTTCGTAACTCCAAAATTTGCGAATTTTGATAGAAACTCTAATTTGTTGATTTTAATATCACATGAAGGATTAAAGGCTAAATTCATTCGCTCTTCTTCCGTATATTCAACCCACGTAGATGTTAATATAGCAGCTTGGAAAAGAAAATCAAGATCTGTATTATGAGGATGCAAAACAGTTCTCGGCACCGTAGGCCTATTATCCTTTTCTTCGTCTGTTTCTTCTCCGGCAATATCTAATTGTTTATCGTACATTATGCCGATTGACATGCTTATAGCATATATGCTGTAATTTGGCTGTAACGCCTGAGGGAAAAACGGGGCAAAAGCATCAAGAGCTTTTCTCCAACAGCCACCTTTTAATGTAACATCAGTCGTTATTTCCATAAAAATCCCTCCTCTATACTTGCCACATTTTGCTCTGCATTGGATTGAATCGTATACACACGCCCGATCTTATCTCCAAAAGCATCTTGCAAATTATCCTTTGATAAAATTATAATTTGCGGAGCATACTCAGGTATAGTGTCTATTACCTTTTGTCTTGGCTCATCTCCTAATTTTGAGAACGGAGCGTCCAAAACAAGTGGATACTCTTTATTTGCCAATATCTCCTCTTCACGCAATAATTTAAATATTCCGCCGATATATGCAAACGAAACTGTCGCAAATTGCCCTTCCGATTTCGATTCGTCGTCAAAGCTGTCCGACACACGTAACGAGAAATCTGTCCCCACATTAACCTTTCTTTTCGCTTCAAGCATTATATCCAGTAGAGATTGAATTGTATTCTCCAGTTTTTTGCTATAAATTTGAGACTTTTCTTTTAGTATCCTTTCAAAATGCTCTTTTACTGCCTCCATTATTTCAATCTTTCTGTCGACAATTTTGTTTGACTCTACAGTAGAACTTAATCTGTCAATTTCTTTTTTTAATTTGTTGACAAGTAGCTTCGCTTTGTTCAGTTCTTCTATGCAACCATCTTTTTGAGTGGTCAGAGATTTAATTGCCTCCTCATCCCTTCTCCTTTCAAGAACAAGTTTTTCATATTGCTTGTCCAACTGCATCCGATCATCTATCTTAGCAATCTCCTCGTCCATCTTTCTTGCATTTTCGAGATCTTCTATTGCATTTTTGATGTACGATTCAATTTTTTCTCTATTGTATTCTTTTCCCCACCTTGCAGCCATATCAGTAAAGTTTCTATAAAGACTATCATATCCCAAGGGCGGCAAATACATATACATTTTGCGAAGATGTTCTTTTTCCTTTTCTGTTAAAGAATTGCCACAAATACATACTTCCTCTTGCAACAAGGCATCAATAAGTTCTTTATTTACTCCATTGATAAGTTGGGATCCCTCTGCCTGAGCTTTAATTTTTTTAGAAGCCTTCTCAATCACTTTGGACATCATGAGCTTAGGAAATACGGAAATAAGTTCTTCCCCAAAATACGCATATTCTTTCTTAGCAAGTTCTAGGTATTTATCTCTAAACGACTTACACTCGTTCCTTTTCACTTCATAGTCGCGCTGCGATTTTGCTTCTCCTATCTGTTCTGAAATTTGTGTAATCCTATCTCTTAATTCATCAATATCGTGTTCAAGTTTTTCCTTGCGCTCCTGCTGTGCATCTCGTGAATTTTGTGCGCTTTCCATCCTCTGTCCCAATGTAACAAGCTCAGAGCTGGAACCCATGGCTGCTTTACTCAAAAATAAAGTTCCCAAAACTGTAGTTTTGAGTTCTGTGCTTCCAATATAATCCACCGCTTTATCATAGATACTTAAATCAAGCATTAAATATAGTGCTTCTTTAAGACGTATTGCAGAATCCTTTCCTTTGGCATTAAGATCTGCAATCATGCTCTCACCATCAAAGAAAAAATAATCTTTAAGCCCTGATGGCAATAGTTGTTCAATCACTTCGTCAGGATTAGGCAAACGCACCCAGTCATCATTGCTTTCTTTTTTTGACACGGTAAAGGACTTAGACAATCGTTTCGTCTCAAAAAGCGTTTTTTGATACACCCACTCCCTACGCATAGAGTAATCAACTCCTGCGTGCTCAAAATCTATCGATCCAATGACGCTAAACTTGCTATCAACAGGTGCATTTCTATCAAGCTCCAAATTGTACATTTTTTCGCTTGCAGTTTTATTAAAACGCACTGATCCATAAATTATCCATTGAAACAACTGATGAAAAGTTGTTTTTCCGGCTCCGTTTACTCCATATATAATGGTTACTTTTCCATCAGTTGAGCATTTTATCGCCCCGGCATCCTTAAAGTTTCTGAAGTTTTGATACTCGACTCTTTTAATCTTCATCTTTTAATGCTGCCTCCAATTCATTGATAATGGCCTTGGACACCGTCTTTTTGTCGGTCGTCTTTGCTTCGTTAAAGTCTTCTTTCACTTTGTTCCGCACAATTTCTTCAACCTTATCTATCATTGTGCTTATTATTTTGTCGTTATTCATCCAAATCCACCTCCGTATCAATTTCAGTATAGAACATTACGTCATCAAGTTGCAACGAATATTCTTGTAATAACTTATCAAGTTCTAACAATTGCTCGTTTTTATTAAGCGCTAACTTGGCATACTCATAAAATCTTCTAAGCTCTATTATTGCCATTTTAGGAGACATCGTTGTCGGCAATACGATTACGTCATATATGTTGGCGCATACTTTCCCTTCATACTTCCTTAAAATTCTACCTCTTCTTTGGACAAACTCGCGATAATCATCATTGCTCGATAATATTAGCGCACTTTTGATAGAAGGAATATTGATCCCTTCGTCCAGACAACGAATAGCAACCAAGGCAGCGATTTCGTTTTTATTAAACATATCGACAAGCTCCATTCGCCTATCCATATCTTCACTCGCGGTGAATTGACTTGTCTTTATTCCCTGCCTATCTAAATGTTCTTTAACGAATTGAATGTGTCTGATCTCATCGTTTCCTTTATCAAATAACCTGCCATCACCACAATAAACTACGAAATGATTCTTATCCTCTACAACCTTCAACAGATCGTCAATCTTATCTATTTTTTCTTCAGCCATAGATAAAATTCGCAATCTTGCTCTTACATATTTTACAAAACTATCCTTGTCTATTAAAACCCCATTCCTAAAACATGCCGCCATTTTAGAGGAAATCTGCGAAAACTTACTTTCCTCTTCTTCTATCGCCCTAACATAGATCGGATAATAATTGTATGGTACAAGAAACTTTTTATCAAGCGCTTCTTCTATTGGTAGACTAAATACTTGTCCGCCAAAAAATGAAATTAAATCAAGTCCTGCTTCGTTGTTTTTACCGTTTACAGGAGTAGCGCTCAACCCAAGCATGTATTTATAGATTTTATGAAGGTCGTCAGATCTTTGTGTAAACCTATGTGCCTCATCAACAATCAAAAGTTTTTCCTCATCGGACAAATTTATCACGTTCTTAAATTTTGTAGAATAAAACGATTTGATTGTTGTAATTAAAATAATTTGTTTCTCCGGCGAGTATTTTTGAGCAATAACCAACTGCCTCGACACACTTGACCACTGTGGATTTTCAGAAGATATTAAAACCATGCTCGCATCTGGAAATGCTCGTTTTACATCCTCCGCCCACTGCTTTACCAAATGTTTATAAGGTGCCGCTATAACAATTAGCGCTTTGTTCTTTTCTACTAACCGTTTTGCGGAATAAATTGCCGTCCAAGTCTTACCTGTACCGGTAGCCATAACATAGAAACCTTTATATCCATTATTTTCCCAATTCTGTATGGCTTGTTTTTGGTAATCATAGAGAACAATTGGAGAATGGCTCTTATTTGCTTGACGTTCTTGAACCACCTTTAAAATACATTGCTTTATAGAGGTTTTAAAATCGTAAACATCTAAGAACTCATTTTTGTTTTCCCACATTCTATCAAACTCAAATACTTCTTCGCCTACGCTATCGCCCTCACCATCAACCCAGCTTCTTACAACTCTAATCTTTTCATAGTTATTTTGATATGCATTTATGGATGAATTTGCCGATCCATAAAAGACTATCGTATTCCCCTCCTTATCGGTTAAAATTCCCAACTTATCATGATATATTCCTATGTCATTTTTAACAGACGCCACCTTAATATCCATAAAGCCACGCGCTATTAGCTCCGATAAAGTGTTTAAGGACACATCATCAAAACAACGTATTTCCTGATCAAAATCTTGTATAAAACGACGGTTTACAATTTCCTCTTTCTTTTCATATCCCAATTGAATAGCCTCTATATCATCGCTACTCAAAGCAGGACTTACAATTAGTTGAATAGTTCCCTTGTTTCGGATAAAACTCGGCAACGAGGACATAAGCAACCTAAAAACAGATGAGGAGAAAAAGCCCACACTCCGTTTATAAGACACCGCTTGCTTTAGGGCAGGGTTTAATAAGGAATCAACGATATTATCCGAACCCTGATTTATGTAACTTTTCTTTATCTGTAAATCCTTGAAACCCATGTCATTCTCCTTCTATATCATCACTGGTTATATAATCTTCGTACAAAATATGCATATCAAGGAAGACCTTTACTTCCTTAACAACTCGTTCTATCGTCTCTGTGTCAAACCTGTCCAATATTCCTTTTGAGTAATATGGGAAAAGTATAAGCGCGAGCAAGTTGTTAAAACCATTTATCGTACAGAAATCTATAAAGCCTACATCTTCTTTATCCAACAAAATATTGCTTATATTTACATTACAATACTTTCTTATTTTAGAAATCCTATAAGGCAAAAACTCAAAATACCTTGATGAAAGATTCTTTTCCTTTTTGCATTCTTCTACCCATGTTTTAATTTGTTCAACAGTATTATAACGTGTATATTCTTCCTCTCTTTTTATGCTCCACCTTAAATACGCAAAAAAGGCAACCGCGTACTCAACTTGAAGTTGAAGAAGCGATATTGATTGTTCAATCTCTTTTTTCAAATCATTTTCAAAACTTAATAGAGCTTCCTTCCTATTTTGCAATACTCGTATAGCTCGCCTTGTATCGTTTCCAAATTCAGTATAATTGCAAAATATTTCTTGTAAACCTCTCATGTCATATTCTTTTTTATCGCCGATTTTTTCTTTTCCGTCCGCCAACCTCCCTATCCGGCATACCAAATACACTTCTCCGGATTTTGTTGTCTTCTTATTAAAGTAATAACGCTTGTCCTTAATGTCAATGGCTTTTGATTCTGAATCATCAGCAGATATAACCGGCAACCTTGGCACTTTCGCATCCCATAAGACACTAAACTTCTTTTTTCTCTTATGTAATCCCAATTCATCGTTTTCAGTTACTCCAAATCATCAAAATCCAACAGGTCTTCCAAGTCTGTCTTTTTCTCATCCACAGTATCAGTCTTTTCGACATTAGAAAAATCAATATCTTCTAATTTTACTTCAAGTTTGGCTACAAATGGAATTGCCTCGTTTAAATAATTTGACGAAACAACCCCCTTGAATTTTCGGGAATATTTATTTATCAAACTATACAAAAGCCATTCGTTCCATGCCGTATTGAGTTTTGGTAATCTCCAGTAATCAAAGAACTCGCACAAATTTTTATACGGTGAATCATTGACAAAATCGGCAATAACCTCATCTATATTCGTAAACTCGTCATCATAAATACCCGCTGCTTCAAGAGTTATTACAGAATGGCCATTCTTAAAAACAAAAATGTCGCTATTTCGATCTACAAACTCAATGTACCGATCAATTATTGTTCCCACCTCACGAGCAAATTGGCGTATATCAGAAATTTCCACCTCTGCTTTTGAAGACATTTTTTCTAATACTTGAGCCTCACCGCTTATTATATTCACTCCTAAATGCGCCAAAAATGGTCTATTATACTCATACGAATTAGGGAACAATTCTTTGATTAAATAGTAAAATTGCAAGTAATGCTCAATCCCAATTCGGTTAAACAAGCCGGAATTTATCCCTCTTATTCTCACAAAAACATTTTTTGCATGATATATATTGTCATCTGTCAGCAACTCGTCAATTGAACATTTTAACAAGTCCTTTTCATCTTCGGAGATTGCTAAATTATCAAGATGAACAAAATACCCGTTCATATTTAATATTTTAGTAGATGCGCACGCCTGTTGAATAGTTATGTCATTGATTCCGGGAAATTCTCTAAGAATATCTTTTTTAGTAACCAGTGTTTTTGCTTCTTTGACGAAAGACTCTAATACTGTATAGAATGAAGTCTCAACATCTTTGAATACGTAATCCCTGTTAACCGTATATTTCTTGTCAAGGAATTTCTTAAGTTCTCCTTGCAAATGATATTTATTGTAAATATCTACATCGCTCAATCGTTCCTCAAACGAAAGAAAGATTGCATGGATCGGAACAATGGGCGCATTATAGGTCTCAATATATGTGGAAATATCCTCCTTTAGTTGGTTATCGAGCAAAGATTCATCTGAAGCCCACTTCCAAACGCCACGTGCAACTGGGGCACAAAAAGCCTGAATCCGAGATGTTATTGCGTGATTGTTTTCCGCAAGTTCAAATCCATCAAAGTGCTCTTTGGCTTTTTCCCGAAGAAATTGAATATTCTCTTCTTCATACACATCAAGCCCATCGGGAAAATACTTCCTTATTAGATACGCAAGAACAACACGCAAAGTAAGCCTTCCCTTAACCAAAAAATCTCCAACTTCTCTATATTTTTGTCTAATTAAATAAGCAATTTCTTGCCACTCAATGTTATTGCCAATTGACTGAGAAGCCTCTTTAGCGTATTCCTCTAACTCACTTACTAATAGTTCATTTGGAAGCAATTCGAACTCTTGGTTTACCAGTTTACATAATTGCTGATTGTAAAAGCCAACAGAATAGTCTGGATCCCAAAAAACCTCATCCATAATTGCCTCTAAAAAAATCCCAAAAGTACGTGGTAAATTTATAGCAATCAATTCCTTTTCTGTAAAGAAATTTTTGTACTGACTATGAAGTCTTAAAATTCTTGTAATACATTTTTTCTTTGCTTTATATTTTGCGATACGTCTTTTGGCATCTAGTTCTACTTGTCTTACTCTCTCCCTTGACACATTGTAAATCGCACCTATTGATTCCAATGTATCAATTTTTTCTCCGAAGTAACGTCTTCTTAAAACAACTTCCTCTCTAGGCGGTAGTATTTTTAATATCTCATTTGTTGCCTGTAAAATAGTCCTGCCGTCAATATTATTCAACCCATTTTTTAATTCACTTATTACGCAATTATCAATACCATGAGGGATACTACTCATAATATCTTTAACCAAGCAGATGCCATTATCTTTTAAAAATCTTAGATGTTGATCATCCTCGATTATACGATCCAATTTGATCTTTTGCGCATATTCTCCTAAAGAGTTAACCTTACGCTGCAGTTTTACATATTCATTTTCAGAAACAATATTTTCTCTTTTTTGCCATTCAAAAATGCGTACCAATTCGAAAGCTTCATCTAAATCATTTTCATCACCATGAATAATAATTACATTATCTTCTCTAAGTTCATCAACCGTAAATTCATTTGTATATGTAAATTTTTCTGGAATATCCTTGTGTTCACTTGATTTATCTGACACAAAGAACGCATTATTTTCATCTATGTAAGTTTTTTTTGCTCTACACAGACTTGAAATACATTCATATAGTTGCTTTACATTATATAAATTAGAAGAAATTTTCAAGGAACAGACAGCATTATTACCGACCTCTTCTTCACACCTAATAACGCAACAAAAATATCTATCATCAAATTTTTGTGTATTTTGAGGCAATAAATCGACTTTTCTTTCTATCCTTTCGTTGGGCACACAAGCATATATCGGAGGGATTTCGCTTTCGAAGAACCCGTTTTGCATGCAATCAATTATGGCCTGAACGTCACATGCTCTATATTCTTTTCGGACAGCCCTTTCAATAATATCGCTACTAATATGATAATCGTTTTTGTATATAGATTCTATGATCTCTAAAAACTCTTGTTCCGACAGCAACTTCAAAAAATAATCCACATCAAAAGAAGAACTGCTATTTAAGCACTCCTTAACTTCTGAAATGAGAATATTAAATTCATTGTTGCTATACTCGTCTATCATTTGTTCCCAATCCTATCATTATATCTGAGTCTTAAATAATTTCCATAATATCTTCAATTTTGCAATCTAATGCCTTACAAATTTTAACCAACGTATCTGTAGTTACACTCTTTCCGGCATTGAGTTTGTTGAGCGTATAATTGCTTATGCCGGACATTTGAATCAAATCCTTCTTCTTCAAATTTTTGTCAATCAGGAGTTTCCATAGCTTTTTGTAGCTAACCGTCATAGTC
>ERZ1090865.1632-NODE-1633-length-10878-cov-9.235240_pt1 | contig 10878 bp, 7 predicted proteins | sample MGYA00478478_ERZ1090865 | MGnify/ENA primary metagenome ERZ1090865 (study PRJEB33644, sample SAMEA5815715) | chicken gut metagenome | biome: Chicken; feature: Gastrointestinal Tract; material: Caecum | place: Ireland | collected 2019-01-01 | study: A study of the... | reverse complement strand
GGTCTGCCACAGGCTGCGGGCCTGGATGCCCGCCACAAAGGACAGGTAGTCGTAATAGTTGGACAGGTCGGTGCTGCCGTACAGATCGAAGGCGCCCTCCCCTTCCTCGGCGGGGTCCAGATAGTAGACCGCCACCACCTTGAAGCGGTAGGTGCCGCTTTGCAGGTAGAGGGTAAAGCCGCTGTTTTCCTTGATCACATCCTCCTGGGCCAGCGACGCGTAGCTGTCGCCGGTGCATTCCAGCACGGTGTTGCCCGCCGTGGCCTGGTCCAGGTTGCTGGCCGTGGCAAAGCGGGTCAGCACGGCCGGAACCGCGTTTTCCCCGGTGCCGGGCTGGGTGCCCGCCGCATAGACCAGCGTGCCGTCCAGCCCGGGCCAGCCCAGGTAGCCCACCGCGCCGGGGCGTTTCTCCAGGGCGTTGGCCAGGTAGCTCTCCGCCGTGTCGTCGTACACCGTGGTGCCGTAATTCTTGGCTGCCGGGCGGGTGCCCAGGTCGTTGCGGAAGAACCACCACAGCGCCCCCACGCCGGCCAGAATCAGCAGCAGGATGACGATGAGGATCATCGTCACGGTGCGGCGGCGACGGCGCTCGGTGCGCTCGATGATGGCAAGGCTGCGGTTCTTGATGCTGGACGCCGCGGGCGCGTCGGAACGGACCCGCGCTGCGGGCTCCTTTTTGGCCGGGCGGCGACGGCTCTGGGCGGCTGCCAGCTCGGCCTCGTCCTCCTCCGAGAACAGCCGGGTGGCCGCCTTGGTGAAATCCTCCGCCGTGGTGGTACGGCCGGCGGCGGCATCGGCTTCATCGGCCGCCTGGGCCGCTGCCAGGGCCTGGGGATCCAGTTCCGCCGAGAAATCCGGCACATCCCCGTCCAGCAGGGAGGGCGCCGGGTCCTTCTGCCCGGAAGGATAAAGCGGCGTATCGTAGTTTTCCGTCTCCCGGGTGCGGCGGCGGCGCGCTGCCGTGGCCGCCTGGGGGCCGGCGGTGCGGATGTTCATGGGGTCGGTGTTGGCGCTGCCCGCCGTGTCCAGATCGGTCTCGAACTGGATGGTGCCGGTGGGGGCCGTGTCCACCGCGGGCTGGCGCGCCGCAGGGGCGGCCGACCGGGGGGCCGTATAGGCGGGCGGGCTCTCCGGCTCCGCCGTATCAAAGTCCATCATGGGCTCAAAATCCGCCGTGTGGTCGGCGTCCTGGGTGGCCGGGGTGCGGCGGCGCAGCGAAAACCGCACCGTGTTGCCCCGCTCCCGCCCTGCCTCGGACACCAGCAGCAGCGGATGTTCCCGCCCGGGGCGGAAGGTGATGCAGGAATCGGTCAGCCGCAGCCCCTGCATGCGGCGGCGCAGCAGATCGAGAATCTGGTTGCCGATGGCCGCACCGCTGAGTTCGGGCGGCAGCGCACAGGCCACGGCGCCGTGGCGGTCGCAGATCAGCACAAAGGGACACTGCCCCACGGTGGCCGGCATGTAGGCCGCCGCAAAGTCGGCGCCGGTGACCTGCATGGCCGACACCGCCCGGCCCGCGGCCGCCTGGACCACATCGCCGGGGAATTTCTTCAGCAGCTGGGGCGGCACCTTGATCTGGCGCTCCCGCTGGGGGTCCGCATAGCTCTCGGTACCGAAGTCAAACACCGCCTCGCTGTGGGACAGCGGCTGCAGCAGGCTGCCCACCAGACGGCCGGTGGTTTCGTCCACCGCCACCAGCAGCTTCCGCTTCTGCAGCATCAGATCCAGCGTTGCCTGGGCCAGGCTGGTCTCCCCCGTGCCGAATACGTCGTCGCCGAATTTGGCGCGCAGGCGCTGCACCCATTTCTCGCAGTACTGTTCGGCCATGGCCCGGTTGGGCGCGCTGACCTGGACGCAGACGGCGAATTCTCCGTCCCGTTCCAGCAGGCGCAGCCCCGGGCAGCCGTCGTCACGGATCTGCCGCAGCACAGCCGACACTTCGGCCGCGGTGGGGCCGAATACGCGCAAAATTTTGAGTTGTGTGTTGACCATGATCTGCCTTTCTTTCGGTACTCAGATGTTGCTCTCCTGGGGCGGCGTCTGGGGCGTGACGGCCATGCCGTCCGGCACCGGCAGTTCCAGTGCCATCCGCCGCAAAAGGTCCAGGGCATACAGAGCTGCCCGGGCGCGGATGATGCTGCGCTCGTGGTAGCCGCCCAGGGCCAGCCGCAGCAGCCAGCCCCGGTTGGTGCGGGCATCGGCCCCCGCCAGGTAGACGGTGCCCACCGGTTTGCCGGGCAGCGCCCCGCCGGGGCCCGCCAGGCCGGTGATGCCCACCGCCAGCTCCGCGCCGGAAGCCCGGGCGGCGCCGAAGGCCATGGCCACCGCCACCGGGCCGGACACCACGTTGTATTGTTCGATGAGGGCGGCGTCCACCCCCAGCAGTTTCTGTTTGGCGGCCTCGGCGTAGGTGACAAAGCCGTAGCCGAACACCTCGCTGGAGCCCGGCACGTTGGTGAGCCGCTGGGCGATCATGCCGCCGGTGCAGCTTTCCGCCGTGGCGGCGTGCAGGCCTTTTTCCCGCAGGATGCGCACCACGGTGTATTCCAGGGCGGGCACGTCCACATCGTAGGCCGCGTCCCCCAGGATGTCCCGGAACTTCTGCAGGTAGGCCTTGCAGGCGCGTTCCGCCGCTTCCGGCGTGGCTTCCCGGGCGGTGATGCGGATCTCGCTCTCCCCCGTCTTGCAGTAGATGGCCGCCGTGGGGTTGGTACTTTCAAACAGCGGCGCCACCTTGGTGGCAATGCTGCTCTCGCCCCCCAGCACCCGCAGCGTGTGGGAGTGAATCGTGCAGCTCTGGCGCTTCTGCAGTGCCGGGCGGATCTGCTGGGTCCACATCCCCTTCACCTCCCGGGGCACCCCGGGCATCAGCACGGCGCAGTGGCCGGTGCTGTCCTCAAACCAGGCGCCGGGGGCGGTGCCGAAGTCATTGACGATCTTATGGCCGATGGTGGGCACCATGGCCTGTTTGCGGTTGTTGGGGGTGGGCTTGCGGTTGGTGCGGGCGAAGAAGGCGAGAATCTTCTGCCATTCCTCCTCGTCAAAGTGCAGCGTATCGCCGAAAGCCTGGGCCACCGTCTCCTTGGTCAGGTCGTCCTCGGTGGGGCCCAGCCCGCCGGAAAACACCAGCAGGTCGCTGCGCTGCCGTGCCCGGCTTACGAGATCCCGCAGACGCTCGGGGTTATCCCCGATCACATGCTCATGCAGCACACTGATGCCCAGCTCGGCCAGTTCCCGGCTCAAGAACTGGGCGTTGGTGTTGAGGATATCCCCCAGCAGCAGCTCGGTGCCCACACAGATGATCTCTGCCGTCACAGCAAGTCCTCCTCCCCCATGCGGATGGCGATCTTCTCCACGTTGTCAGCGGCCTCGCTCTCCAGCGCCCGCAGGTCGGGCATGCCCTCCTCCGCAGCCAGGATCTCGGCCAGCGTGGGGTTGGTCTTGGGATGGGGCGGCGTGAAGATGGTGCAGCAGTCCTCGTAGGGTTCGATGGAGGTATCGAAGGTGCCGATCTTGCGGGAGAGGGCGATGATCTCGGTCTTGTCCATGCCGATGCAGGGCCGCAGCACCGGCAGGTCCTGGGCGGCGTCGGTGCAGACCATGGCCGCCATCGTCTGGCTGGCCACCTGGGCCAGGCTCTCGCCGGTGATCAGCGCCTGCAGTTCCAGCTTGGTGGCCACCTGGTTGGCGATGCGCAGCATGCTGCGGCGCATCAGCACGGTGAACAGCACGTCGGGGGCGTGGTCCCGGATGTATTCCTGGGGTTTGGTGTAGGGCACCACAAACAGCGTGCAGTTGCCGGTGTATTCCACCAGTTCTTTGGCCAGCTTTTCCACCTTCAGTTTGGCCCGCAGGCTGGTGTAGGGCGGGCTGGCAAAGTGGATGTGATGCAGCGCCAGGCCCCGGCGCGCCATGCACCAGGCCGCCACCGGGCTGTCGATGCCGCCCGAAAGCAGGTTCAGCGCCCGGCCGCTGGTGCCCACCGGCAAACCGCCGGCGGCCTCCACCTTGGGGCCGTGGACGTAGGCCGCGTGGTCGCGGATCTCCACCATGATTTCCAGCTGGGGATGGTGCACATCCACCCGCAGATGGTGGTGCTTATCCAGCAGGTAGGCGCCCAGCTCCCGGCAGATTTCGGGGCTCTTCAGCGGATAGGACTTGTCGGCACGCTTGGCCTCCACCTTGAAGGTGCGTACTCCCCGCAGCGCCTGGCCCAGGTAGGCCTCCGCCGTCTCGCAGATGGCCTCAAACTCCTTGCCGCACTCCACGGCGCGGCTCATTTTGACGATGCCGAACACCCGGGAGACGCGGCGGAACGCCTCGTCCATATCCAGGTCGTCCTCCAGCGGTTCGATAAAAACCGTGCTCTGGGCCTGGTATACTTTGAACTTGCCCAGCGGTTCCAGCCGCCAGCGGATGATCTTGGCAAGCCGTGCTTCGAACTTGCCGCGGTTCAGGCCCTTGAGGGTCATCTCCCCCTGGTAGGCCAGAATAATCTCTTTCATGTGGTAATGCCTTTCCTTCAGATATGCTGCAGACTCTGCAGACCGTTTTTCAGCCCGTCCAGCAGGGCGTCCACATCCTCGTCGGTGTTGTCGGCGCAGAAGCTGACCCGCAGCGCCGTGTGGATGATGCGCTCATCACAGCCCATGGCCTGCAGCGTGTGGCTGGGTTCGCCCTTGTCGCAGGCGCTGCCCCCCGACACCAGCACCCCGCGGGTGTTCAGGTAGTTGATGAAGGTCTGGCTGTTGATGCACCCGGTGGAGAAGTTCAGCACCTCGGGCACCGCATCCTCGGGGGAATTGACGGTGATGCCGGGCAGTTCCGCCAGCCCCTGCCGCAGGCGGTGGTTGAGGGCTTCGATCTGTTTTGTGCGGGCCCGCATGCCCTGGTAGCCTTTGGCCGCCGCCAGACCCAGGCCCACGATATAGGGGGTGTTCTCGGTGCCGGGACGCAGGCCCCGCTCCTGATGGCCGCCGCAGTAGGGCGGGCGCAGCGTCTGGCGCTGGCTGTCCCGCACGAAGAGCGCCCCGATGCCCTTGGGGGCATGGATTTTGTGGCCGGACACCGACAGGGTATCCACCCCGGCCCACTTCTGCAGGTCGATGGGCATCCGCAGCCAGGCCTGCACCGCGTCCACATGGAAATGGGTGCGGCTGTTGCGGGCCTTGATGCCTGCCGCCAGGGCGGCAATGTCCTGCACGGCGCCGGTTTCGTTGTTCACCGCCATGCAGGAGGCCAGCACGGTGTTCTTGTCCACCGCGGCCAGGAATTTCTGGATGTCCAGGTGGCCGTCCGCCTCGGGCAGGATCTCCACCACCTCAAAGCCTTCGTTTTTCAGCGCGCGGGCCGCAAGCTGCACGCTGGGGTGTTCAAACCCCGAGACCACCACCTTGTGGCCCCACTGCCGCCGGGGCATGGCCGCGCCCCAGATGGCCATATTGTTGCCTTCGGTGCCGCAGCCGGTGAAGTAGATCTCATCGCTGCGGCAGTGCAGCGTTTTGGCGATGCGGGCCCGGGCATTTTCGATGCCGTCCTGGGCAGCCACCGCCGGGTCGTAGAGGCTGCTGGGATTGGCCCACAGTTCCACCAGCGCATCGTGGATGACCTCGGTCACCGCCGGGTCGATGCGGGTGGTTGCGGCGTTGTCCAGATAATGAAGCTGGGGGTCGGAAAGCATACTGATTCCTCACATTTTTGCACAAAATTATACAGGATAAATTATACACGCCCGCCGCCCGAAAAACAACCGCTCACACAAAATTTTTTCTCCGTTTTGGCACAGAAAAACCGCGGCCCGGCTTTCCACCGTTCCGCGGCAAAAATGTACGCTTATTCGCCGAAATCTTCCGCAGCCTTCTTCATCATCTGGCGGATGGGCAGGTTGTAGGGGCAGCGGGTCTCGCAGGCACCGCACTGCACGCAGGCGCTGGCCTTCACTTTCAGGGTGGCGTACCGCGCCCTGCCCCAGTCCGCAAGGCCGTACCGGTTCAGGTATCCCTGGAACAGAAAGACGTTGGGAATGGAGATGCCCACCGTGCAGGGCGCGCAATAGTTGCACCGGCGGCAGAACTGGGTGCCCAGGGCGTCCCGCACCTTCTGGCAGGCCGCCTGCTCCTCCTCGGTGAGGGGGGCGATGTTGTCGGCGCCCTTCACGTTGCTTTCCAGCTCCTCGGGGGCCGCCATGCCGGGGATGGCCACCGTCACGTTGGGGTTGGACAGCACATACCGCAGCGCCAGACGGCCGTCCTCGATGGCGCCGCCCGCCAGCGGCTTCATGTCGATGAAGCCCTTGCCCATTTCGGCGCAGCGGCGGATAAGCTCCGCCCCCTGCTGCTCCACAATGTTATAAGGGAACATGATGGTCTCGATCTCCGGCACCTCCAGCGCCGCCTCAAAGACCGCCGCCAGGTGGGCCGTCAGGCCGATATGCCCCACCACGCCCTTGGCCTTGGCTTCCAGCAGGGCTTCCATGGAACCGCCGGGGGCGAGAATTTTCTTCAAATCCTCCATGCTGGGGTTGTGGAACTGGTAGAGTTCGATGTGGTCGGTGCGCAGGTTTTTCAGGCTGGCGGCCAGCTCGGCCTCCATGTCGGCTTTGGTCAGGGCGCGGCACTTGGTGGCCAGCACAAAGGCATCCCGCAGCCCCAGCTCCTCCAGCGACTGGCCGATCCAGCCCTCGCTGACCGTGTAGGCGCGGGCGGTATCGATGTAGTTGATGCCGGCCTCGTGGGCTGCCTTCAGCAGCGCCCGGGTGCCGGGCTGGTCGATGCGCTGGATGGGAATGCCGCCGAATCCCAGGCGGGAGATCTTCAGGCCGGTCTGGCCCAGTTGTACGTATTGCATGCGATTCGCCTCTTTTTGCTGTTTTTGTCTACCTTTGTATTATAGGCAACTTTTCCGCAAAATTCCAGCCCCGTCCCCAGCTTTTGATTGACAAAATCCCGCAGGTGCGATAGGATTACAGCTATAATCCATTTATATAAATCACGTATGAGGACAACGGAGGGAATACTGCCATGAAATACGGGTTTATCGGCTGCGGCAACATGGGCGGCGCCGTCGCGCGCGCCGTCTGCAAGGGGGCCGGTGCCGGCGACGTTCTGCTTGCCAACCGCACCCCGGCCAAAGCGCAGAAGCTGGCCGACGAGCTGGGCTGCGCCTACGGCACCAACGAACAGGTGGCGGGGCTGTGCGACTTTATCTTTCTGGGCGTCAAGCCCCAGATGATGGAGGATATGCTGGACGCCCTGGCCCCGGTTCTGGAATCCCGCGCCGAGAGCCGCCCCTTTGTGCTGGTGTCGATGGCCGCCGGGCTTTCCATGCACCAGATCCGCCAGATGGCGGGCAGCGGCTATCCCATCATCCGGATGATGCCCAACACCCCGGTGGCGCTGGGCGCCGGCATGATCCAGTACTGCTACGATGACGTGGAGCCCGAACAGCTGCAGGAGTGGCTGTCCGCCATGGCCCCCGCCGGCCAGTTGGACGAGGTGCCGGAGAGCCTGATTGACGCGGCCAGCGCCGTGTCGGGCTGCGGCCCCGCCTGGGTGTACCAGTTCATCGAAGCCCTGGCCGACGGCGGTGTGGCCGCCGGTCTGCCCCGGGCCAAGGCCCAGGAGTACGCCGCCCAGACGCTGCTGGGCAGTGCCCGCATGGTGCTGGAAAGCGGCCAGCATCCCGGCGTACTGAAGGACGCCGTCTGCAGCCCGGGTGGTTCCACCATCCAGGGCGTGCGCCTGCTGGAAGAGCGGGCCTTCCGCGGCGCGGTGACCGATGCCGTCATTGCCGCCTACGAGAAAACGAAAGAATTGGGGAAGTAAATCTATGCGAATCGTCGTGAAGGTCGGCACCAGCACGCTGGCCCATCCGGGCGGGCTGCTGAACATCCGCCACACCGAAGCTCTTGTGAAGGTGTGGAGCGACATCAAGAACGCCGGCCACGAGCTCATCGTGGTGTCGTCGGCCGCCACCGGCCTGGGCGTGGGCAAGCTGCAGATCCAGAAGCCCCAGGACATCACCACCAAGCAGGCGGCCGCCGCCGTGGGCCAGTGCGAGCTGATGTACACCTACGACCGGTTGTTCGGCCAGTACAACCACACGGTGGCCCAGATGCTGCTGACCTGGGAGGACTTCGACCACGAAAACCGCCTGCGCAACCTGTGCAGCACGCTGGAACGGCTGCTGCAGCTGGGCGCCATCCCCATCATCAACGAGAACGACCCTGTGGCCATCGAGGAGTATTCCCTGGGCGACAACGACACGCTGGCGGCGCTGGTGGCCCAGTGCATCCACGCCGATCTGGTGGTGCTTTTGTCCGACATTGACGGGCTGTACACCGCCGATCCCCACAGCAACCCCGATGCACGCCTGATTCCGGTGGTGGAGGAGATCACGCCGGAGATCGAGCGTCTGGCCGGTGGGGCGGGTTCCTCCCTGGGGACCGGCGGCATGCTGACCAAAGTGGTGGCTGCCAAGCGGGCCACCAGCGCCGGTGTGGATATGATCATCGCCAACGGCGCCCACGCCGATATCCTGTATGACATTCTGGAGGGCAAGCCTGTGGGCACCCGGTTCATCGGAAAGAAGGAGAGATTGCAATGACCACCCAGGAGATCCTGCAGCTGGCCCAGGGCGCCCGTATGCCCCTGGCGCTGGCCGACACCCACGCCAAGAACCAGGCGCTGGAGGCCATGGCGGTGGCGCTGATCGCCGCCCAGGACGAGATTCTGGCCGCCAACCGCCAGGATCTGGAGGCTGCCCGGGGCCGCGTCAGCGACGTGATGCTGGACCGGCTGGCCCTGACTGCCTCCCGCCTCACCGACATGGCCAAGGGCATCCGGGAAGTGGCGGCCCTGCCGGACCCGGTGGGCACCGTGCTGCGCAAGATCGTGCGGCCCAACGGTCTGATTATCGAGAAGACCGCCGTTCCCATGGGGGTCATCGCCATCATCTACGAGAGCCGCCCCAACGTCACCAGCGACGCCGCCGCCCTGGCCATCAAGGCGGGCAGCGCCTGTGTGCTGCGCTGCGGCCGGGATGCCTGGAACAGCTGCCATGCCATCGTGCAGGCGCTGCAGGCCGGGCTGCGCAAGGTGCACCTGCCGGAGCATGCGGTCAACCTGATCGAGGATACCAGCCACGCCAGCGCCAACGAACTGATGACCGCCGACGGCCTGGTGGACCTGCTGATTCCCCGGGGCGGCGCGGGCCTCATCCGCGCCTGTGTGGAGAACGCCACCGTCCCCTGCATCCAGACCGGCACCGGCGTCTGCCACGTGTATGTGGACGCGGCGGCCGACCTGGAGATGGCGGTGCGCATCGTGGAGAACGCCAAGACCAGCCGTCCCAGTGTCTGCAACGCCGAGGAAGCGCTGCTGGTCCACCGCGCGGTGGCGGAGCAGTTCCTGCCCATGGTGAAAAAGTGCCTGGTGGACGACCGTGCCGCTGCCGGCATGACCCCGGTGGAGCTCCATCTGGATGCCGCCGCGGCCGCCATCATCGACGGGGTACCCGCCGCGCCGGAGGATTTCGACACCGAATACCTGGACTACAAGCTCAGCGTGGCGGTGGTGGATTCCCTGGAGGAGGCCATCGCCCATATTGCCAGGCATTCCACCCACCACAGCGACGCCATCGTCACGGCGGACAAGGTGGCCGCCCAGCGGTTTGCCGCCTGCGTGGACAGTGCCGCCGTCTACATCAACGCCAGCACCCGCTTTACCGACGGCGGCGAGTTCGGCCTGGGCTGCGAGATGGGCATCAGCACCCAGAAGCTCCACGCCCGGGGTCCCATGGGCCTGGCGGAACTGTGCACCTACAAGTACATCATCCAGGGCAACGGACAGGTCCGCGGCGGTGCCGCATCCATGCTGCAGACCCCCTGCCACTGAGAAACCTTCTGTAAACAGCCAATGCCCCGCAGCGGTGAAACGACCGCTGCGGGGCATTTTTCTTTGGCCGGGAAATACACAAGGGGCGGCCCGAATTTCGGGCCGCCCCTTGCGGAAGTCATATATCAGCCGATGTTCATATCCACGGCGGTGGAGATGCCGTTGACACGACCGGAGCCGGTATACTGCCAGATGTTGTACTTGTAGTTGAAGCTGAGGGTATCGCGATACTGGGCGATCCAGGTGTTGTACTTGCTGATGTTGGCAAAGTTCAGCGCGTTGTAGAACCAGCTGGCGTAGGAGTAAACGCCTGCCTTGTAGCCCGCATTGCGGATGGTCTCACAGAAGGCCACCGCGCAGGCAGTGCGCTCGTTGGCGCTGATGGCGTTGGCGCGGCCGCCCGCCACCGACTCGGTGTCGTAGTAGACACCCAGCGGCAGCGAATACCCGCTGACCAGGCTCAGCACCATGCTGGCTTCCTCCACGGCCTCGGCCTCGTTGATGGCCTGGCTGTAGAAGTAGACGCCCACCTTCAGGCCGGCGTTGATGGCGCCCTGGATGTTCTTGCGGTAGGTGGAATCCTCCACCAGCGCGCCCGTGCCGTAGCCGCGGTAGCCGCAGCGGATGATGGCAAAGGTGATGCCGTCCGCCTTGACGGCGTTCCAGTCGATGTTGCCCTGGAACTTGGAGACATCGATGCCCCGGGCCGTGCGGTTCAGCGCACCGTCGGCACCGAAGGTGTACACATCCCCCTGGATGACCTGGTTGCCGGTCACCGCCTCATGGGTGGCGGGGTCATAGTAGTATGTAGCGCCGTCGATCTCCTGCCAGCCGGTGTAGACATACTCGATCTTCTCGGTGGCGGTCACATCAAACTTGTACTCGGCCAGTTTGCTGGCCTCGATGGCGTCCGGCCAGCCCGCCGTGGGATCCTGGGAAGGAACCGGCGTGGCCGTCACTGCCGGGGTGGGCGTGGGTGTGGCGG
>ERZ1090865.1630-NODE-1631-length-10890-cov-10.272450_pt1 | contig 10890 bp, 13 predicted proteins | sample MGYA00478478_ERZ1090865 | MGnify/ENA primary metagenome ERZ1090865 (study PRJEB33644, sample SAMEA5815715) | chicken gut metagenome | biome: Chicken; feature: Gastrointestinal Tract; material: Caecum | place: Ireland | collected 2019-01-01 | study: A study of... | reverse complement strand
TTTTCCCGGTGCTCTCTTGTACGTTGAAAACGTTACGGCTTTACGCGGAACTCCTGCTCACAGTAGATGCAGCGGTAGCGTCCGCTGGGGGTGAGCGTAAAGATATGGTCGCAGCCCTCTTCCACCGAGGTCACGCAGCGGGGATTGGTGCATTTGATCACGTTGACCAGACGCTGGGGCTGTTTGGGGCGGATTTTCTCCACGATGTGTCCATTCTCGATCACCGTGATGGTGATTTTGGGGTCCAGATAGCCCAGAATGTCGAAGTTCAGCTTGCTGACATCACCCTCAATTTTGATGATGTCCTTTTTGCCGCTCTTCTGGCTGCGGACGTTCTGCAGAAGGGCCACGCTGGCATCGTGCAGCTTTTCCAGTTCCATCAGGTGGTACAGGCCCAGGCCGGTACCGGCGGTAATGTGGTCAATCACCACGCCGTTCAGAATCTCATCAACCGTTAACATCAAAGGCTACCTCCCCGGTTTTGGGGTCTGCAAGACCCAGCAGCGTCATAATCAAGGCCATGCGCATGTATACGCCGTTCTGTGCCTGCTCAAAATAGGCGGCACGCGGATCGTCATCCACGTCCAGCGTGATCTCGTTCACGCGGGGCAGAGGATGCAGCACCGCCATATCGGCGGGGGCCAGCGAAAGTTTTTCCTTGGTCAGGATGTAGCTGTTCTTCAGGCGGATGTAATCTTCCTCGTTGAAGAAGCGCTCCTGCTGCACACGGGTCATGTACAGGATGTCCAGATCCGGCAGGGACTGTTCCAGGTTGCGGGTCTCGATGTAGTCGATGCCGTTGGGGGCCAGCACTTCGCTGATGATGTAGTCCGGCACCCGCAGCTCTTCGGGCGAGATGAGCACGAACCGCATGCCCGGCAGGCGGGACAGGCTCTTGATCAGGCTGTGGACGGTGCGGCCGAATTTCAGGTCGCCGCAGAAGCCGATGGTCAGGTTGTCCAGGCGACCTTTGCGGCGGCGGATGGTCATCATGTCCAGCAAGGTCTGGGTGGGGTGGCTGTGGCCGCCGTCGCCGGCGTTGATGACCGGGATGCGGCTGTAACGGGCAGCCCGCAGCGGGGCGCCCTCCTTGGGATGGCGCATGGCGGCAATGTCGGCGTAGCAGCTGATGATGCGGATGGTGTCGGCAACGGTCTCACCCTTGGAGGCACTGGAGACGCGGGCGTCGGGAAAGCCCAGCACCTGGCCGCCCAGATTGAGCATGGCTGCCTCAAAGGAGAGGCGGGTGCGGGTGCTCGGCTCGTAGAACAGCGTCGCCAGGCGCTTGCGGTAGGCAACGTCCTTGTACGCAGCCGGGTCGTCGTGGATACGGTCGGCCAGATCCATCAGGCGAAGGGTTTCATCCAGCGTAAAGTCCGCCGGGTCGATCAGATGTCTCATACACATTCCCCTTTAAAATCTCTATTTATCTCATGGAGCGCCGGCCCGTCCGGGCGGCGGCACCCAATGACAACAAAAACAGTTACACCAGCTTGCGCACGATGGCAAAATCGAAGAAATCCGTGTAGCAGGTCTGGCAGCACAGTACCGGGCGGCACAGGCGGGAATAGCAGGTCTCATCCAGCTGCATCAGGGCCTGATCGGGCCGCAGCCCCAGCTGGTGCCGGATGCCCGGGGTGCCGGTCACAGCGCGGATGTGGGCCAGCGTCTTGGTCACCTCCACGTGGCAGTATTCCGACACAATCTCAAAGATGGAACGGGTGAAATCCAGCGTATCCAGCCGCTGCCCGCCGAAAAGCGCCAGCGGCAGAATGTCGGTGGAGTAAAGCACGGGGGTGTTGTCCGCCAGAACGCGCCGGCGCACAAACACCAGCGTGGGATGCTCCTCCGGGGCAAGACCCAGCCGCCGTGCCAGATCGTCGGGGGCGGTTTCCCGGGTGACCAGCACATTGTCGCTGTGGGGTTCATACCCGGCGGCGCGGATCATGCGGTAGAATTCCAGTTTCTGGTCCAGGCGGTTTTCCATCTTCAGCACGTCGCGGTTGACCAGCGTCCCGATGCCGCGCACACGCTCCAGATACCCCTCCCGTTCCAGCAGGCTGAGGGCATCCCGCACCACCGTGCGGCTGATGCCCAGCGCGCCGGCCAGTTCCACCTCACTGGGCAGCTGGAAAGCACCGGCATACAGACCGCTGCGCAGCTCAGCAACCAGCCGGTCGGCGGTCTGCTGGCTGCGCAGTTCGCCGCCCAGCGGGGTATCAGTTTCCTTTTTCATGCAGATATTCCTTTCCCGCCCGGCACACATCGGCCAGACAGCACTTTTCGCAGAAGGGGGTGGTCCGCGCTGTGCAGACAGCCCGGCCGTGGTAGACCAGCCGGTGGCAGAAATCGCTGCCCTCCTCCGGCGGGATGATCTTCCAGAGCTCGCGCTCCACCTTGGCGGGTTCCTTGATGTTGTCCACCAGGCCGATGCGGTTGCAAAGGCGGATACAGTGGGTGTCGGTCACAATGGCCGGCTTGCCGAACACATCGCCCATGATCAGGTTGGCGCTCTTGCGGCCGACTCCGGGCAGGGCCAGCAGCGCGTCAAAATCGTCGGGCACCTTGCCGCCGTACTGGTCGCGGAGCATCCGCATGCAGGCGGAAATATCCCGCGCCTTGCTGCGTCCCAGGCCGCAGGGCTTGACGATGGCCTCGATCTCCTCCGGCGTGGCAGCCGCCAGGGCCTCCACGCTGGGGTAGCGGGCAAACAGGTCCTGCACCACCACATTGACGCGGGCGTCGGTGCACTGGGCAGCCAGGCGTACCTCCACCAGCAGCTGCCAGGCGTGATCGTAATCCAGCGTACATTCGGCCAGGGGATATTCGGCTTTGAGGTGGTCAATACAGATCTGCGCCAGTTCCTTTTTTGTCACAGCATTCGCTCCGTTTCGCGTTCTTTCTCTTGATTCTACCACGGTGATACCTTATAATCAAGAGGAAGAGCCCCTCTGTTTGGGGGAGGACGGCTTAAACAAATAAAAAAACGGGGCCCGAGTGCCCGAAGAAATGGATATATAACAAGGAGGGAAACCCATGGAACCCCTGGCACAGCGGCTGCGGCCGCGCACGCTGGATGAAGTCTGCGGGCAGCAGCATCTTCTGGGCAAGAATCAAGTGTTCCGCCGCACGGTGGAAAGCGGCCACATTCCCAACATGATCTTTTACGGCCCGTCGGGGGTGGGCAAGACCACGGTGGCCAGCATCATTGCGGCGGGCAGCGGCATGCAGCTGCACAAGCTCAACGGGACCACCGCTTCCACCAGCGACATCAAGTCGGTGCTGGCCGACATCGGCACACTGGGCGCCACCGGCGGCATCCTGCTCTATCTGGATGAGATCCAGTACTTTAATAAAAGGCAGCAGCAGAGCCTTCTGGAATGCGTGGAGCAGGGAACCGTGACGCTGATCGCCTCCACCACCGAGAATCCCTATTTCTACGTGTACAATGCGCTGCTTTCCCGGTGCACGGTGTTTGAGTTCAAATCCCTGACGGCGGCGGATATCCGCCAGGGGGTGGAGCACGCGGTGGCGCGTCTGGGGGCCGAGGACAAGGTCCCGATCCTGATTCCCGAGGACGCGCTGGACTACCTGGCCCAGAGTGCCGGCGGCGATATGCGCAAGGCGCTGGGCAATCTGGAGTTCGCGGTGACGGCGGCGCCGGTGGAAAACGGCAGCCGCACCGTGACGCTGGACATGGTCCAGCAGGTGGCGGCCCGCACGGCCATGCGGTATGACAAGCTGGGGGACGACCACTACGATATTGTGTCGGCCTACCAGAAATCCATGCGTGGTTCCGACCCCGATGCGGCGCTGCACTATCTGGCCCGGCTGCTGGAGGCGGGGGACCTGCCCAGTGCCTGCCGGCGGCTGATGGTCTGCGCCTGCGAGGATGTGGGCCTGGCCTGGCCGCAGATCATTCCCATCGTCAAGGCGGCGGTGGACATTGCCAACGCAGTGGGCCTGCCCGAAGCCCGGCTGGCGCTGGCCGATGCGGTGGTGCTGGTGGCCACGGCGCCCAAATCCAACTCGGCCCACGATGGCATCAATGCGGCCATGGCCGATGTGCAGGCGGGGCGCACCGGGCCCATTCCCCGCCAGCTGCAGAACAAGCACTACGACGGGGCCGATGCCAAGGTGAAGGGGCAGCACTACCTCTACCCCCACGACTTTCCCCATCACTGGACCAAGCAGCAATACCTGCCCGATGCCCTCAAGAACCGGCGCTACTACGAGCCCGGCGACAACAAGAACGAGCAGGCCTTTGCCCAATACTGGAAGAAGATCAAAGGAGAAGAATAGGAGGTTGCGATGGCACAGCTTTGCCGGGAAACGATCCACTTTCCCTCCTCGGATACCACCCATACCATTGCGGCGTATGTGTATACCATGCCGGATGTGCCGGTCCACGCGGTACTGCAGCTCAGCCACGGCATGTGCGAGTACATCCGCCGCTATGAGCCCATGGCCCGGTTTTATGCGGCCCACGGCATTGCCCTGGCCGGAAACGACGATCTGGGCCACGGCGAAAGTGCCGCGCCGGGGGAGTACGGCCATTACGGCGAACCCGGTGGGCGGTATTATCTTTTGCAGGACCTGCACCGGATGAACGAGCATCTGCATCAGGAGTTCCCCGGTCTGCCGGTTTTTCTGTACGGGCACAGCATGGGCAGTTTTTATGCCCGCTGGTACGCCGAGCGCTGGCCCGAAACCATTGCCGGCCTGATCATCTCCGGCACGGCCGGTCCCCAGCTGCTCCATACGGTGGGGCAGGGGATTGCCACGGTGCTGGCGGCGGTGCGGGGCCCGCGCACGGTGTCTCCGTTTATGGTCCGGGCCAATATGGGCGGCTACTGCAAACGGATTCCCGATGCAAAATCTCCCAACGCCTGGCTGACCCGGGATGAGGCGGTGGTCCGGGCCTATGACGCCGACCCGCTGTGTACCTTTCCCTTTACACTGGGCAGCTACCGGGAGATGCTGGCGGCCATCCACCATGTGAACCGCGCCCGCTGGGCCCGGTCGGTGGACAAGAACCTGCCCATCCTGCTCATCTCCGGCGCCGAGGACCCGGTGGGCGGCTACGGCGAAGGGGTACGCAAAGTCTGGGCGATGCTGGGAGATGCCGGAATCAAGGATCTGACCTGTGAGATCTTTGAGGGCGCCCGCCACGAACTGCACAATGAATGGAACCGGGAGGAAGTCTTCGACTACGTCCTGCACTGGCTGGAGGACAGACTGCCTGCCTGACAGAAAATCCGCACGACATTTGTCGTGCGGATTTTCTTTGTTATCCCCTTGACAGCGACAAAGAAAAACTGTATTATTGTATTAAGCTCTTAATACAATAATACAGAAGGGAGCAAGCCATGGACTGGAACATTACGGCGGGGCGCCCGGTCTATGTTCAGCTGGTGGAACAGATGGAACTGGCACTGGTGAACGGGATCTTTCCGCCGGGCAGCAAAATTCCGCCGGTCAGGGAGCTGGCGGCGGAGGCAGGGGTCAACCCCAACACGATGCAGCGCGCCCTGCAGGAACTGGAAGGCCGGGGGCTTTTGCAGGCGCAGCGCACGGCGGGACGCACGGTGACGGCGGATGCCGAAATTCTGCAGCAGTTGCGCCGCAAACGGGCACAGACGCTGGCGGAGGAATTTCTGCATCAGATGCAGGCGCTGGGGCTGGACCGGGCGCAGACCGAAGAACTGCTGCGGGAAACCGCAGAGGGAGGAGAACATGATGAGGGCAATCTATGAAGCACATGGCCTGTATAAATGGTATGGCCGCAAGGCGGCGCTGAACGGGGCCACCTTTTCGGTGCAACCCGGTAAACTGGTGGGGCTGCTGGGGCCCAACGGCAGCGGCAAGACGACGCTGCTCAAAATTTCCGCCGGACTGCTGACGGCCAACGGCGGCGAGGTCCGCATTGACGGGCAGCGGCCCGGCATCGCCACCAGGCAGGTGACCAGCTATCTGCCGGACCGGATGTCTCTGCCCACCGAGATGCGGGCGGAGGATGCCGTCAGCCTGTACGAGGATTTTTTCACGGATTTCGATGCAGGCAAAGCCCGGGCCATGCTGGCGGACCTGCACATCGAGGCACGGGACCGCATCGGCGCCATGAGCAAGGGCACCCAGGAAAAGATGCAGCTCTGCCTGACGATGAGCCGCGCGGCCAAGCTGTATCTGCTGGACGAACCGCTGGGCGGTGTGGACCCGGCGGCGCGGGACTACATTCTGCACACCATCCTGCGCAACTACAGCGAGGAGGCGGCGCTGGTACTTTCCACCCACCTGATCGGGGATATTGAAAAAGCCCTGGATGAAGTGATCTTTTTAAAGGAAGGCGCTGTGATGCGCCAGGTGGGGGTGGACGCTCTGCGGGAGGAAACCGGGCAGAGCGTGGATGAATATTTCCGGGAGGTATACAAATGCTGAACAAACTGCTGCGTTATGAACTGAAGGTGACAGCCCGGACGCTGCTGCCCGTTGGCGGCGGTGTGCTGGCCTTTACGGTGGTGACCGGCCTTGTCAATGCGGTGCTGAACAGCCAGAGCAACCTGCCCGACATGGTGACATTCCTGCAGGCGCTGCTTCTCTTTGCCGACGGCCTCGCCCTGCTGCTGGTGGTGGCGGCCTGTGTCTTTGTCAACGTCCAGCGCTTTTACAAACTGCTGGGGGAGCAGGGCTACCTGATGCTCTCCCTGCCGGTGCCGGCATGGCAGCACATTGCGGCCAAACTGCTCTGTGCCTGCCTGTGGACCATTGGCTGTGTGTTCTATCTGGGGGTATGCGGCAGCATTCTCAGCGGCAGCGTGCCCACTTCTCTGGTCAGTACGGACAATCTGGACTGGCCCGTCGCGGCGGCCATGCTCATGCTGGTTTTGCTTCTGCTGGCCCTGCTGGTGGAGGCGTATCTGGAATTCTACCTGGCTTGTGCCATCGGCGGGCAGTTCGGACAGCAGCGCTTGCTGGCCAGTATCGTCAGTTACTTTGTGCTGGGGTTCCTGGAACAGATTCTGTTGGTATTCCTGCTGATTGTGGTGGCCTTCGGCTCCATTCAGGTAAATGCCGGAAGCTGGCTGGAAGCCTTCGCCCGGGTAAGCCCGGAGGCAACGATGGTATGGATGTTCCTGCTGGTGCTGCTTTGCATTGTTCTGGTGGATGCCATCAAGTGGGCCATCATCCAGTGGCTGATGACCCGGCGTCTGAACCTTGTCTGATCTGTACAATTCTAAAAGGAGTGTGTGTTATGGAAAAACGTCAGTATGTATGTCCCAAATGCGGCTGCACCGAATATGAGGCGGACCGTCTGCAGGCCACCGGCGGAAACTTTGCCAAGCTGTTCGATATTCAGAACAAAAAGTTTGTCACGGTCAGCTGCTGCCAGTGCGGCTACACCGAACTGTACAAGGAACAGGGCGGCGACGGCTGGGATGTGCTGGACTTCCTGATCGGCGGTTGATGTCCAGAGGAGGAAAAGGGTATGAAACAACGCAGATGGCTGCTGTGGTGTGTGGCTGTGCTCACGGCGCTGCTGCTGTGCGGCTGCAGCCAGTATGATAGCCGGTACGAGGATGAATCTTTCCTCACCGATGGGGCCAACCACTTTGCCACCATCATGTGGTGGGGCAACGACGAGGACGAGGGCAGCTACTCTTTAAGCGCGGGCAGCTTTACCGGCGTCAGGACACTGGTCTCTTTTACAGTGTCGGAGGACAAAACGCTGTGCGAAGTGGAATCCACGCTGGCCAGGACACGGGGCGAAGCCAAATTGCTGATGGTCAACACGAAGGAAAAAACACTGGTCGCCCAGTGGTCGCTGGAAAGCCAGGATCCCATGACAGTGACCTTGCCGGCAGGCCGGTATGATCTGCGCATCGCCGGAAAGAGCGCGGGCTTCAAGGGCGATGTGAGCGTTACGCTGAACGGGCAGCCGGTCTCCTCGGAGGCTTTTCTGGAAGCGATGCAGAAAAAGGTGGAGGAGGCAGTCTCCGGGAAATCCGACCTGCTGGATTCCCTACGCCGGACCTTCGGGGATGGGCAGAAAGCCGCCTGAAAATATACTTTACAGCAATCTTGAAAATTCTTTACCACAATGGTAACGCAGGCTGTTGACAAACCCTGTGCTTGCCGTATAATGTATCTTGTGTGCATCTGAGGGTAAATCTGATCGTACCCTGCCACATTGGCGTTGTATGTGCTGCTTGTAGCGACCTTTCCCACGGGAAAGGACCGTGTAACAAACCTTTGCGGGGCGGCATAAAGCGCGCTGACCCGCAGGGGGACGCAGGCGGTCCGAGCCGCACAAGACTGCTGACCCCACGACGGGAAATTCCGCAAAGGGGGATGCAGTAATATGGACGAAAACATCATCGTATCACTGAAAGACATTGTTGTCGATTTCGACGGGCAGAAGGTTCTGGACGGACTTTCCCTCGACATTCACGACAAGGAGTTTGTGACTTTCCTGGGCCCTTCGGGCTGTGGCAAGACCACAACGCTGCGCGTGATTGCCGGGTTCATCACCCCGAAATCGGGCAATGTCTTTTTTGATGGCAAGGACATCGCGGACCTGCCGCCCTACAAGCGTCAGGTCAACACAGTGTTCCAGAAGTACGCACTGTTTCCGCATCTGAACGTCTTTGAAAACGTGGCCTTCGGTCTGCGGCTGAAAAAGATGCCGGAGGAGGAGATCCGCCCCAAGGTGCTGGAAATGCTGGAGACCGTCGGCCTCAAGGGCTTCGAGCGGCGCAGCATCCATCAGTTGTCGGGCGGCCAGCAGCAGCGCGTGGCCATTGCCCGCAGCCTGGTCAATCAGCCCCGGGTGCTTCTGCTGGACGAGCCTCTGGGCGCTTTGGACCTCAAACTCCGCAAGGAGATGCAGCTGGAACTCAAGCGCCTCCAGCGGGAAATGAACATCACCTTCGTCTATGTCACCCATGACCAGGAGGAAGCGCTGACCATGTCGGACACCGTGGTGGTCATGTCGGGGGGCAACATCCAGCAGATCGGCTCGCCCCAGGACATCTACAACGAACCGCGCAACGCCTTTGTGGCCCGGTTCATCGGCGATTCCAACATTGTGGATGGCGTCATGATCAAGGACTTCCTGGTCAACTTCGGCGGCCACGATTTCACCTGTGTGGACCGGGGCTTCAAGCCCAACGAGCCGGTGCAGGTGGTCATCCGTCCCGAGGACGTGCAGATCGTGCCGCCCTCGGTGGGCATGCTCACCGGCCTTGTGCGGGAAGTGATCTTCAAGGGGGTGCACTTCGAAATGCACGTGGATGTGGAAGGCTACGAATGGTTGATCCACTCCACCCAGGCCAGCCAGCCCGGCGAACTGATCGGCATGAACATCGGCCCCGACGAGATCCACATCATGGCCCGTACGGAGGTGTAAGCGATGCTCAAATCCAAAACCTCCCGGTGGCTGGCCGGTCCCTACCTGGTCTGGATGGCTGCCTTCATCGTGGTGCCGCTCTTCATCGTGATCTGGTATGCCATGACCAACTCGGACGGCCAGTTCACTCTGGAAAACCTGACCCAGATCGGCCGGTATTCCAGCGTCTTTGCCCGCAGCCTCATTCTGGCGGCGGTGTCCACCGTCATCTGTCTGATCCTCGCTTTCCCGGTGGGGTATTTTCTCTCCCGGCTGCGTGCCAATAAACAGCACATCATGCTCATGCTGGTTATGCTGCCCATGTGGATGAACTTTTTGCTGCGCACCTACGCCTGGATGACCCTGCTGGAGAAAAACGGCCTGATCAACAAGTTCCTGGGTTTGTTCGGCATCGGCCCCTTCAATATGATCAATACCTCCGGCGCCGTGGTGCTGGGCATGGTGTACAACTATCTGCCCTTCATGATCCTGCCCATCTATACCGCCATGACCAAGATCGATGACTCCATCATCGAGGCGGCCCAGGACCTGGGCTGCAACGTCTGGCAGATTCTCTGGCGGGTGCTGGTGCCGCTCACCGGCCCCGGCATTGCCACCGGCATCACCCAGGTGTTCGTGCCGTCGGTCTCCACCTTCATCATCAGCCGGATGCTGGGCGGCGGTTCCAACCTGCTCATCGGCGATTTGATCGAACTGCAGTTCCTGGGCAACTCCTACAACCTGAACCTGGGTTCTGCCATGAGCCTGGTGCTGATGGTCATCGTGCTGCTCTGCATGAGCTTCACCTCCAGCTTCGACGAGTCGGAAATGGAAGGGGTGATGTGAGATGAACAAAAAACAGTCCATCCTGTTGCAGCGCACCTATATCATCCTGATTTTCTGCTTCATGTACCTGCCCATCGCGGTCATGATCGCCTTCAGCTTCAACGAGAGTAAATCCCGTTCCAACTTTACCGGCTTCACGCTGGACTGGTACAGGAGCCTGTTCCACAACGAGATGATCCTCTCGGCGCTGGGCCTTAGCCTGGTGCTGGCGCTGGTCTCCAGTGTGCTGGCCACCGTGCTGGGAACGCTGGCCACCATCGGCATCAATTCCATGAGCCGCCGCACCCAGCTGCTGGTCAACAACATCAGCTATGTGCCGGTGGTCAACCCCGAGATCATCACCGGTGTTTCGCTGATGCTGCTCTTCGTCATGGCCCAGAACTTTGGCATTGGCGGCGACGGCGGGCTCTTCGGCTGGCCCACGCTGATCATCGCCCACATCACCTTCAATGTGCCCTATGTCATCTTCAATGTGGGCCCCAAACTGCGGCAGCTGGATCCCAGTCTCTACAATGCGGCGCTGGATCTGGGCTGCACGCCGCGGCAGGCCTTTTTCAAGGTCATTATGCCGCAACTTTCCCCGGCGATTCTGTCGGCGTTCCTCATCTGCCTGACCTACTCCATCGACGATTTCATGATCTCCTACTTCAACTGCGGCA
>ERZ1090865.1627-NODE-1628-length-10901-cov-4.216301_pt1 | contig 10901 bp, 9 predicted proteins | sample MGYA00478478_ERZ1090865 | MGnify/ENA primary metagenome ERZ1090865 (study PRJEB33644, sample SAMEA5815715) | chicken gut metagenome | biome: Chicken; feature: Gastrointestinal Tract; material: Caecum | place: Ireland | collected 2019-01-01 | study: A study of the... | reverse complement strand
AGAAAACTCCTGCAGCTTTCTGAACTCGGCTTTCCGCAGCTCCGCGCCGAGCCCCTGGCCGCAGGCCGCCGTGAACCGGGCGCACCCGTGGCCCAGGATCAGACTGATCAGGGCGTATACAACCATCTGGAGCCCTTTCATCAGAATATAACGCCTGTCGCCGTTCGCCACGCCGACGTCGATGATATCCGCCATAACCATCGGGATCAGCAGCTCAAAGATCGTCTCCGCCTCAATGCAGAAAATCGCCAGCAGCGTCTCCTTCCGGTAGGGCTTCAGGTAGGTCAGAAATTCCTTCATAATGTTCCTCCTCGAAGTGTTTTAAATGTTCCACTGTCGCAAATATTGTCAGTGCAACAGTTGCGCATGCAATAATTGTATGAGCGCTTTCATTGATTGTCAACACATTCCAGAAAGAATTTTTCTGAATCACACCAGTAGATTCCGTTTCCGGCGCTGCTGATGGAGGATATTTTTACCTCTCCGGCACGCTCTGCCCGCGGAACAGTTAACTTCCATCGGCGGCCAAGTCTTGGCGGATATAATCGTCTCTCTCCTCCTCTGTTCTGATTCTCAAAACTGTTTCCCGGATCCCGGAAATCCGCCGGTACGGTTTCCGGCGTTCCGTGCAGAAGGATCCGCTGGAAGGCCCTGGCCGTCCCCGGTCCTGTCCGGATCTGAAGATTAGGCAAATGTGGAAAGTTTTCTTCCGGAAGGACAGACAAAATAAAGCTTCCGGGAAGAAGCATCTCTCTGGCCTCCGCCAGAAAACTGCTGAGAATTTCGCCGAATTCTCCGGTGTAAGCGTCGGTATCCGGCAAAATATAGCGATTGATCAGCTGATCCAGAAACATCCAGGCCCGCTCCTGCTCCTCTGCCTGAACATAGATTCCCCGCATCCAGATACCGTCGCTCTCCTTTAGAAAAGAAAAAATCCACAAGCCGGATGCCACGGTCAGGAGATACAATGTCTCTCTCCCTTCGCTTCGGGCAAAAAACGCCTTGTGTATTCTGCAGGCATATTGAAAAAGCTGAAAGAAAAGCTGCTCCTCGCCTTCCGGATACGACGCACGGCAGCCACGCCACAATTCCATTCTTGCCGCAAATCTCCGGACTGTGATCCGATGTTCCGGCATGGGAATTTCCAGCCACTGCAGCGGAAGCTGCAGCTGCACCGGCGCCTCCCTCCAGATACGCCACACCGGACGATAGCCGTAAAAATCCGCCAGTTCTTCTATCTGTGTTTCCATACCGGCCAGCAACCAGAGGTCTATTCCCTCCTTCCCGACAGGAAGATAGTCCTTCCACTCCAGAAGTACGGTACCTTCAGGATCGGCCAACCCGGCCCCGGCCTGATAATTCTGTTCTTTCTTTTCAAACGTAAGAAATGCCCGGACGAGTTCCTCTTCCCCGGAATGTACCCATGCGATCCCGTCGGAAAGGTAATGCTTCCTCTCTTCGCCCCACTGATAACACCTTTCAAAAAAGGCAGGCAGAAATGCCTGTGTCCGGTTTCCGTAGAGGAAAGAATACAGCTTGCCGGATTTCCGTGTTTCTTCCAGCATGTTCAGAAACGAGTCATCATATTCATGAAATTCTTCCAGAAGTTCCTCCGTATCTTTGATCAGATATTCATCCAGGACATCCATGCGCAGCTGTCGTGTGTACGGCCTCTGTGCCGTCTCAGAAAAAATCTGGTATTGTTTTTCCAATGTACGGCCATAAATCTCCTGAATCAGAAAAGGAAGAAGTTTCCAGAAGATTCTGCTGTCCTTTTTTTCACAGGCAAGTCCTTCCAGCGCATAGATTTTCCTCCCGCTGCTGTCGCAGCGGTCAGTAAAATAAAGATACACCAGCACGCAATAATTCCTTTCTGTCAGGAAAAAGCAGTTGTGCGCTCCGTCCCTCTCAAACACTTCCAGATTTCTCTGATTCTCCGCCGCGATAAGCAAAGGCCGCAGCAAGAGATTGATCGAGTGATCCACATAATCCGGGCAGCAGAACCATGTATAATCTTCTTTCATTGTCCTGGTCATTAAAAGGACGTCGAACTTCATACCTGTCTTTCCTCCGGTTCTTTCCTGAAATAAACATAGTTCTCATCGACCGACTTCAGTCTTCCGGCATTAATGGTCTCGATCTCCCTGGTAACCTTGCGCATCTGCTCATCGATCTCAATCAGCTGTTTTCCGATGTTCTCCCATTCCGCGCCTTGCCTCTGTGTCCAGAGAAAACCTGTATGAAATCTTCCGGACGGCTCCATCTTTTCCTGCTCCTCCCGAAGGCTGTTCCGTCTCTCTTTGAGTTGTGAGTGTTTTTTTTCAAGCGCCGCGCGGCAGGCATACAGGATCACTCCGTCCACATTCATCGGAGCCGGCATTACCGCTTCTTTCATGTGAGAACTGTACATCGTTTCTCCATTCTCCGTTTTCTCAAAATCATTCGTACGCCCCTCTCCGACGGCAGATACCGGAATAATCGCAAAGGAACGGCAGTTACTTCTGATCTGCGTACAGATCTCCATGGCTTTCTCACAAAGAAGCCGGTAATTGTCCTTCTTATCCTCCGGCAGGACACTGGAATGGTCTACTTTCGTCAGCACAACGATCACATGGCTGTTCTTCCATTTCAGCACTTCTGAAAAGATCAGTGACAGCATTCCCATTCTGCAGTTGTTATACCGGACCTGCACATCGCTGCTCTTGCTGACCTGAACAGCGTCCAGAAACAGAAGAATATGATCGCTCTGCTCCAGCTGCTTTCTGAGCTTATCCGCTTCCTCCGGGCTGATCGTGCTGTCCGGTGAGCGTCCTGGCGCGATCTCCCTTACGTATGCTCCCCGGTAATCCATAAATTCAAAATCACAACATGGCTTTGTATTAATATACAGGGACATCCCGTAGATTTTTGTCTCACTGGTTCCGGGCGGAAAGTCGTTGATCGTTCCGTCCATCCTGACCATGGCGATGCTCTCAATAGAAGTATATCCTTCCTCTCCATCATATTTGCTGTTCATCCGGAGAGCAACTCCTTCATCCTGATGCAGGAACAATGTCTGGTAGACGCCTGAGAGAAACGCTGTTTTTCCCACAGAAGTCGTGCCAAGCATTGTGATACGCATGGTCTTTTCCCGCTGTTCAAAGTCTCCGGATCTTTCTGTTTTCCCGGAAGTATCTGTATCCTCTTCTTCCGAAAAATGTTTGCGGATCGAATTCTGCAGTTCCTGCATACCGCTTTTTACAATGTTTCTGAAATCATCCTCATATTTCTCTTTCATCTTTTTCTCTCCCGTAAAACGGCTGTTTCAGTTTCAGTGAGTCAATTCCGCACACATCTGCGAATTCCTGTTCCCATCCTTCCCATCGGTCGTCCGGCTGTGCCAGACATATGACATAGATCGGCATCTTTTCTTTCAGTCTCCGGTATCTCACAAGAATTTTCTCCAACAATTCCTGATCCTCCGGCTCTGTCTCGCCTTCCCGAAGCAGAACAAGAAAACACCGCTGCTGCTTTTTTTCTCCAGCATGAGCGCGGAAAAGTCCATAGCTCAAAACGAGATTTTCCAACGTCAGAAAGGTTCCGCCGCCGGTCTCCGGATCCGTCTGCGCACGGAATCCCTGCGGGTATTCCTGAAACGGCACCGACGCCGGAAAACTCCGGTTAACGGTAAAAGCCTGCAGGACCCGGTCAAACCCTTCCCCTTCGAACAACTCCTGTACCATCTGCATCTGGCGGTCAATTTTTCCGGCCCCGCCTTTTGCATTTACCAGGCAATAGCAGACCAGAGCCGTCTCATCCTTTGTCCCCATTTCCAGCACTCCTCTATTCTTCGTCCATAAGATTCATATATGTCATCAAACCGCTCCACATAGACTCTGTCCACGGTTTCATCAGCGTTTCCAAAGACCACTGAAGGATTGGCATGGCGATCTGTACATTCCCGTTTGAGCCCGTCATTCGGAAACGATATCTCGCATGGGAATTCGCCGGAAGGAACAGAAAAACACGATTTACTCCATGTTCCTGCTCCAGCCGGATCTCATTCTCCATCCGGTAGTCAGAAAAGAAAAAGACTACCTGTTCTCCGGCTTCTCCAGCCATACTGCTCAAAGCTTTTTTCCATCCCGCCTCCACATCTTCGTCTGACGTCATCCGGCTTCCTCTGCACAGAGTCAATCCGCGTACTGCCCCAAAAAATTCCACCGGATCCCGCGTACTCATCCGGCCATCTGCAAATACAACATCGTCTGTTTTTCCGGAAGAAAACCAGGAGAGCTGGTATTCAAAATCCAAAGCTCCCGTCTTCCGGATCCGATCATCCAATTCCTGAAGAAACAGATAAACCGCGCCAATACACGTTTTCATTGACATGGACAGATCCAGAATTACTTTCATATTCTTTCTCTTTTTTATCATCTCTCACCTCTCAGATTCCATGGGTTCTTCTGCCCCGTTTTCCGGAAACAAGCTTTTCTGTGCTCATACCATTCTGCGAAAACTCAATCTGCAGGACTTTTAATTCAAGATCCGCACATGAAATTGTCATTCCCGACTCCAGAATGACCGGTTCATCACCCTGACGCATGGAGAAAAAGCAGATATTTCCGCCCGTTTCCAGCAAATACCCCAGAATACGGTCCAGACCATACGCTTCTTCTACATCATGCAGGTTTCTTCCACAGATATTTTCTCCATAATACAGAGGGATCAGGGTTCCCTGATACAGCCGATAATAATGAATAATGCCGGGATGCTCCGGCTCCGACGCCTGATCCCCGGACTGCTCTAATTCCCGAACCAGGATCTCCACCATCAGAGACGCCCGTTCCATCACTGCTTCCGCCGACGGCGAAAGTTCATTGCTGCTGCCCATAACTGTTTCCTCCTCTCTCAGCTGTTCCGGATCAGATATTCATAGACAGGCACCAGATCCCGGAACAGATCGGCGCCGTGCTGACTGTCCACCCAATACCGGTTTACCGCCACCACATACCGAGGCTGATCCGCCGGCGCATAGGAAACGATCCAAAGGTTATTCTCTGTCCCATTCTCTGTCAGATCCGCGGTGCCGGTCTTTAACGCTACGGACCAGATTTCTCCGTCGGCTGAAATCCCCTCCTGGCTGGTACCGGAAAGTCCCAGCGTCGCCTGAACATTTCTGTAGGCCGCCTCCATGGCATCTCCGATAGCATCTGCAGTCTGCACATCCGTAATCTGATATTTTTCCCTTGTGTCATATCCACTACGGCTTTCCACCTCGTCGCCAAGCCGATATTCCCAGGTATCTTTATCCACCAGATAACCGTCTGTCTCATGAACCGACTCGACCATATAAGGCCGGCACATGACTCCGTCATTGGCGATCCCCTGCGCCAGCATTGCAGCCTGTACCACATTCATCTGAAGATCTGCATAGCCATATCCTGTCCTCGCAAGCATCTCATTCGGCCTGCTCATATCATAAGGCTGCACTCCGCTCTCAAAAGTGGAATACAACAGACCGAAATCACAGCTGATCCTTCCGCCGATGTGACACCTTTGCGCCAGTTCCTCCATCTCGTTCCATCCCAGGTAATCGTATGCCATACGGGCAAAGTATATGTTTGAGGAATATACGAAAGCATCATGGAAATTCAGAGCCCCGTATGCGTTCTCCATGTTATTGTTTACCTCGAATTCTCCGTAATTGTCGACAGAACTTCCTCCGTCGTTAATCCGCACATTTTCCAGACCGTTTTCCAGAATCCCGATGCCGGTAACAATCTTATAAATACTTCCCGGTCTGGTGGGATTCTGCAGCTGGAACAGAAGTTTTTGTTGACCGTCCAGCATCAGCTCTTCCCATCCGGTCTTTTCCTCCTCGTCCTGTTCGGACACCGCCGTACGCAACTCACTGACAGAGAAGGACGGAGCGTATGCCAGTCCGAGGATCTCGCCCGTCACTGCGTCCAGAACTGCGATGGACCCCCGCTCTCCCTCACCCTGAGAGATCTGTCTCCAGAGCAGTTCCTGAAGTCCGGCGTCCAGGGTCAGGACCAGGCTGCGACCTTTTTTATTCTCCTGATCCGCATACAGAAGATCGCTGCTCATACGTTTCATCAGATAACCGGATCCTGCCTCTTCCAGGAAACCTACGGTCATCGTGTAGGCGCTGTCATCCCGATACCAGTTTTCACCATCGTCTGTGCAGGATATGAGCATTTCACCATTTCGATCATAAATATCTCCGGGAATCGTTCCTTCCATCTGGAGAGCTTCTATCTCATCCTTCTTCTTCTCCTCCGCTCTGTCGACTACATCTTCATCCAAAGGCAGATAACCCGAGACCGGAAAGATCAGAACGCACATTGCAGATGCCACTGCCATACAGCCTGCGAACAGTCTTCGAAAACGCCGGGCGAAGACAGACTCCTTTACATCCACCTTTTTCACAGTTCTTCCTCCTCTCCTTCCCTGTCATCATAATATTCATTATAAACCAGAATCCTCCACGGAGAATCCAATCCGCTTTTTCCGTAAATTGAGAGTTCCTTTCCCAGCTTCTCTCCTTCATCCCCGAGAAGCCCCCGATCCGTGTAGATTTTCTTATGTCCCAGCACATTCTCGCCCGGAAAATAGACCGGTCTGACCATTAATTTCCGCTGTACTTCCAGGATTTGAAACCAGGTTGCGTAGACACTGAGTTCCCCGATGTCCTTCTCATCCACCATATCCTTCGATTCAATGATCTTTACGATTTTCACGTCGTTTCCATATTTGTCTTCTTCAGAAAACCCGAACCGGATGCCCTGTCTGCCGGGTGCGCGGACGGTTTTCCACAGTTCTTTGTCCCGATAAAAGATCTTGCAGTGTACGACACTGCGGAACCCTTTCTCCCCCATCTGATTTTTCAGTCTCTGCCACCAGAACAAATATGCACTCACAGCCACCGCACCGGTTACCAGAAATACTGCCAGGCTTATTATCCTATCCATTCTGTCTTCCTCTCTTCCTCTGTAAAATAAGTCCCACAGTTCCCATCGCCGCAAATAATATGCTCACCAGCATGGCCGGCAGACGAACGTCCCGGGTAAGTTTCAGCAAAAACAACTGAAAAACCCATACCCCAAGAGCAAACACAAGCGCCGGATAAGCAACTGTCTTCAGTTCTTTCATGTAAGCACGGCAGAAATAAGCAGCAATCACGATACCTGCCATCAGCAATACGACAACTGTGACAGCCAGCGGTGCCAGATCAAACGGATCCAGCATACACCACACACAGGATAGAAAGCCCAGGATTCCACCAAGCTGGAAACCGCTGAAAATATCAGCCGGGAGATAACGCTGCCGTCTTTTCCTGTCCTGCTCTTCATACGCTTTTTCAAACTTATTCAGGATCTGGTCCTTCATACGGTCAGAGAGATCCATGGACTCAATGCATTGGATCACACGGTCTTCCTCATCCCAATAGGCAAGCATCAGATCATAGATTTCTCCGAACTTTTCCGTTCTTCTTCGCTCCCCCTGCTGGCAGCTTTGAAACAGCAGCTGAAAAAATTCTGCCGCCAGAGATTCCGGAAGCAAGTCCCGCATTTCATAGACACTTCTTGCCGTCTGGTCCCCGGCTCTTTCTTTGCGGAAACTCCGATAAATCCGGTAAAGGCGGCAGATCATTTCATTCTCCCAGTCAAGGATATCGGAAAAATGTCCTGCGTCGCCCTCACTGTCTAAAATCGCCGGAAAATCCGAAATCCCGATCCCGCTCCAGAACTCCCGGCAAAGTCCATCGCTCTCCGGGGTTTCACCGAATTTTGAGGCCGTATCCATTATTTTTACCTGCCAGTAAACTCCTTCCTGGCCGCGGCAAAGTGCGAGCATGCGGTACAGGACCAGGCAGATGCTGTCCATACTGCAATACCGGCTGATATCTTTCCGTCTTTTTTCCAGTTGAACTAAGACGTCTTCCACTTCGTGAATATTCCGGACCTTGTCAGCGACTGCCTGCAGCCAGACACGATACTCCTCCCTGACGTCCGGAGTTTCTTTCCAGATCTGATATCCCAGAAGTTCATTCAGCGAACGATCTCTGATCCTCTGCCGGGAACTCATCCGCGCCATATTGTTGTACAGATCCACTGCCTGTCTATAAGACGGACTGTTTTCCTGTCCGCTGGGATGCCATGCCAGAAAACGCTTCATGTTATCCAGCAACTCTTCTCTTTGTTCTCCGTCTGACGTCGTTCTGCATTTTCTGAGAAATTGTTCCAGAAAAACATGATATACCTTCCGAACCGCCCGAGTGCATGCATCGAAATCTGCTTTCCTTTTCCTTTCCTGTTCAAAACGACAAAGCAGATCTCCCATTCCGATCAGCGCCTCCATCTGTTTCGAAGGCATAGGAACCTTAAGAGTTCCGGAAAACGCTTCATACTGTTCACTCACCTGTCTCAGCAGCGCGGGAGAACGTTTCCAGAGCTTTTCTCGTTCCAGCAGGTAATCTCTCCATCCGCACAGATCCAATGTTTCCAAAAAGGGTTTCGTTCCCTCTGCGAGATATCCGCGGATCAGATTCAGACACTTCTTTTTGTCAATCATTCCCCCGCACACTACCAGGTTCTGAATTTCCTTTAGGGACTGGCCGGCTGTCATCCGCGCTCCGATCTTTCTGATCAGAAGTTCCCGCACCCGCTCTTCCGTCATCAGCGAACAGTGTTCCGGACGATCCATCCATTCCTGAAGTCCGGCAGCGCTCCTGACATCCTGAAGTTCCAGAAATCTTTCCAGTTCTCTTTCATCGGAGCCGATCTTTCCGCTGGAAATTCCATAACAGATCAGGGCATAGTACAACCGTGAGGAACTGCCGCGGATCTGCTCCAGAACGCGTCGGAACATTTCCTGTCCCCCCTGCTCCTGTGCATAGAGGGACAGCTGTCTCCACAGTTCTTTTATCTGCTCCTCTGTATACTTCTCTTTCCGGTTCATAAACTCAAGATACATCTGAAGCCGAATTTCCTGTCCGATCTGCCCCTCCTGCTTCATGGACTGTGTCAGCAGCCATCCATAGAGTTCCTCCGTTTTCTCAAGTCCGCTGTGCTGCTGCTTTTTCAGTCTCTCCTGAAGTTCCTGAAAAATTCCCTCTGTCAGCCGCAAAGGTTCGTTTCGATCCATTCTGTAATAATAAAAATTCCAGACAAGGCTATCGTAATCATTCGCTTTTACATAATACCAGTCGATCTGCTTCGGCAGTTGCTCTGTATCTGTCCCGGCCAGAAACTGTTCCGCCGCCGCCCGGATCATCGGCGCATCCATATGATCTTCGACCGGCGTCTGACGCACTGCCAGATCGATCCCATTCCCCGTAAACGGATACCCTGTTGCCTGAATACAAAATCCCCGGCATTTTTCCGGACGGCCGAAGCAGGCAAACGTATATCTGTTTTTTCTTCCCTCCGGAAGAAAACGGTAAGCCATCGCTGCTATCCAGACAGCCGTTTCCGCCCCTAATCCCCGGACGCTGTCCGTGATCCGGATCGCTTCTCCCTGCTGAGCGCAGATATACCGCAGCCACTTTGTCAGAAACGCCTCCAGATGATTCTGGTCAAAACCGAAATTTTCACCGAATCCGCTCAGCTTCTCCGGATTCTTATACCATTCCGGAAGATCTCCGCCGCATTCCCACTGCCACAACTGGCAGAGACAGAAATCAAATCCGTCTTCCGCTGCCCGCAGATCCACCGGGATCCGCAGTGTCAGCTGCATGTTCAGACGCTGGTCTACCTGTTCTCCTTTATCCGCCCGTACCACCACAAATCTTTTGAGTGCTTCCGAATAAAGCAGAAAACCGGCAGTTCTCTCATAGGTATCGTAGGAAAAGCGATTCAGGATCTTCAGCGCATCCCGCTTGAACTTTGTATACTGTGCGCTCTCCACAGCATGCTCGTCGGTGACCAGATCCAGACCGCCTTCCTTAACCTTTCTTGTCGCAAGAAATTCCAGATAATTATCCATCGCATTCTCCTCCCAGCCCGGCTCTGCCGGACAGCATTCCCCTATATCCTGTATTCTCCATCCTGCTTTTTCCGAACGAGATAGTCACTGACGAGATAAACCAGCGGCTCTTCCACGCGGATCGGATGCAGCGTCGATTCATTCTCTCTGTATGCAGCAATAAAATGGAACGCACATTCACGAAACTTATGGATATCATAAGCCAGAAGTCCCTGTCCGCCCGGAATCCGTCCGCCCTCGAGCAGGATCTTCATGATCTTATCACGTTCCCCCTTCTTATTACGGTAACTTTCGGTAAAATACGCTTCCTCTTCACCAAACAACAGCCCTTTTTCCTTCTCCTGGAAAAGGGTGGAATAGATCATCTTGTCGATTTTAGTGACAACGACCGAGAGATATTTATCCCGGACAATCTCTGCCATGTCCGCGCTTCCCAGTTCTCTTGCCAGCGTGCGGAGAATATCTCTGCTTCCTGCCCCCGCGCCGACATTGCTTCCGCTCATCCGCAGCAGCAGCTCTTCGATTGTGATCTCCGGTTCCAGCGGATTTTCCTCGATCATTCTCTGTTCCTTTCCGGACATGACCTTACACTGCCTGAGAACCTGCTCCTTTTTCTCTTCACTCAGACCGAGGCTGTAACGGTCGTCGCTCCGGACTTCATCCTTCTCCGTCAGAGGCAGCAGACACAGAAGCGCATCCATCCCCCGGATTTTCTGATTAAAAATCGATCCGAACTCCTGAGCCTCGCTGCTGTCATGCGTAAGAAAAATTTCTCCTCCATTATCGTACAAAGCCAGAATCACCGTCTCCTGCTCCTCTCACGTTCCACAGGTGAATTTAAGAAACAACGGCGTAATAAACTTTACCAGCGTCGGCGGCAGATTCCGGTCTACGTTTTCAAACAGCTCTGC
>ERZ1090865.1626-NODE-1627-length-10902-cov-5.439845_pt1 | contig 10902 bp, 10 predicted proteins | sample MGYA00478478_ERZ1090865 | MGnify/ENA primary metagenome ERZ1090865 (study PRJEB33644, sample SAMEA5815715) | chicken gut metagenome | biome: Chicken; feature: Gastrointestinal Tract; material: Caecum | place: Ireland | collected 2019-01-01 | study: A study of... | reverse complement strand
GCCGGCGCCCCGGCCAACCGCCGGGGCAGCGCCCGCTGTGCCGGCAGCAGCCCCAGCGCGGCCCCCAGCCCCAGGCTGAGCAGCCGCAGCCAGATCTCATATCCTTCCATATCCTTCGCTCCTTTCTTTAAGAAAGACCGCCGCCGGGCCATGGAGGCAAAGCCCGGCGCGTCCGATGGATAGTATACCCAAAACCCGGTGTCGATCCGCCGGGGAAGCTGACATAAAACGAGGTGCAACCATGGATTTTGAAACGCTCAAACAGGAATGCCTGGCCTGCCGCCGCTGCGGGCTGTGCGAGACCCGCCAGCATGTGGTGTTCGGCCAGGGGGTGCCCGACGCCGAAGTCCTTTTTGTGGGGGAAGGCCCCGGCGCCCATGAGGACGAGGAGGGCCTGCCCTTTGTGGGCCGCAGCGGCAAGCTGCTGGACAGCTACCTGGAAGCGGTGGACCTGAGCCGGGAGCGCAACGTCTTCATCGCCAACATCGTCAAGTGCCGCCCGCCCCAGAACCGGGACCCCCTGCCGGAGGAAAGCGCCGCCTGTATGCCCTGGCTGCGGGAACAGTTCCGGCTGCTGCGCCCCAAGATCGTCGTCTGCCTGGGCCGGGTGGCGGCCCAGCAGCTCATCGAAAAGGGCTTCTCGGTCACCAAGGACCACGGCAAATTCTTTGACAAGCAGGGCACCCTGTTCATGGCCACCCTGCACCCGGCGGCCCTGCTGCGCAACCCCAACCACAAGCCGCTGGCCTTTGGGGACTTCGCCGCCCTGCGGGACAAGATCCGCCAGGTCTGCACCCACACCTACTGACCCCCGGGAACCCCCGGCCGGCGTTTGTGCATAACATGGCACAGAAACCGACCAAAGGAGGGGTTCTTATGCGCAAAGCTGCCACCGTTGATTTCTTTCTGGGGGCGCTGTCGCCCGCCGGCTTCACCGGCTGGTTCGCCCAGGCGGCCGCCGAGGACGGGCAGACGGCCTGGCTGATCAAGGCGGGGCCGGGGTGCGGCAAATCCACCCTGATGCGCCGCCTGCTGGACGCCGCCGGCGACCCGCCCGCCGGGCAGTATAACGAGCGGCTCCACTGTTCCAGCGACCCGGCCAGCCTGGACGGGGTGCGGCTGCCCGGGGCGGCGGCGCTTTTTCTGGACGCCACCGCCCCCCACACACTGGACTGCAAATACCCCGGCGCCGCCGAGCGGGTGGTGAGCCTGTACGACGCGCTGGACAACGACGCCCTGGCCCGCCAGAGCGGGCAGATCCTGGCGCTGGGACGGCGCAACGCCGACCTGATGGCCCGGGCGGCCGCCCACTGGGCGCTGGCCTGCGGGCTGCTGGCCCGCCGCCGGGCCGAAGCCGCCGACCTGCTGGACCGGGACCGGCTGCAGCGGTACGCGGCCCGGCTGGCCGCCCGCACCATGCCGCCGCGCCGGGGCGCCGCGCCCGGGGCTCAGGCCCACCGGCTGCTCTCGGCCCCCACCCCCGGGCAGATCACCCTCTTTGCCGATACCGTGCCCGCCCTGGCCGACCGGACGATCTATGTCATCCGGGACCCGGACGGCGCCGCCGCCCCCCGGCTGCTGGCGCTGCTGGCCGACCACGCCCGCCGCAACGGTTACGACGCGGTGCTCTGCCACTGCCCCACCGACCAGGCCGGCAAGCTGGACCACCTGCTGCTGCCGGGGCTGGGGCTGGGGTTTGTCACCGCCAACCCCTGGCACCCGCTGTCCTTCCCCGGGCAGCGCACGGTACAGGCGTCCCGCTTCCGGCGTGCCGGCACCCGGCCGCCGCGCCGCAGCAACCGGCTGGCCGGGGCGCTGATCCGCCGCACCTGCGAGACCCAGGCCCGGGCCAAGGCGGTCCACGACGCGCTGGAAGCCCCCTACGTCCGCGCCACCGACTTTGCGGCGGTGGATGCGGTGCGCCGCCGGTGCGAACAGGCGCTGTTCGGCTGAACCCGCCGGGCCGTTCCCCCGATACCAAAAGGAAGTCTCTGCCCTATGTCCCAACTGCCGGTACAACACGATCAGGCGCAAACTCCGCTGGCTGCCGCCCTCTCGGTGCGGCGGCTGGTGGAGTTTTTGCTGCGCACCGGCAGCATCGACAACCGGTTCACCGGCTTTGACCGGGCCAACGAGGGCGCCCGCCTGCACCGCAGGCTGCAGAAGGAGGCCGCCCGCCTGTACCCGGACTACCGGGCCGAGGTCCCGCTGAAGGAGACGCTGACCTGCGCCGGGGTGACCTACACCCTGGAAGGCCGGGCCGACGGCATCTATACCCGGGACGGCGTCACCGTCATTGAAGAGATCAAGACCACCGCCTGCCCCAGCGACCGCATCACCGAGGACCACGCCCCCGAGCACTGGGGTCAGGGGGAAGTCTATGCGGCGATCTATGCCCGGCAGAACGGCATCGACAACCTTCGGGTGCAGCTGACCTACTACCAGGTGGAGGAGGAGCTGACCCTCCGCTTCGAGCGGGACTACACGGCCGGGCAGCTGCAGGGCATCCTCACCGACCTGCTGACCCGCTACGCCCCCTGGGCCCGGCGGGCGGCGGACTGGCGGCAGGCCAGCCGGGCGGCGCTGGAAGGGCTGGGCTTTCCTTTCCCGGAATACCGGCCGGGCCAGCGGGCGATGATGACCCAGGTCTACCGCACCTGCCTGGAGGGCGGGGCGCTGCTCTGCCAGGCGCCCACCGGCATCGGCAAGACCATGAGCGTGCTGTTCCCGGCGCTCAAGGCGCTGGGCGCCGGGGTGGCGGGGCCGGTCTTCTACCTGACCGCCCGGGGCACCACCCGCGCCGCCGCCGAGGACGCCCTGGACCGGCTGCGCCGCTCGGCCCCCGGGCTGCCGCTGCGCAGCGTCACCCTCACGGCCAAGGACAAGATCTGCCTGTGCGAGACCCGGGAATGCACCCCCGAAGCCTGCCCCTATGCCGACGGCTACTACGCCCGCTGCAAGGACGCCCTGTGGGCCGCGCTGGGCGACGAGACCGGGGCCCTCGGGGCCGAGGCGCTGCAGCGCTACGCCCGCGCCTACACCGTCTGCCCCTTCGAGCTGGGGCTGGACCTTTCGCTGTGGAGCGATGTGATCGTGGGGGATTACAACTACCTCTTCGACCCGGTGGTGCGGCTGCAGCGGTTTTTCGAGACCCGCGGCGACTACCTCTTCCTGCTGGACGAAGCCCACAACCTGCCCGACCGCGCCCGGGAGATGCACACCGCCGCGCTGGCCGGTTCGGCTTTCCGGGACGCCCGCAGGCGGCTTGGCAAGGGCCGCAGCCGGCTCAAGACTGCGCTGGGCAAAGTCTGCACCCATTTCACGGTCTGGCGCCGCCGGTGTGAGGAGGCCGCCGGGGACCGGTCCGGCAGGACGGTGTTCGCCCCCGACCGGGACGAGGAGTTCGACCGGCTGCTCACCCGGCTGTGCGACCCGCTGGAAGGGTGGCTGGACGAACACCGGGAGCCTGACGAGACACACGCCGCACTGCTGCAGCTCTACTTTGATGTGCGGGCCTGGCTGCGGGTGGCCGATACCTTTGACGACCACTTTGTCCTGCAGCTCTCGGCCTTCGGCAGCGAGGTGCGGGCCACCCAGCTCTGCCTGGACCCTTCGGCCTTCCTGCAGGCGGATTTCGGCCGGGGGCGGGCGGCGGTGCTGTTCAGCGCCACGCTGGGCCCGGCGGCCTATTACAAGGACCTCTGCGGTTTGCCCGACGCCCGGGCGGTGGCGCTGCGCAGCCCCTTCGACCCCCGGCGGCTGGCCCTGGTCTGCCCGCGGCGGATCAGCACCCGCTACCGGGACCGGGCGGCCAGCCTGGAAGCCGTAGCCGGCTGCCTGGCCGCGATGGTGCAGGCGCGCCCGGGCAACTACCTGGCCTTTTTCCCCAGCTACGCCTATCTGCGCCAGGTGTACGATGTCTTCACCGCCGCCAACCCGGGGCTGGAGACCCTCTGCCAGACCGCCGAGATGGACGAGGCCGCCCGGGCGGAGTTCCTGGCCCGCTTCGCCCCCGACCCGGCGGCGCCGCTGCTGGGCTTTGCGGTGCTGGGCGGCGTCTTCGGTGAAGGGGTGGACCTGGCCGGCGACCGGCTGATCGGGGTGGCGGTCGTCGGACCCGGTCTGCCCCAGGTGGGTCCCCGGCAGGAACAGCTGCGGGAATATTTTGAAGCGACCCGGGGCAGCGGCTTTGACTACGCCTACCGTTACCCGGGCATGAACAAGGTGCTGCAGGCGGCCGGGCGGGTCATCCGCACGCCGGCGGACAAGGGGGTCGTGCTGCTCATTGACGACCGGTTCACCCAGTCCGATTACCGCCGCCTGATGCCGCCCCACTGGGCCGGCCTGCGCACCGTGGACACCCCCGCCCAGCTTTCCGCCCTGCTGGCGGAATTCTGGGGCGGGGAGGAGGAGACGCCATGAACAATCTGCATCTTTGCCCCTGCCTGGGGTACGAGACCTTCTGCGAACTGCGCCGCAGCGTGGGCCCGGCATTTTGGGCGGAAATCCCGACCCAAACCGAAAAAAATCTGTGAACTGCCGGCGCCCCCGCTTGATTTTCCGCCCGCCGGTCAGTATAATAATCTCCGCGCCGGGCAAAAGGTCCCGGGCAGGCCGGCCGGGCGACCCTGCAAGACCGCCGTGCGATGCGCAGATAGAGGGGCGCACCGCCGCGGAGGGGCGTACCCGGCGGGCCTTCCATTTTGGGTGGGAGGGATCTGTCATGACTAGGGATCTGACCAGCGGTTCGCCGCTCAAGGTGATCGCCCTGTTCACGCTGCCGCTGGTACTGGGCAACCTGTTCCAGCAGTTTTACTCGCTGGCCGACACCATCATCGTCGGCCGGTTCGTGGGGGTCAGCGCGCTGGCCTCGGTGGGGGCCACCGGGTCGGTGAACTACCTGATCCTCGGCTTTGTCATCGGGGTGTGCAACGGGTTCGCCATCCCCATCGCCCAGTATTTCGGCGCCCGGGACATGCAGGGGCTGCGCCGCTGCGTGGCCAACGCGGGCTGGCTCTGCCTGGGCGGCAGCGTGGTGCTCACCGTGGCCACCGTCGCCCTGACCCGCCCCATCATGGCCCTGATGCAGACCCCCGCCGACATCATCGACGGCGCCTGCACCTACATCGGCTGGATCTTCGCGGGCATCCCCTTCGTCTTTCTGTACAATATGGTGTCCGCCATCATGCGCGCCCTGGGCGACAGCAAGACCCCGCTGTACTTCCTGGTGCTCACCAGTGCGCTCAACGTGGGGCTGGACCTGTACTTCATCATCGTCTTCGACATGGGGGTGTTCGGCGCGGCGCTGGCCACCGACCTGTCCCAGGCCATCTCGGGGGTGGCCAGCTTTGTGTACATGCTGCGCCGCTTCACCATGCTGCGGATGCAGCCCGGCGAGACCCGCCCCGACCGCGCCATCAGCGCCCGGCTGCTGGGGATGGGCCTGCCGATGGGCTTGCAGTGCAGCATCACGGCCATCGGCAGCGTCATCATGCAAAGCGCGGTGAACATGCTGGGCTCGGTGGCGGTGGCGGCGGTCACGGCCGCCGGCAAAACCCAGAACCTGCTCACCGTCCCGCTGGAAAGCGTCGGCACCGCCATGGCCACCTATGCCGGGCAGAACCTGGGCGCTTCCCGCCTGGGGCGCATCCGCCGGGGCACCCGCAGCGCCATGGTGCTGGTGGTGGGCTACTCGCTGGCGGCGCTGGTGGCGCTGCACTACTGTGATGTCCTCATCATCGGCCTGTTCCTGGACACCGCCGCCGAAGTCACCATCGTCTCCATGGCGCGGGAGTATATGTTCTGGAACAGCCTGTTCTTCATCCCGCTGGGGGCGCTGATCGTCTGGCGGTATGTGATCCAGGGCCTGGGCTACGCCACCCTCGCCATGATGGCCGGCGTCGCCGAGATGGTGGCCCGCATCGCGGTGGCCGTCGCGCTGGTGCCCTGGCTGGGCTACTTCGGCGCGGAACTGTCCAACCCGGCCGCCTGGGTGGCCGCCTGTCTGTTCCTCTTGCCGGCCTACCGCTGGACCACCGGCCAGCTGGCCAACCGGATGCACGCCCGCCGCCTGGCCGCGCTGCACAAACTGGGCCTGCAGGAAACCCGGCCCCGCTGATCGCACAAACGCCGCACAGGGCAGCCCCTTGTGCGGCGTTCATGCAGGCAGGATTGTATATTTATGCAAAAATTTCCGACAGCCCTTGCCCCCGCCGGGCAAAGGATGTATAATGATGCTGTTTCCCCCGCGCCCGACGGCCTGCCGTGCCGGCCCTGTTGCGCGGCGGCAGGATGCTGATTGCTTGTGCGCCCGCCGGGCGCTGTTATGAAAGGATGTTTTGCCCCATGCCCAACGAGAAGCTGCCCTTCCTCACCCTGGAACAGGCCCGGACCATCATGGCCGATGTGCCCACCCCCTTCCATATCTATGACGAGCGGGGCATCCGGGAAAATGCCCGCCTGGTGCGGCGGGCTTTCGCCTGGAACCCCGGCTACAAGGAGTATTTCGCCGTCAAGGCGACCCCCAACCCCTACCTGCTCAAGATCCTGCAGGAGGAGGGCTGCGGGGTGGACTGCTCCAGCTACACCGAACTGCTGCTCAGCGACGCCTGCGACTTTGCCGGCCGGGACATCATGTTCTCCTCCAACGAGACGCCGGCCCAGGACATGCGCAAGGCGTATGACCTGGGGGCGGTCATCAACCTGGACGACCTGACCCATGTGGACTTCCTTGAAAAGGTGGCCGGCATCCCCGAGACCATCAGCTGCCGGTTCAACCCCGGCGGGGTGTTCGACCTGGGCAACGGCATCATGGACAACCCCGGCGACGCCAAGTACGGCATGACCGAGGACCAGATGGCCGAAGCCTTCGCCCGCCTGCGGGACAAGGGGGCGAAGGAGTTCGGCATCCACGCCTTCCTGGCCAGCAACACCGTCACCGACGACTACTACCCCGAACTGGCCGGCGTGCTCTTCCGCCTGGCCGTGCGGCTGAAGGAGAAGACCGGCGTCCACATCGGGTTCATCAACCTGTCCGGCGGCGTGGGGATCCCCTACAAACCCGGCCAGCGGGCCAACGACATCCTGGCCATCGGCGAGGGGGTGCGCCGGCAGTACGAGGCCATCCTGCGCCCCGCCGGCATGGGGGATGTGGCCATCTATACCGAGATGGGCCGCTTCATGCTGGGCCCCTACGGGGGGCTGGTCACCACGGCCATCCATGAAAAGCATATCTATAAGGAGTACATCGGGGTGGACGCCTGCGCGGCCAACCTGATGCGCCCGGCCATCTACGGCGCCTACCACCACATCACGGTGCTGGGGAAGGAGAACGCTCCCGCCGACCATGTCTACGACGTGGTGGGCGGCCTGTGCGAGAACAACGACAAGTTCGCCATCGACCGGGCCCTGCCCGAGATCCGGCGGGGGGATGTGCTCTTCATCCACGACACCGGCGCCCACGGCTTCTCGATGGGCTACAACTACAACGGCAAGCTGCGCAGCGCCGAGGTGCTGCTCTGTGCCGATGGTTCCCACCGGCTGATCCGCCGGGCCGAGACCCCGGCCGACTACTTCGCCACGCTGGACTTCAGCCCCTTTTACAAAAAGATGGGGCTGTGAGCCGCCGGCCGCCTGACCGATTGCCTGACCGACTGAAAAAAACGACCTTCCGTCGTGAGACCGGAAGGTCGTTTTGCTTTTTTCAGCCTGCTGCCTTGCTCTGCGGGCGGGGTTTACTCGGCCGTGGCGATGAACCCGCCGCCGAAGACGAAGCCGCCGCGGTAGAACACCGCGCTCTGGCCCGGGGCGGGGGCGCGCACCGGCTCGGGGAAGCGCACCTCCAGCACCCCATCGCCCAGGTCCTGCACCCGGCAGGGCACGGCGGGGGCGGCGCTGCGCACCTTCACCCGGTAGTCGCCGTCGGCCAGCGGCCGGCCGTCCGGCGTCACCAGGCCGGTGACGGTCAGGCGGCCGGCATACTCGCCGCCGCTCTCGGCCAGCTGCACGTCGCCGTTGGGCAAAATCGCCTTGACGAACACCGGCCGCCCGGCGGCGATGCCCAGCCCCTTGCGCTGGCCCACCGTGTAGTGGTCCACCCCGGCGTGGGGGCCCAGGTCCTCGCCGTTCGGGCCAAGGAACCGCCCGGTCAGCGGCGTGTACCCCCGCGCCCGGATAAAGTCGGCATAGTTCCCGTCGGGGATGAAGCAGATCTCCATGGAGTCGGGGGCGTCGGCGCAGGAAAGCCCCAGGTCCCGGGCGATCTCCCGCACGTCCTCCTTCTCAAACTCGCCCAGCGGCAGCACCAGCCGGGACAGGATCGGCTGGGGCAGGCGGTAGAGCATATAGGTCTGGTCCCGGGCGGCGCTTTCGGGGGCGCACAGGCGGCACTGGCCGTCGTCGCACAGCACCACCCGGGCGTAGTGCCCGGTGGCGATGGACGGGCAGCCCAGCTCGTCGGCCTTGGCGGCCAGCAGCCGGAACTTCACCGCCGGGTTGCACAGGATGCAGGGGTTGGGGGTGCGCCCGGCGCAGTAGCTTTCGCAGAAGGGGGCCACCACCTCCCGCTCAAAGGCGTCGGCGGCGTCGATCACATGCACCGGCACCCCCAGCGCGGCGCCGGCGTCCCGGGCCTGGTCCACCGCCGCGTCGTGGGCGGGGGAAAAGCGGATCACCGCCCCCTGCACCGCAAACCCCTGCTCCTGCAGGATGCGCACCGTCACGCTGGAATCCACCCCGCCGCTCATGCCGACAAGGATCTTGTCCTGCTTTTCAAAGGTGTTGAACCCCATGGTCATATCCATTGCAAAAACCTCCGCAGTAAAATTGGGACCGGCCGCCGCTCAGCCGCTGGCGCTGGTGTACCGGCGCATCGCCCGCCGCCAGATCAGCCGCTGCAGGGCGAACACCAGCCAGGGTGCGGCCAGCCCCCAGGCGATCAGGGCGGGGGAGAGCGCCCCCATCACGAACAGCGTGGGAAAGTTGGTGATGAGGAAGACCGGCACAAGGAAGATGCCCACCCGCTGCAGCCATTTGGGGTACAGATTCATCGGGGTGTTGTTGAAGTCAAACACCGCGCTGGACAGCGCCTGCGCCCCGCCGGCGGCCACGAACCAGAAACTCAGCAGTTCCGGGATCAGAAACAGGCAGTAGGTCAAAAACCATCCTGCTATACAGAATACCACAAAACCGGCCAGGTTGGCAAAGGTCACCGGCAAACCTTCCCGCTGCCAGCCGTACACGATCAGCGCCAGCCCGCACAGCACGTCGGGCAGCGGCATCCCGAAGTCCAGCCTGCGCAGCGTGACCAGGAACTGGGTGTTCAGCGGTTTGGTCAGCAGCATGTCCAGGCTGCCGTCCTGCACCGACAGGGGCAGCGCCCAGAAATTCGGGTACACCCCCATGTAGACGCCGGTGACCAGGATGTAGCAGCCCCAGCCGCACCGGCGGAAAGGGCACCCCCAGCACCCGGGCGGACCCGGCCAGCACCGCGGCGGTCACCGCCAGCAGCAGCCCGATGTCCGCCGCCTTGCTGCCCAGGAACCGGGCAAAGCAGTACCCGCTGTAGGACACCGGCCGGATCAGGTACCGGCTCAGCCCGCCGTCCTTGATGTCCCCGGCCACCTCATTCTCAAACCCGGCGGCCACGATGCGGGCGGTCACGCCGGCCAGCAGGGTGTACAGGATCATCTGTTCATAGGTGTAGCCGTTGGCGTCGGCCGCCCCGGCGGCGTACAGGGCGCTCCACAGGTAGACCTGCATGATGATGGGGAACAGGCAGCTGAACAGCCCCAGGAAAAAATCCGCCCGGTAGGCCATGGCCTTCTGCATCCCCATCGTGAAGACATACCCGTATCCCGAAAGTTTCACGGTGCGCTCACCCCGGCTTTCTCATAGAAATAGGCGATGCCCTCCTCGATGGGGATGTCCTTCACATCCAGGTCCACCACCGGCAGGGCGCCGAACATCCGCTGCAGGCAATCCTCCAGCCGGGGGCGCTCCACTTCCAGCAGGGCGGTGTTGTGCTGCAGCTCCCGCACCGCGCCGAAGGGGGCCAGCTCGCCGGCGGTCAGGTCCCGCCGCTGCCGCCCGCCGCCAAAGGGGCATAGGCGAAGGCCGGCAGAAGGCCCGGGGCGCCGCCCCGGGGGCAAAACCGCGCCGGTCACGCGGCGGTCTGCGGGGGCGCAGGGGGTCAGTCCTGCCGGCCGCCGTACTTCTTGCTCTGGGCCACGGCCAGGCGGTCGCAGCGCTCGTTTTCGGGGTGGCCGGCGTGGCCCTTGAGCCAGTGGTAGTGGATGGTGTGCTTCTCGCTCTCGGCCCGCAGCGGGGCCCACAGGTCGGGGTTGAGGGCCGGGGACTTGTCGGCCTTCCGCCAGCCGCGGGCCCGCCAGCCCTTCGCCCAGCCTTTCTCCAGGCCGTTGATCACATACTGACTGTCCGAGTACAGGTCGATGTCGCAGGGCTCCTTGAGCTGGCGCAGCGCCTCCAGCAGACCGGTCAGCTCCATGCGGTTGTTGGTGGTGGAAGCCTCGCCGCCGCTGATCTCCATCTCAAACACCTTGCCCGCCGGGGTGCGGAACCGCAGGATCGCCCCCCAGCCCCCCGGCCCCGGGTTGCCGCTGCAGGCGCCGTCGGTGTAGATCTCGATGTGTTTCATGTGCTGTCCTTTCCCCGGCGTGCCGGTTCGTGATGGGTATGGGGGTATTATAGCCGGTTTCGCCCGCCAAGGCAAGGCGGCGGGGGCGGCGCGTATGGACCGGGGCCGGGCGGCCCATGCTTTTTGGTGGATACCCGGCGCGGAAAATTGACAACGGCGGGTCCTGGAATTATAATAGAACTAATTGCAATGTCGTGTTTTTCGCAGGGCCCGGTCGCACCCCTTCGGGCGGCCCGAACGCGCCCACC
>ERZ1090865.1625-NODE-1626-length-10902-cov-22.156357_pt1 | contig 10902 bp, 12 predicted proteins | sample MGYA00478478_ERZ1090865 | MGnify/ENA primary metagenome ERZ1090865 (study PRJEB33644, sample SAMEA5815715) | chicken gut metagenome | biome: Chicken; feature: Gastrointestinal Tract; material: Caecum | place: Ireland | collected 2019-01-01 | study: A study of... | reverse complement strand
ATATAAGTAATCGCTATAAAAATAGATCTCACGAAAAAGTGGGATCTATTTTTTTACGCAAAAATGCTAAAATGAAAATAATTAAGTTTAGATTGAGAGAAGAAATATGAATCAAAAAGAAGTCGAAAGAGAAAAAGCAGAAGTAGCACGGACTAAGCACCGAGAAAGTATTAAGTACATGTATTTTAGTCGGTATTTGATGATTAGATATATTGTAACCATCTTTTTATTTTGTAATTTGATGTGGTTTATTATTAGTGCATATTATGGTTCACGATTTGGAATTTTTGCTGCGCTAATTATGGGAGTTTATTCTGCTGTAGCTAGTTTTGAGCAGCTATCTAAGATGCACAATCGTAAGCGTGACATTCCAATTACTAGAATATATTTATACGTCCAGATGGCAGTTAATGCATTGCTGGCAATCGGTTTGTTTACTCCACTTAAAAAGATGATTTTTCCATTTGTAATTAACAATGATATTTTGTATTTCATGGTTGCTTTCCTGTTAATCGGAATTGTTTTAGCGGCTTTATGCGAATTCAGAATTCATCAAATTTTGAACGATAAGGATCGTTATTACCGTGTAATTGAAGTTTTCAAGAAGCATCAACAATAGATTATATGAGGAAACTTATAAATAACTATAAGTTTTTTTATTTTGCCCAAAAGCCCGTGATAATGGGAAAAGTAAAGACTTTTGATTTCAACGGTATACCGTATGTAAAGAGAAAACGTTTACATAAGAAATCGCTTTCGTTATAATGAAGATGTTCAGATTTGATGAATGTTTCAGAAATATTGAGGAGGAAAAGAATATGGCTGATTCTAATTCAGCTTCTTTCAAAGATAAGATTGCGGCAAAAGCCGGGAAATTTGCCTCATCACGCTTTGTTAGAGCTATCATGGACGCTGGCTATAGCGTTATTTCATTTTCTATTATCGGAGCAATATTCTTAATTTTAACTGTATTACCACAAGCATTTCCAATTCCTGGATTTGCTGAATTTTATGCAAATACTTTGGGTCGTTTTACCAACTTATTCCAAGTTGTTTACAATGCTACTATGGGTATTTTGGCATTGATCTTTGCCGGTACTTTTGCATATTCATATACAAATATTTACCGTCAAGAAGAAAAACTTGATTTGGTACCAATGAATGGTTTATTAATGTTCTTAATGGCCTTTTTCATTACTGTACCAGAACTTGTTTGGAAGAATGGTTCAATTCAATTTGTTACTATTCTTACTAAGGCTAAGATGGTTGCTGGTGGTTATGAAGCTTCAACTAGTGGTATTACTAGAATCGCCTCAGTTGGTATCTTTACCGGTTTGGTAGTTGCTTGGTTAACAGTTCAAATCTACCGTTACACGGTTAAGCATAACTGGAGAATTAAGATGCCTGCATCTGTTCCAGCTGGTGTATCTAACTCATTCAGTGCTTTGATTCCAGGTTTCTGTATTGCTTTAACTGTTGCAGTTATTGAATTGATTTTGGTAACTTTAGGAACTGATATCTTCAAGGTTCTTTACATTCCATTCTCATTCATTAGTAATATCGCTGATACTTGGTGGGGATTCCTCATCATTATCTTCTTGATCCACTTCTTATGGTGGTTTGGTATTCACGGTGCCACAATTATGAGTGCTTTCTATACGCCAATTGTTTTGGCTAACATGGCTGCTAACGTAAATGGTGCTTCACACTTCTTCGCTGGTGACCCAATGAACTCATTCGTAATTATTGGTGGTTCTGGTGCCACTTTAGGTATGGCTATCTGGCTTGCCTTTGGTTCACGTTCAGTCCAATTAAAAGAAATTGGTAAGGTTGAATTAGTCCCAGCTATCTTTAACATTAACGAACCAATTCTTTTCGGTTTACCAATCGTTTATAACATTAACTTATTGATTCCATTTATTTGTGCTCCGCTTGCTTCAGGTATTATTGGTTATGTTGCTGTAACAACTCATTTAGTACCTAAGATCATCGTACAACAACCATGGCCAACTCCAGTTGGTTTGAGTGGTTTCATCGCAACTGCTAGTTGGCAAGGTGCCGTTCTTTCAGTAGTTTGTGCGATCGTTGCATTCTTGATCTGGTTCCCATTCATTAAGCACTACGACAATGTATTGCTTAAGCAAGAACAAGCAGATACTGCTAAGAATTAATAAATTAAAAAATTAAAATAAAACTTTGTTAACTTTGAACGATAAAAAACGTTGTCTAATCTGGCAACGTTTTTTTGATTAATTAAAAATTCAGTTCATATTAATTTAGTTAACTTTAAGTAGTAATTCATAATTGGCAACAAATTTGAAAAGAGCAGTAGACGAAAAGATGTTGACGAGTATTATTGGGTATTTAAATTGAATAAGAAAGGAAGAGTAATATGCATGAAGCAGAAACGTATTATTTAATTAATTAGCATTGATACTCAATTTAACCAATACCAGCATTGATCCATAAAAAAGACCGTAATTCAAACGAACTACGGTCTTTTTCATGCTGAGAGGATGATTCTAAGCAGCCATATTGGCATAAACGTTGTCACCCATACGTTTTAATTCTTTTCTAGCGCCCATCTTAAGCTGCCAGTTATAGAACAAGGTCTGTAACTTACCATGCTTTTCACGGTCAAAGCTGAGCATATCTTCACTGAAGGTAATCTTTACGCCTTCGGCATTATCTTCAGTTACATACTTAATCTGGAGCTCAAGACGGCTAGTCTTGAAGTGAGCACTATAGACCTTGTTACGCTCATAATCGGTAATTTCAACCTTAGCACCGTCCATTTCGTACTTAGTACCCTTGCTTAAAACAACGGGCATATCATTGCCTCTAGCTTTTTTAATAGCAGGGATTAGTTGTTCTTCTAAATAATCAAAGAAATCTTTAGCTTTAAAGTTGAATTGTCTTGAAATAGTTATCAATTTTTTCTCTTCTCTCTATTTCTATATTACTTATATCTTAATTATATTTATTTAAAAAAATAGAGTCTAGCTTTTTCATAAGTTAGGCTCTATTTTAGGATTAAATTAGTCTAAATCTTCACCGTTTGATGAGATGACTTTCTTGTACCAGTAGAATGAATCCTTAGGGTAACGCTTAAGTGATCCATTGCCACGATCATCACGATCGACATAGACGAAGCCATAACGTTTCTTCATTTCACCGGTACCGTTAGATACTAAATCAATTGCCGACCAAGTAGTGTAGCCCATTAAGTCAACGCCATCAATTGTAACGGCATCCCTCATAGATTTGATTTGACTACGCAAGTAATTAATACGGTAATCATCATGGACCTTGCCGTCTTTTTCTAAAGTGTCGGCGGAGCCTAAACCATTTTCAACTACCCAGAGAGGCTTGTGGTAACGGTCCCAGAGATCATTAAGAGCAATTCTTAAAACATCTGGGTCAGTTGCCCAACCCCAGGCATTACTTTCAAGGTAAGGGTTCTTAACGCCACCTGCGCTAACATTACCAGATGCTTTAGCTTCTGCTTCATGAGTAGTTAAAACATTTGAAGTGTAGCAGGAGAAACTTAAGAAGTCAGCAGAGTACTTAGCGATCAATTCGTAATCCTCTGGAGTATCATCCAGCTTAATTCCATCGCGTTCATACTTCTTTAAACGATATTCTGGATAGTGACCACCAGTTTGAACATCACTATAGAAAAGCATATCTTGTTTTGCTTCCATTACTTTAAGTTGATCTTTAGGATCACAAGTGTATGGATAGTAAGCAGAGTAGGCTAACATTTGTCCCACACGATTGTTTGGATCAATTTCGTGAGCTAATTTAACTACTTTAGCACTAGCTACAAATTGATTGTGAGCGCCTTGAGCCCGATTTTGTTCACTACCATCAATTAGGCCACCGCCCATATATGGAGCCATATCCATCGCATTAATTTCGTTAAAGGTAAGCCAGTAACGAACCTTTCCCTTGTAGTGGTTCATCACGATATCAGAATAATGAACAAAAGCATCGATTAAGCGACGATCTTTCCATCCGCCAAAGCGGGTAATTAAAGAAAGGGGAGTTTCATAGTGAGATAAAGTAACTAAAGGCTGAATGCCATATTTTGCACATTCATCGAATACCTTGTCGTAAAATGCTAATCCTTCTTCATTAGGCTTTTCATCATCGCCATTTGGTAAAATTCTGGACCAGTTCATTGATAAACGGAAAACATCAAAACCCATGTCTGACATGTATTTAATGTCTTCTTTATAATGGTGGTAAAAGTCTGTACCTTGGTGACTTGGGTAGTAGTAACCATCAAGCAAAGCAGGAACAGCTCCTTCAGGTAAGCTGAAGTCCTTACCCCAAACTAGAGGTGTAGCACCTGTTTCGCCATTAGGCTTTTTCCAAGTTACTTTACGTGGTTCAGTTGCTGAACCATTAGTTAAAACGTCAACGGCATTTAAGCCTTTGCCGCCTTCATCATATCCGCCTTCATATTGGTTAGCAGCAGTAGCGCCGCCCCAAGTAAATTCTTTTGTAAATGACATATATTACCTCTAAAAACGATTATTATCTAATAGTACGTAATCACGTGTATCATAACGATTCTTGCTGACAGAATATTCGATAGGTTGACCATTAGTAAGCCAAATAATCTGTTCCAATTCGAGAATAGGATCATCTTTTTTAGCATTTAAATATTTTTGATCATATTCGTCTGCTTTATTAGCTCGAATCTTACGATAGGCGTGTCCAAATTTTAAATTAAGATTCTTATGAATGTAGTCATAAATTGATTTATGCAAAATGTTTTCATCAAGATCAGGAATTAATTTAACCGGCATGTAAGTATGCTCAAGGATAAGTGGTTTATCATTATAAAGTCTTAACCGCAGAATATTATAAATCGGTTCTGTTTTTTTGATTTCAAGATTCTTTTGCATTTGTTCATCAGGAAATTCTACGGAGAAATGAATAATTTGACTCTTAATGGCATCTTTACCCATTTGATTTCTTAAACCAATGAATGCGTTAGCTGGAGCATCAATTTTTTCCTTAATTGGAATTTCTCCAGTAACGAAGGTGCCAAGTCCGGATTGTTTATAAACCAGACCCTGTCGTTCAAGACCATCAAATGCCTTTTTGACAGTTAAGCGACTGACATTAAATTCTTGAGCAAATGTCTCTTGATCGGGAAGAGGCTCTTGCTTATTGTAGATGCCTTGTTTAATTCTTTTTCTTAATTCATTTGCTACTTCTAGATATTTTGCCTTTGCCATGTTTTTTCATCTGATTTCTATATTAGATTTACATCTTTATTGTATAGCAAAAGTCTATACTTTAGTAAAAAAGAGACATTATTTTACTATTTTTATAGCTTAACAACGTCTCTTTTTATGAATTATTTCAAATCTTTAATACCTTGATCAATTGCATCATCACAGTCAATAGGGAGTCGTAAAACCATTTGACCATCGATTTCAATTCCTTTAGGGATTTGGATAACACCAGGGAAGTGATATCCATGATGAGCTTTGGTTTCATCATCTAAGTATACAGATACTTGGCCATCGGCTTTGACGCCAATTTTATAATGATGACCGTCACGATCAAATTCATTTACAATTTTTTCTTCATTATTCAATTTTAAATGCCTCTTTTATTATTTAGTTTCGTTTGCTTGTTCACGTTTAAGTAAGATATTGTCATACTTCTTAGCAAATGGCCAATAGATCAAAGTAGAAATTACTAGAGTACATGCTTGCCAAATGGCCATCTTCCAACCTCCGATTAGGAATCCGGAAATAACAGCTGGCGTAGTCCAAGGTGCAGCCATACCATTTAATGGTGGAACAATACCAAATCTGATTACGCAGTAAGTAGAGATAGCTACGACAATTGGAGTTAAGAAGAATGGAATTGCAAGGAATGGGTTCATAACGATAGGCATACCGAAGAGGAATGGTTCGTTAATGTTGAAGATACCAGGTACTAATTCCAATTTACCTAATGACTTCATTTGTGCTGATTTAGCAGCAATTAAGATGAAGATAACTAAACCGATAGTAATACCAGAACCAGTTAAGTTAATAAAGTTGTTGTAGAATTCGTTAGTAACAACGTGAGCACCGTTGGCAATAGTTAATTTGCCGGCTCTGTATAATTGAGCGTTGTCAAATGAGTTTGCTTGAAGAAGTGAACCAGCAATGGAACCAACAATCAAACCACCGTGAACACCGAAGAACCAGAAGAATGGTACTAAGAAAGCGATAACAACTGCACCACCAAATGAATCTGATACACCTTGTAATGGTGATTGAATGGTTTTGTATACCCATTGTAAGAAATCAGTGTGTGCAAAGTTATTAAATGCACCGAAGATAAGCATAGTAACAATTAAGATTACACCAGCTGGAATCATAGCAGTAAATTGGTTAGATACTGCAGGTGGAACTTGCTTAGGAAGCTTAATAGTCCAACCAGCTTTCATCATTGCTGAGTAAGCCCAACCAACAATCAAACCTACGATAATGGCAGCAATCATACCGTCACCACCAAGCCAATTGATGTTGATAACACCAGTTACAGGAGCTTCCAAGAATGTTTGTAAAGCATGAGGTAACTTATCAATATTTTCAGCAACTACCTTGCCGCTCATTTGACCATTATTGATACCGGAAGTTAAAGCGGCTTTTAATGGACTGTCGATTGCTAAAGTTTGGAGCATTAAGAAGGAAGCACATGCAGTAAGCCCACCAGCTAATGGTTCATAGCCTTCATTTTTGACATAAATATAAGCAATACCAATTGAGCCCCAAAGTGCCATAATGTTAAAAGTTGTGGTGTAAGCTTGATTGAAAATTGCCCCCCAACCAGAAGCATTAATTGCATTAGCCACTGCTGGAATAGGGATGTTGGATAAAATTAAGAAAATAGAACCAACAATAATGAATGGCAAAGTATAAATCATACCATTCTGTAAAGCAACAATAGCTTTAGTATTAACAAATTTCATAATAGGTGGCAGAATTTTGCTGTTCACAAAATTACTGAACCCAGATTGTTTTTGATCAGTCATTATAATTCATCTCCATTATCTTTAAGTACCTTTTGAAACCAATAGAATGATTTCTTAGGCACACGTTTTAAATCTTTTAAATCGTGGTTTGATCTGTTGACGTAAACAGCACCGTAGCGTTTTTCCATATCAGCATGAGAACTTGGAATATCAATTAATCCCCAGCCGAGATAACCAAGCACCTTGGCGCCGTCATCAAAAATAGCATCTTTCATTGCTTTGATATGGTCGCGGTGATAAGCAATACGCTCATCATCTTCAATCATATGCTCACCGTCCCAAGTTTCCTTGAGGCCGATACCATTTTCAATAGGGAAAATAGGAATACGGTAGTAGTTGTACATTGTAGTAATTGCATTCCTAAATCCTAGTGGATCAATTGCCCAGCCCCAATCGTTTGTCTTAACATATTTGGACTCAACTCCGCCCTTGTTAAGGTAATGATTAGGAGCTTCACCCTCAGGAATTTTATCGCTGGATAAAACCCAGGATGAATAGTAAGAAAATGCTAAGAAGTCGGCTTTAGCTTTCTTCATTATTTCTTTGTCTTCATCTGTAATGTCCATTTCAATGCCATGATTTTTGGCATATTGCATTACTTCTGGTGAATAGCCACGGCCGGTGTCAGCATCGTAAATATTAAAGTTTAAAAACTCTTGTACTTGTTTTGCTGCCCAGACATCTTCAGGCTTGCTCGTTGCTGGATAAATTTGTTGGTAAGCAAGCATTCCACCGATTTTTACATCTGAGTAATTCTCGTGGATGTAATTTGCCAATTGAATATGACACATCATCGTGTGATGGAAGATAGTGTACATATCATCCAAACTCTTATCTCCAGATTCGTAACCTGAGATATTAAAAACTTCATCTTGGAAATATAGGTTATGTTCGTTGAAAACAATCCAATATTTCACTCGATCACTAAAATGATCGATTATCTTTTTACCAAAACGGACAAAGGCGTCAACTACATGCCGTGACATAAAGCCATTGTACTTTTTGGCTAAATTAAGCGGCATATCAAAGTGGTAAAGACAGATCATTGGTTGGATGCCGCGCTTAAGCATTGCATTAACTAATCGATCATAGAAGTCGATACCCTTTTGGTTGAAGTCGCCATCTCCATCGGGACAGACACGAGACCATGAAATTTGAATACGGTACATGTTCATGTTCATGTCCTTCAGTAAGTCGAGGTCTTCATCATATCTATGATATTCATCGATTGCTACATGCCAGTCACTGGTATTGTCAGTAGCGGGTCGAACATCATAAACTGAAAGACCTTTACCATCTTCATTCCATGCACCTTCAGTTTGCATACTTGAAACTGAGTTGCCCCAAAAGAATGCGGATGGCAATTTGCGCTTTTCAGTCATCTAGATCCTCTCTTCCCTCTGTAAGTGCTTTCAATTCTTTACATGAATAAGTATAGCATAATGCATATAAAAATAAATAGTTTTTAATTAAAAATCTATACTTTTTATAATTGCAAAATAAAAAGCCCATTACATTGGGCCTTTTAGAAGGGTTAAATAGCAATTAGCGTTTAGCTATTAATGTGTTTGCTCAAAATTTGCTACCGCACCGCGTAAGTTTGCATCACTCTTTAAACTGCAGAGAACGATTTCAGGTTTAATGCTTGATGGATTAATTTGAGTTTGAATATGATCGATTTCACGATTCAGCAATGGAATTAATTCTGGATTATTGGAAATTCCACCACCGATTACAATTTTTTCAGGGTCAAAACTTTGTTGAACGTTGTAAATTGCCAGAGCTAGGGAATGAATTAAAGTTTGACGTTCATCGCTAGCTACTGGATCATCTTCATCTGCTAAGGCAAAGACGGTTTTACCATCAAGTTTTTTGCCAGTTCTTTCATTGTAGCGGTTGGCCATTGCTACTGGGGAAGCGAGGTCACTGACGGATTCTGTATCAAACCCCATGTAGCCAAATTCACCACCAAATAGGTGAGCACCATGCCAAACTTTTTGGTTAATAATAATGGCGCCACCGATACCTGTGCCAATTACGAAGAAGGCCATACTATCGGAGCCTTTACCTGCACCTTCTGCTAATTCGCCTAAAGCAGCAGAGTTAGCATCGTTTTCCATGGAAACAGGTAATTCAAAGCGTTTTTCTAATTCGTCAACAATTTTAAAGTTGTGAATGTATGGAAGTGCACTAGTACCACCGATAATGCCCGTTTTTTGGTTTACAGCACCCGGTGCAGAGATTGCGACACCTTTAATATCAGTATCTTCTTTTATTTTGTTTACTTCATCAGTTAAAACAGAATAAAAAGTGTCTAAATCTTTGGGAGTATCTACGGCATGTTTATTTTGTAATTTGCCATCTTTCCAAGTTGCTATCTTAATTGTTGTACCACCTATATCAATTGCGGCTAAATTCATGATCAAAAATCTCCTTAGTAAAAATATATACTTTTTAAGATAATCATAAATATTTTTGAAAGCGTTGTCAACAATTCACCTAATGATAAAATAGGAATGTAAGGAAGCTTAGGAGGCTTATATATGGTAAATTCAATTTTTGAAAATAGAAGAGCAGTCCGTAAATATTCTAATGAAGCAATTTCTGATGAGAAGATTCAAGAAATGATTGCCGCTTTTCAAACCGCACCTTGTGGCATGCACCAAGCAAATGTGATGAACTTAGTTGTAGTTAAAGACGAAGGTCTACGCAATAAGATAGAAGAGGTAACTAATAATTCTTGTTATAATGCACCAGTTTTATTTTTGATCAATACTAAAAAAGATAGTGAATTTGGTGAACGGGATGCATCAGTTGCTGCAGAGAATATTATGCTTGAAGCAACTGATCTGGATTTAGGCTCAGTTTATATTATGGGCGGTGCAGCAAGACTTAATGATTTTAACGATCTGCAACAAGAATTAGGAATTGATCCCGCTTTTCAAACTACAGTAATCGTGGCTGTAGGAAAAAGTGCAGTGGAACCTGAAAAAGAAGATCGTTCTAAGAGATATCAAGTAACTATTTATTAATAAAAATAAAGGACTGACATTAGTTAGCCCTTATTTTTTGATCAAATTAGTTATTTGTAAGCCTTTTATCGTATAATATTCGTAGTTATATGATTAAGATGAGGAAACTATGAATAATAAAGTTTTAGTAGGAATATCTACACTATTTTTAATGACAACGCTGACTGGTTGTAGTCAAGTGCATTTTGGAAAAGATGCAGTTACAATCGGCAGTGAGAAAAAGGAAAGTTTTCAAACTAAGGTAAAAAAGGCACAATCTTCAAGTAAGAAAACTGTGCCGAAAAAGAAAAAAGTAGTTAAAAAGAAAAACACAAAGAAAGTCACTAAGAAAAAGACCAAGGCTCCTAAGAAGAAAATTGTAAATAAGTGGGATACCGCAAAGACGCAAAAATTGCAAAAAGCTGTTAATCAATGGGGTAAGGCAATGGGACAAAATTATCGTTTTTATGATGGTAAACGTGTTTTGAAAACTAAAAATGGCCCCACTTATCCTGACGTTCTTAAGAAGAATAGATTTTTACTTAATAAAAAGGTTATCAAGATTGGCTATAGTCCACTAGGAAAAAATAATTATCAATATAATATTGTAGCCATTGCTAATGAGGACTTTAAGTCATGGCATAATACCTATTTATTCTGCTTGATGAAGAATAAACCAGTTATTTTATTAGATCAATCTAAAAATGCTAATCCAGTAATAGTTAAAGTAGTAAAAGATAAGGAGCTAAATAAAGATTTTAGCAAGATATATACTGAAAAATAATAATCGCCGATTGTAAAATTAAATTGAACACTTGATAAAAAATAAAAAGTCCATTC